>Ga0302249_1000360_pt1 | contig 41949 bp, 27 predicted proteins | sample AAG_UR_Val_MG_FD_193531 | JGI IMG/M metagenome (GOLD analysis project Ga0302249, IMG submission 193531) | Enriched activated sludge microbial communities from anaerobic digester in WTTP, New Holstein, Wisconsin, United States - AAG_UR_Val | ecosystem: Engineered > Bioreactor > Anaerobic >... | reverse complement strand
GCGATGCCGGCTGATGACCGCTCCCACTCATTCACAATACGTTGCGAGGGTTCCTCATCGCTTGAGCTTGAATGTGTTTTTTCAGCACAGCCTTTTGCCGGCAGGATTGATAATTCAAGGACAACCATGAAAAAATGTACGCGTCATTGGCAGGCTTTCTGGAAAAACGGTGGAGCAATCGATCTTTCAGGCAGTAAAGATCCACGCTGGAAGGAACTTGAGAGGCGTATTGTACTCTCACAGTATCTTCTTGCCGCTCAGTCGGCGGGAAGTTATCCATCTTCGGAAGCCGGTCTTATGGAGGTCGATCCGTGGCGTGGCCAGTTCCACATGGAGATGACATGGTGGCATCTTGCACATTATGGTTTGTGGGACAGATGGTCAATGGCAGAGGAAGCCCTCGATTGTTACAGGAAATTCATTCCATCGGCAACTGCCTTGTCGCAACAGCTTGGCTACAAAGGATTGAAATGGGGCAAAAGCGTAGGACCTCAAGGACGCAGTGCTCCATGGTTGGGCAACCAGGTGCTGTTGTGGAAACAACCTCACCCGATTTTCTTTGCAGAACTTGAATACCGGCTTTATCCAAAACCGGAAACTCTGGAAAAATGGAGTCAGATCATTGAAGGAACAGCCCTTCATATGGCTGATTACGCAGTGCTTGATTCGAAAACCGGCATATACCATCTCGATCCGGTCATGCCGCCCAGCGAACAGGGGATAACCAGGGATGCCGTTTTTGATCTTGCTTACTGGAGATGGGGATTGACTCAGGCTCAGACATGGAGAAAAAGGATGGGCAGGGAGCCTGAACCATTATGGGATAAAATCAGGGATAATCTGGCGCCGCTTCCTGTCGACAGTGGGGTTTATGTTCATTCAGCGGAATGGAATGACACATATATAAATCGTGCATGGGAACATCCCGACCCGGTCGGCGTTTTCGGGATGCTTCCGGCCATTGAGGGAGTTGACCGTGAAACGGCACACCGGACGCTGCTGAAAGTTTGGCAGACCTGGGACTGGAAACGTTGCTGGGGATGGGATTTTCCATGGTTTGCCATGGCGGCTGCCAGACTCGGCGAACCGGATCTTGCAATAGAGGCACTGCTTCTTGATGCCGGGACAAAAAACCATTATGATGAACGGGGAGTATGCACAGGAGGGCCCTGTCCCTATTTTCCGGGTAACGGTGGACTTCTCTACGCTGTTGCCATGATGGCAGCAGGCTGGGACGGGGCGCCTGACAGACATGCTCCCGGATTTCCCGGCGATGGGACATGGACTGTACGGTGGGAGGGACTTAAACCGGCCCTGTGATTGTTCATTAAATCCGCGATTGCGAAAACCGCATTCCGGTAAGAGTTTTTAAACATAGTTTTCTCCGGAAGCTTTTCAAAGAGCTTTGAAGGAGGAGAGTACGGTTGCGTCATCTACTGATTTATGAAGCCCGTTCTGGTTTTTATTTAACTTTTTTTATCAGAATAACATCAGGAAAACGGCATGTAATTTGAAAAGAGATTTTGCGCTTTATTCATTTTTTCACATATTGCCTTCGATGATATTCACTTTAAACAAAACATATTGATGGAGAAAAGAAAACTTTCGATGTTCAGATACATTTTTATTGTTGTCCTGCTATCAGCTTCATTCGCGGAACTGCAAGCGCAGGACTGGCCTCAGTGGCGTGGCCCGAACCGTGACGGCGTCTCGAAGGAGACTGGACTTAACCTCGACTGGACGGCTAAGAAACCGAAGCTTTTATGGACATTCAGGGATGCAGGGGCAGGATATTCTGCGCCTGTTATCGTTGGCACGACCTTATACAGTCAGGGTGCTGCCGGTGGTAAGGATTTTGCCTTTGCGCTTGATACCAGGACCGGGAAGCTGATATGGAAGCAGGATCTCGGTCCCATGTTTGTTATGGATCGCGGCAACGGGCCGAGAGGATCGGTCAGCGTCGACGGCGACAAACTTTATCTTGTACGTGGAGGAGGCCAGATACACTGTCTTTCTGCCGCCGACGGAAAGATGATATGGCAGAAGGATTTCCGGAAAGATTTCGGGGGAAACATTATGTCAGGCACTGACTGGGGATTCAGTGAATCACCCCTGGTTGACGGCAACCTTGTTATCTGCACCCCCGGAGGCAGCCAGGGCTCAATCGCCGCACTAGATAAGAATACCGGCAGGGTTGTATGGCGTTCGAAAGGACTGACAGCCCTTGGAGGTTATTCTTCAGCCATTGTTGCTGAAATCGGTGGGGTGAGGCAATATATTCAGCTTACCCGTCAGGGCGTTGCCGGAGTCGCGGCGAGTGATGGGAAAGTACTGTGGACAGCCAATGTAGCCGGTAATAACACTGCAGCCATTCCCACTCCCGTTTGCCGGGACAACATTGTTTATGTCACATCCGGATACAACGCCGGCTGTGCTGCACTACGCATCACGAAAAAGGGAGATGCCTTCAATGTTGAAAATCTATATGTTAACAAGAACATGATCAACCATCACGGGGGAGTTGTTCTTGTTGGCGACCATGTTTACGGATATTCCGACGGACCGGGGTGGATCTGCCAGAACCTTATGACTGGCGAGGCTGTATGGCGTCACAGGGTTTCCGAGCCCGGCAAGGGAGCTGTTTTAAGCGCAGGAGGCCGCCTCCTCTGTCTCGACGAGAGAACGGGTTCGCTTACCGTTGCACTGGCTTCACCCGACGGCTGGAAGGAGTTCGGCAGGCTTGATTTCCCGGAAAGGTCAAAAGTTCCTTCACAGGACAAAAGAGTCTGGACACACCCGGTTATTTCCAACGGCAAGCTCTATCTGAGGGATCATGACCTGCTGTTTTGTTTTGAACTGAAATAGTTAGTGAGATATTCCAGGAGACAAGTCTCCTGCTGTATGATATTGATAATCTTTCCCGGTACCCGGTGAACGGGTGCCGATTGTATACGGATTGTTCACGGGCGATCCCGCGTTAAATTGTTATATTTTTTAAGATTAAATTTCGGGTTTTAATATTACCTTGTTGGGTAAATAAGGAACAGTATAAATGGCAAAGAATCACGCGTTAACGTAATAGTGACCATTATTATATCGAAATTGAATCAGGAAAAATATAAAAACAAATACCGGATACAATCAACCCGGATGCCAGGATGGGATTATTCGGGCAATGGAATGTATTTTATCACATTGGTTACCCAAAACAGGGAATGCAACCTGGGTCAGGTTGTCGTGACACAGGGTCGCGTATCCATGCAATATTCCGATTTCGGGAAAATCGTCCGTGATGAATGGATAAAATCATTTGAAATACGAAATGAATTGTTCTTGGATGAATATATCATTATGCCGAATCATTTACACGCCATTATAATATTGAATAATCCAAACGACAAACGAATATTGGATTCGCGTGGCGTGCGCGGTTCGTCCGTGGGTTGCGCCGGGGTTGATGGGAACGCCGGGATTGATGGGAACGCCGGGATTGTTGGGAACGCCGGGATTGTTGGGAACGATGGGATTGATGGAAACGATGGGGTTGTTGGAAACGATGGGGTTGTTGGAAACGATGGGATTGATGGGAACGATGGGATTGATGGGAACGCCGGGATTGTAGAGACGCACGGCCGTGCGTCTCTACAACAACGTGGAATCCACCGTGGAATCCACCGTGAAATCAACCATGAAAATGGTCATGGATTCATTCCATCCGGTTTTATTCGTAAACCCCGATCCATTTCATCATTTATTGCAGGTTTCAAATCGGCAATTAATTCAAAAATTGATGATTTCATCGATGAACATAATTTGGACATTCCAAAATACAATCGCAACAATCATTTTTTCCAACCGAATTACCACGATCACATCATACGCGATGAGGGCGAATATTTACGCATATCGGAATATATCATCAACAATCCCGCCAAATGGCATAAGGATCATTTTTACAGGAAATAATAAATAATCAGGGCAAAAACGCAGGGCACAGGTCTTTTAAGTCTTGCGGTCATGCAGGTCATGCAGGTCGTGCAGGTCATGCAAGTCTCTTACAATGAGGATTTAGCTGAAAGCAGCAGCCGAACTGCTGCTTTGGCCCCCGAACCTTGAACCTCAAACCTCGAATCGCATACCGCATACCGCGTACCGCCTCTTTTTGCAACATGTGGGTTGCATAGGATCGGATTAACTATCAATTCCCGGACGAGAAAACGTATGAGCCGGATTTCACCCGGAAAACAGCATAGTTGTCTTCAAATCCTGTCAGGCTTATATATTTATTATTCTTTTTGATGGTACTTCCGTTTTCCAGTACGTTGTTCGGAGATATGGCAGGTACATAAACCGTTGCAGTGCTGCCAACCGGAATATTCACCTTCATTACAAAATTGTTTCCTTTCTTTTCCCACCGAATTCCGGCGGTTCCGTAAGGGGTGAGATTTGAATAGTGAGCGTATTCCAGATCGCCGGCAGGCTGAGGACGGAAAATGATATTCCGGTAACCGGGATTATCAGGATCGCTGTCCATTCCTGCCAGTTTCCGGTAGAACCAGACAATTCCGCCGCCAAACATCGGGTGGTTTCTCGAATTGTTGCCGTCCCACTGTTCCCATGTTGTTGTTGCTCCCTGCTCAATCCACCAGCCGTATGAGGGCTGTGTTCTTTTATTCATTGCCTCATATGCCAGTTCCTGAAGGCCATAATCGGCCAGAACCTCAAAAAAGAACTGGGTTCCAAAGATACCTGTGTCAAGATGCCCCTTATTAGCGGAAATATCTTTTTTAAGAGCCTCGATCACTCCTTTCTCCTGATCAGCGGGGACACCCATCAGCAGGGCGAATATATTGCCTCCGTTCGGGCCGTAGCTTCCTTTTTCACTATCATAGAACTTCTTCAGGAATGCCTGTCTGGTTCGCTCTGCAAGTTCAGCGAATTCATTTGCCTCAGAGGTAATGCCCAGCACTTTTGCAGTTGAAGAGCTAAAGTCAGCACAGCGCCAGAGGAAAAAAGTGTGGACCATCATATCGGGAGGCAATTCACCGGGGGGGCACCAATCGCCCAGGTTGAACCATTTAAGAGGTTTTCCGTCGAGGCCTGTTCTCTGTGAATACATTATGCCATCCTTGCCGGTCCATGTCAGCATATACCTCACATATCCCTTCATGGCATCGTAGGTATATTTAAGTATGCTGGTATCGCCGTAATGCAGGTAATATTGCCATGGCATAATATTGACAGCTGCTCCCCAGGCAACCCCGCCTCCGCAGGAGGGCTGCCACGGGGCTCCGTTTGGAACATATCCGGTTTCTTTGATCTGTGCTCCGACGATATCCTGTATCCATTTGGTATAAAAAGCTTTCGCGTCGAAATTATGCATTACGGTAACACATGCAACCTGTCCGTCGCCCGTGTATGCTGATCTTTCCCTGTGCGGGCAGTCGCTTGCTATTCCGCCATGCATATTGTCAGTCTGGCTTCTCCACCATATTCTATTTATAGTGTTGAAAAGCGGGTTTGATGTTTCAAATTCGCTGGTAGTTTCCACATCCGTATAAACAACCTCAGCAGTTATCTGGTCAGCGCTCAGGTTTCTTTCCGGCCAGTTGCTTACGACAACCTGTCTGAAAACAAACCAGGTAAAACGTGCGGCATATGATTCATCTCCTCCTCCTTTCATGGTGTAGCTGTTATCTCCCGAAGCAGATTCGCAGATGTAATCAAATTCAATTACCCTGCCGGCTTCGCCTTTGACACCTGAGATCCGCACCCAGCCAGAGATTTCCTGGCCAAAATCAACATAGTATTTCCCATCGTGATTCTTGAAAATTGTGACCGGTTTCAGGCGCTCCATGACTTTGTCGGTGGGCGACATATGGGCTTTCATAATACTTTCCGGTTTTTTTCTGCATACCGCGTTATTCCACGCTGAATCATCGAAACCCGGAGCATCCCAGCCTGGTTGTTCCAGACGGGCATCGTAGTGTTCTCCCTGGTAGATGAGGTCCATGACTATGGGGCTCTTTGAAACTTTCCAGCTCTCATCGGTAACAATAACATCCTCGGTTCCATCAGTATATGTTATGTAAACCTGGCCTATGAACCGTGGAGTTCCGTAGGATTCCGTCCATCTGTTGGGTGCGTTGTAAAACCCGTTTCCCACTATGGCGCCAAGAACATTTTCTCCCTTTTCAAGAAGACCTGTAATATCATATGAAAGGTACATTACCCTGTATTCACTGAAATCGTCGGGGAGAGGTATAGAACCTTTTTCCAGACCCGGTCTCTTCCCGTAATTTGTTTGGTTTGGAACCAGGACATCATCGCTTACCTTTTTCCCGTTCACATGGAACTCGAAATATCCCAGTCCGGTAACAAAAGCCCTTGCTTCCTTAATTTCCTTGTTTATATTGATCTGTTTTCTGAGCAAGGGAGCAGGTGGCGGCACTTCCTTAAGAGTCATCTGCCTGTTTTCATCCATCACGGGATCGGGGGTGGGTTCTTCGCCCTGCCATGGGGCTCCTATCCATTCTGCTTTCCACTCTCCGGGATCAAGCAGCCCCATGCACCAGAAAGCCGGTTCGCTCCAATCCGATACAATTCCCCTGTTGTCCCATGTTCTGACCTGCCACCAGCAGTTTTGTCTGGATGTTAATGTTTTGCCATTGTAAATAACATTTACAGACTGGCTGGAATTTACCTTTCCGCTGTTCCACAGATCAGCCTGCCCGTTCAGCAGTTTTTCACTTGTTCCTGCCACTCTTATTTCCCAGGCAGTCTGAACCTGTCCTCTTTCGCCTTCCCCTGCAACATTGACCCATGAAAGCCGCGGTTTAACAATGTCGACGACTTGGGGATTGTTGAGATTCTCGCATCTTAACCTGGTCGGGAAGATTACAGCTTCAGCCCGGAATGGAAGCCAAAGCAGCAAAAGAAGTATGGAGAGAATAATTCTGTTCATAAATACCTATTTTTATAGTGTTAATGCCAATGCTTTGTCAGTCAACAGATAGTAATATTTAAAATCAAGCTGTTTTTAATGATGTCTTAAAGATATTAAAAAACTATAGTTTCCGGCCAGGGTAAGATTCAGAGGAATCCTGTTTAAGGCGTCTTTTAAGCGGAATCTGATCTCATCTTACCATCCTTGTTTTCAGTATTTTCAGCAGGTTGTGCCAGCAATATTGTGTTCTTTATTGTGAATCCTTTCCCGTTACTTTCTTTTGGTTTTTCTCATGACTGAAAATTATATAAATACGTTATTGTGTATTATATACATGGGGGTATCATGAGACGTGGTTTTAAATATGGTTCCAATTAAAATGTCAATCAATGTCAGTAAATCTTTCGCAACACCAATATGTATTCATACAAAAAGGTAAAATGATGCTTTATCTTTTTGAGCTGTGTTTTGAATTACTCCCTTGCCGTCGGACCTGTGTTACAGATTACTTTAAATGTGAATCCAGGAAATCGGTTATGATTTTAATCACTTTAGGATCTGAGAATTCAGCAGTTGCGTGTCCGGCCCCTTCCAAAACATATCGTGTTGAAGAAACGCCAGCCTCGCGCAATGCATTATGTAGTAGTAATGTCTGACTCGGGGAAACGGAGACATCCTTAGTTCCGTGAAAAAGCAAAAAAGGAGGGTTGTTCTTGTCAACGTAAGTGATAGGATTTGCTTTGGCAACTACTTCAGGCTTATCCAGACTTGTCAGTCCGCTGTTTTTTCCGTGAATAAATTTTCCGTCGGGAGACTTAACAGTGAAGTGAGCATTGGCTGCTTCATCATCATAATCGGCTCCGATTTTAGTGAGGTCAGACAAACCGTAAACATCTATTGCGGCCTGGACATCACTGCTCTGATCAAGATATTTTCCGGCCTCAAATTCTTTAACTCCGTTTGAAGTAGCGGTCATCGCGGTTAAGTAGCCCCCTGCTGATTCACCCCAGACTGCCATGTTCCGGGGATCTATGCAGTATTCTTTTGCATTGGCACGCAGGAAACGGATTGCAGCTTTGATATCTTTCACAGCATCGCTGTAAATCCCGTTGCTTATTACGTGATACTGAACACTTGCAACAACATAGCCGGCTTTTGCAACTTCGTAACGGTCATAAAGATTCCGTTCCTTCGCGGCAAATGAAAACCCGCCTCCGACAATATATATCACGCATGGCCGGATTTTATCATCCTTCCAGGTAAGCAAATCCATTGAAAGAGACATGGGATCACCATCAATACTGAAGGATTCATGGAATACAATGTCTTTGATAAGATTCAATTCACTGTTGGCGGGAAGTTCCTTCAAAAAACGCCTGTCTTTTGAAAGATCATTTAGCAGGATGCTTGTACTGTTATCAGTTGGCTTGATGAATTTCGGCATTAATAATCCGTCGCGTCCTCCCTGTGCAAAAGCTGTGAAACTGATAACAGACATTAATATAAAACCGGGAATTATTGATTTTAACATCGCTTTATTTGTTATTGGTTAAACTGTCAAACATCATGGCGTGCAGGCTTTTCTTGCCTGTCAGGTATTAGTCTATTTCAAGGCTTTTTCGCCATAATTGATCCGTACTCCATAATCATTGACTATCAGGTTCAGCCCCAACATTCCCTTCGGGTTCTCCTGGCCTTTTACTTTTCCCGATAAAACATCCTTGCTGAGCGTTATCATATCCGCGACTCTCTGCCTTGTTTCAAAATTTTTACCGAAGAAGTGACCGGGATAGAGTATTTTGATGCCATATTTATCCATAATTCTGCCGGTTTTCTCACATGTAGCTATAAGTGTTGAAAAATCGGTTGTCAGGAGAAGATTCCCTGACCCGAATGCATCGCCGCTGAATCCGTAACCGGCATCCTTATCTATAAACGTCGTCGATCCAGGAGTATGTCCGGGTGTAAATACAACTTCGATCTGACGGCCGCCAAGATCGATTATTTCACCGTCCTCAAGGAATTTCACTTCTCCCTTGTAATTGGGCATCATCATCGGAATGTTCAGTGTATCAGCAGGATTTATATATATTTCCGGGAAATAATCAATCGCGGATCCGGTATGATCCGGATGAACATGTGTTGCAACAAGAGTCACCTTTTTATTTGTTATTTGCGCAACCACCTTGTTCAGGTCGGTAATCTTTGTGCCTGCATCAATAAGTATTGCCTTATCTGATCCTTCAACCAGGTACAGACTCTCATTTGCCATCCGATTACCTGTTCCCACCCATGTGTGCTCATCTATCCGGTGGAATACAACGTCCTCATTTTTGAAGACTTCTTTTCCTTCGATCTGAAGCCCGCCTGGTTGAGCAGAAAGAAAAGTCAAAATGACTGTTCCAAACAGGAATGATATAATAGTCTTTTTCATTATAAGAAAGTTTTTCAGTTAATTACAGTCCGGATGTAAATGAATAGTTTCCTGAGCCAAGTTCGAAGACAGCTTTGCCGTTCTCATACCTGAGAAAGGTCACACCTTTTGCCTTCTTTGTCTTTCTGCCGCTTTCCCTGATTTCTTTTACAGAGGAGGCAGGCAGATATAGCTTTGCAGTCGTATTTGCCGGGACTACTGCCCTGTAGCTCAGTATTTCACCATCAGTCTTCCATTCGCTTTCTATTTTTCCGTACATGGATTCATAATATGCCTCCACGCTTGTCATCTCTCCGGTCGGATCGGGTTCGGGCTGCAGTAGAAACTTTCTGAAACCCGGTTCATCCCGCTGTATTCCTGCTGAATAGGCCATCATCCACTGGCCGACGGCTCCAAAAGAATAATGGTTGAATGAGTTCATGCTGTTGTTGCCGCCAAAGCCATTTTCCACAGTGTAGGAATTAAGTCTTTCCCAGATACTGGTTGCACCCTGCTCAACTGGGTACAGCCATGATGGATATGAAGTTTGCTGCAACAGCCTGTAAGCAATTTCAGAATGTCCGTTGTCGGAAAGGGCCTTGCTGATCCATGCTGTTCCTATGAAACCAGTCATAAGGGAATATGGCGGACGAACCTCTCCTCCGTCATCCTTGTTTTCACGGGAGCATGCTTCAGCCAGAAACCTTACAGCATAGGGTTTATTTTCATCATTGAATGCCCCCAGCGCCAGTCCGACAGCATATGATGACTGTGTATCGGCCAGTTTCATCTCAGGTGTTCCGCCCGCAGCCCTGGCACCGAATCCTCCTCCGGTAAGTCCCATGGTCCGGTGATCGGTGTTGACGAATTTCCTGTTGAAGAACTCCTTTCTTTCATTGTACATCTCACGCCATTTTTTCGTATCGGCTGTCTTACCCAGCACTTCAGAAACCTTTGTTATTATTTCAAGGTTGAATACGTGATAGGCGGCTACCAGTATGGCTGAACCGGTCTGGTTGTTCTGTGGCCCCAGCCAGTCGCCAAGAATTGCCTCAGAGGTCAGGCCGGTTTCCTTGTTGATGGTTGTGGCAAGGTAATCCATGTATTTTGCCATGGCATCATAGTGTTCTCTGAGGAGGCCGACATCACCGTACTGAAGATAAGTTTCCCAGGGGAGTGTTATACCTGCGCTGCCCCACAACAAGCCTCCGAAACCACCTCCGACGGGAGCCACATCGCCGAACCTTCCTCTTTCGTTCTGAGTGTCTCTCATGGCAAGCATATGCCTCCTGAAGAACTGGTCGGAATTAGCCAGGTATGTTGCAGTGCGCGAGTATACGTTTACATCGCCCGACCAGCCCATTCTTTCATTCCTCTGGGGGCAGTCGGTAGGTATCGATAGGAAATTCCCGTATTGCGACCACACTATATTCTGCCAGAAACGGTTCACTTTCTCGTTCGAGGTCTTGTAGCCGGCTGTCAGATCATGAATTGAACTTATGACATTGCCTTTTACATTTTCAGGGTACGGAGCTTCATTGAGTCCTGTGATTTCCAGGTAGCGATATCCGTGGAATGTGAAGCGCGGAGCTATCCTGTTGTCTCCTGGTTTGAGGATGTAAATGTCCTGAACATGGGCTGCCCTCAGATTTTCGAGCATCAGCATCCCGGTATTGCCTTCGTATTCTTCAAGATCGGGGTACAGAACCTCGGCAAAACGAAGCCTGACCATCTCACCGCCTTTAGCGTTTTTCACTGTTATATCAGGAACACCAACCATGTTCTGTCCCATATCATAAACAAAAACACCCGGGCGTACTTCATTGATGCTCTGTGCGGTTAGAGTTTTGATGATTCGGGCATTTTCACCTATCTGGCCTATAAGGGAGAGTTTGTCGTAATTCAATGATCCTCCTCCGCCCATTCCCGTGATGGTTCCCAGAAAAGCTGTTCCTTCGAGAGGAACCCTGACGGATTTCTTCCAGAGGCTGTCATCAAAGCCGGCCGTGTTCCATCCTTTGATATCATCTTCCCTCCGAGCATCATAAACCTCGCCCTGGAAGAAGCTTCCGTAAATTACAGGTCCCTTGTTGAAGTAACTCCATTCCCTGTCGTTGGTGGTCACAATCTCTTCAGTGCCGTCGTTGTAGGTGATTACAAGTTTGGCGAGTAGCGACTGCCTGTCGCCGAAATAATTCCAGTTCCCTCCGGTGAAGGTATAGTTACCGCTCCACCAGCCTTCGCCCAGCATTGCTCCCATGGCATTCCTTCGGCCCGGCTGTATCATATCAGTAACATCATAGGTCTGGTACATGTGGCTTATGTTGTACTGTGTCAGACCGGGATTAAAATAATCATCACCGACTCTTTTCCCGTTCAGATAGATCTCATAGATACCCCTGGCAGTTACATAGAGCCTTGCCCTCGCGATTTTATCCTGTTTTGCCGAAAATTCGGTACGCAAAAGAGGCATTGAGTTCCGGCTGGGATCTGCAACGATCAGGAGTCCTGAGTTACCGCCGTTAAGCCGGTATTCTCCTGATACGACTGAAAAACCGTGTGAGGTGTTTATGTTTCCGGAGAAAATTCCGGAATACGTTTCAGTTGAAAGATCTTCTTTGAAAAGGATGTTGGAAGGTTTACGGTAATTTAGAACGCTAAGCTCCGTGAATGATGCCTTTTGTCCGGCATCCAGGGAAAATCCTATATCAGCCAGCATCGGGAAAGCAATATAATCTCCGCCGTTTCCTGAAGGATTCAGATTTATCCCGCCTCCGCCGAAAGGTCTGTCCTGTTGTTCGCCTCCACCGGCAGAAAGCCTGGTTCCGTTAACAAAGACGGTAAAGCTCCCGAACACGCTTTCGAGCTTGACCTGGTGCGGCTGGTATTTGTTTGTCTCATTGACGGATGTCAAGGGTATGTTGAGGATAAGCATAGGCTTGCCGGGGTTATCGGACAGATGATATCCGATCCTGTAGATGTTCAGTTTTGCCAGCCCGTTTTCAGTTCCGTCAAGGCCCGAAATATCCAGCTCCAGTTTTATATAATGGCCGTTTTTGGGGCTGGATATTCCGAATATGTTCATATTCTTGTCGAGAAGCCTGTTATCATTTGCGCCCAGAATAAAAGATGCTCTTTTGCTTGCGCTGCCTTCATCAAGCCGGATCTTATAGCCGACTGTGAACACTGACAGATAGTGCGAGTAAAGTACAAGATCCTCATCTCCGCCACCAATCCATTGAGCGTCGCTCCAGGCGCTGATTTCAGGATTCATCAGTCCTGTTTCAAACCACGATTCCCCGGTGATGCCATGGCCGGCATGATCCCAGACAGTCAGCTTCCAGTTATACCTGGTTCTTGCTTTCAGGGGAGTTCCGGAGTATTCTATTCCGATTGAAACGCTGCCTTCGTTTTTCCCGCTGTCCCAGCTCACCTTTCCCTCCTGATCGCTAACGACGATCTGCCAGGCAGACTGGTAAACCCCGCGCTGTCCATCTTCGGCCACCATCTGCCAGCTGAACCTGGGCTTCTCCACATCGATCCCGATCGGGTTGGCAGTATATTCCACCTTCAGACCTGCAAGAGAGCTCGCGTTAATGGGCGATTCCGGCATGCTGAAAAAGATCAGGAGTGCCAGAATGGTTTTGATAACAGTTGATGATTTTCTTCTCTTCATTTTTTGCCTGTATTTTACTGACGCTTCGAGAGGACTTCCTTTTCATAAGCCTGTATCTCGGCTATGTAATCCTCGGCTACCGCGACATTGTTTTTCAGGCAGTAATAATTATACACCGCGCCAAGAGGCTTTGTTTTCATTATTTCCATCATTGCCAGCCGCTCGAAGTAATTGTTGTTCTCCTCGTATTTTTTAAGAATTGCCAGCGGTTCAAGCAGGGCATTCAGGAATGCTAGTTGGGCGGCTCTTGTGCCGACAACATAGGCACCGATGCGGTTAAGACTTGCATCGAAATAGTCGAGCCCGACATTGACGCGGTCGAGAGCATTGCACCGGACTATCTCCTGAGCTATATACTGTATTTCGTCATTATAGATTACAACATGGTCGCTGTCCCATCTGACACCACGTGTCATATGAAGCATCAGTTCGTCAACATAAAGCAAAAGCGATGAGATTTTATCGGCAACCTGTTCGGTCGGGTGGAAATGGCCGTTATCGAGGGTGATCAGTTTATTGTTCTTTATACCATATCCGATGTAGAATTCTGACGAACCGACCACCATTGCTTCCGAACCCAAACCGAAAAGCTTGCATTCTATCGAATCCTTAAGATATTCTTTCGGGTATTCAATGCTGAATATTTCATCCAGCGATTTCATCAGCAGTTCGCGGTATGTGTACCTGTCAACAGGGATGTCTTTTGAACCGTCGGGAACCCATATATTATTTACACAGGGAGTTCCGAGCTGTTTTCCCATTTCGGCGCCAATCTTGCGGCACCTCTTGTTATGCTCAACCCAGAATTTCCTTGTTTTTTCATTTTTGCTTGAGATGGTAAAACCGTCTTCTGCAAGCGGATGTGAAAAGCAGGTCGGATTAAAATCAAGACCTATTCCAAGTTTAAGGGCCCAGTCGATCCATCCCTGGAAATGTTCCACATCAATCTGGTCGCGGTCAACCTTTTTACCCTTGAAGTCTCCATAGATGGCATGCAGGGAGAGACGCTGCTTTCCGGGAAGAAGGCTCATCACCTTTTCAATGTCAGACTTGAGCTGATCAATCGTCCTTGCCTTTCCGGGGTAATTTCCCGTTGTCTGCAGACCACCGCCGAGAGCGGCATCCGGATTTTCGAATCCGGCTACATCGTCAGTCTGCCAGCAATGAAGACTTATGTTTATTTTGTCAAGTTTCTCCAGAGCTGCATCAGTATCGACACCTAGTTTTGCATACTCTTCCCTGGCATCTTCATATGCCCTGAGGATTTTTTCGTTTTTCATATATCTATGTGTTTTATGTATTTATTATCAGAGTTTTATAACAAAGGTTGAAAGTACCAGGACTACCAGTCCGATCACCAGGACGGTTATTGTTTTCCGCCCGGCTCCTTTCCATTCTTTCAGGAGGATGCCCCATATATTGCTGAAAGTAATATTCATTGACATGAGGATGCTCCATGAGAATGCCATCATTGCAGCAGGCAGTTTGCTTTCGCCCATTCCCATGAAAAAGAACTGCATATACCAGAGTGTTCCGCCTAACATGGCAAAAAATATGTTATTGAACAAAACCGATCCTGAAACCGACAGATAATCCTTGTAGGACTTGTTTTTTACATTAAGGAAAACACAGTAAATCAGGTTTGTAAAGAAACCGCCAAGGGTGACAAACATTATAACGGGGTTCTTCGCGAAAAGTGCATTGGTGCCGTTGGCAAGAGCAGCCTGTCGTATCGGTTCACCGGCTGTCAGCCCAAAATTGAAGCAGGCACTCATTACACCCGAAAGGATGGCTATAAGGATTCCTTTTTTAAGCGCAAAATCCTTAACGGCTGCCTTTTTATCCTCTTCAGACATATTTTTGCTTTTCAGGCTTCCCGCGTAACCGATTATCGAAATACCCACGATACTTACCGTAACGCCGATAAGGATCAGAATCCCGGCCCTGCTCGCGAACAGATTATTCCCGCTTATGATTGGCGGCAGAATAGTTCCTATCGCGGCGCAGAGACCGAGGGCTATCGACTGTCCCAATGCAACTCCCAGGTAGCGCATCGTTAGGCCGAAGGTAAGTCCTCCGACACCCCATAGGGCGCCGTAGAATACCGCCATCCATTTCGATGATGAAGGAGCCTCGCTGATTATTGTGCCGAGTGTTCCTGAAGGCACTGTAAGCCATGCAAACAATATGGGCACGATGATCCATGAAAAAATGCCCTGGACGAGCCAGTAGGATTCCCACGACCATCCCTTTATCTTTTTAATTGGAACATAGAAACTTGCGGCGCAGATACTGCCGATGCTCATTAACAAAATACTCATTATAGGATCCATGAAGCTTAGGTTTTACAGTTTATAACGGACTATGGAATATCCAAACTTAATAAACCAAAGGCTTCCGGTCAATTAACATTCTGGCATAATTTTTACATAAAATGGAAATAGGGGTAAACTACGGAATTACATAAAACAGGAGAAATCTTGTAATCTTATGGATTATAATAGTTTTCCTTAAGAATTTTTTTATAATTTGGCCACTAGCCTCAGAAGGGCAAGGGTAATTAATTAAATGTACCTTTATATAATTTGTTGAGAGAAATACTTAATCCGGCATAGTCATGGAGAATAATTTCAAATACCTTACTCATAATTCTGAGGACAAAAAATGGGGCTTGTACCTTATGGTTGCCGGATCGGCAAGGATTGAGCCCGATACCTCTTATCCGCCGAAAGGGCATCCCACCGGCTATAATTTTGAATGGAAGAACGGCAGGGCGCTTCAGGAGTACCAGCTAAACTATATTACTGAAGGAGAAGGTATAATGGAAACCAGGAAGGCCAGGTACAATATCAGGGCAGGTTCCATTATTCTTTTGCATCCCAACCTGTGGCACCGCTACAAACCTGTAAGGGACAAAGGCTGGTTCGAGCATTATATCGGCTTCAGGGGCGAGATGGCCGAGAGACTCATTCAATCGTCAGATATTCTTCGGGATATGAATGTGCTCAATATTGGATTTCATGAGAATATTCTTCGCAGCTTCAATGATATTATTGTTGAGACAAGGAACGAACGGCCCGGATATCACCAGGTTTGTTCCGGTCTGGTTATGCACATTCTCGGACAGATAATTTCTCTTGAGAAGAACAAGAACTTTATGTACACCGCGGTTGAGAGTGATATCCGGAAAGCGTGCCTGATAATAAGGCAAAGCATTCATAAGAATATCATTGTGGAAAAAATAGCCAAAGATTTGAATGTTGATTATTCGCAATTCAGGAAAGCCTTCAAGAAGTACACGGGTTTGTCGCCGATGCAGTATCATATGTCGCTCAGGATGAAACAGGCCTCATATCTTTTAACCAACTCCGATCTTTCGATCAAGGAGATTGCCTCCCGGCTGGGCTTCTGTTCCCAGTATTATTTCACAAAACTCTTCAAGGAAAAAATGAAGAAGACCCCCAGCAGGTACAGGGAAAGCAGCGGAAGGAAAATGAAGTAAGGCGCAGGGTTCAGGGCACAGGGCTCAGGGCTTCCAAGTCGTGCATGTCTCTTAAAATGAAACTTTAGCGAAGGTTGCATCGGATGGATCCCCTCCACTGTAGAGCCTGCCCCGCTCAAGCGGGGGGGTGGGGGTGGGTTTTTGGCTCAGGGGGCAGTGACAGGTCTTTCAAGTCTCTTATAATGAGGCATTTGACCTTAAAGGACACTAAACGCTTAACCCTGAGTCTCTTACTTTCATTCACCCCCTTTCCCGTTTCCCCCAAAGGGGAAAAGCTTCTTCAAATGGAAGTTACTGCTCAATTTGTTTATCGAATATTAGAATTTATATTCCTTTCCAAAATTAGCAGAATCTTCTTGCTCCTTCACCCTTGGGGGAAGTCCCGATAGCTATCGGGAGGGAAGGGGGTAAACAACCAACGCTGGCATTGGCTCTACATGACGCTAAACACTTAACCCCTCTTGACTAAACCCTAAACACCAACCCCCCAACTTTTAATTTTTCCTATGATTAACCCAGTAATATGCAGAGAACAACAAAGGTAAGTGCTCCAAAAATTGCCACCCACAGTCCCTTCGACCTTTTCTTTGTCATATAGAATATCATGATAAAGCCTGTAAGTGAGATTACTATCAGTATTGCAGCAATAATATCTATTGCAGTGTTCCAGCCGCTTCCGGTGTAGCTGCCCTTGTGAAGGTCGTTCATTGCAGCAATGATACCGGCTGATGTTGCTACCAGCTCGTATGATCCGCTTGTCCGGTCAATCATCCCGTAGGCAGTAAAGCCCGGGCCGTCGAATGCCAGCGAGCATTCGGATTCAGAGACCCTGAACTCGGTCAGCCTGCCCCTTATATTGTGTTCTTTCTTTAAGTGATCCACGATAGCGGATTTTTCCGCGAGGGAGGTATCGGTACCTGCAATCCATGACAGATCGACATTCCCTTCAAGCATTTCCACCTTCTGCCTGTTTTCAGTCCATGAGGGATGGTTCAGTGTTATGCCTGTCAGTGCAAAGAAAAGCAACGCGGCGAAGCTGAACATCGACAGGTAAAGATGAATCCACCGGATCCAGCCACAAAAAGATTTCTTTCCCATCATCTTGATGAAGTAATTTCAGGACTTAGCTTTACATATTCAATAAAAGCCGAAGCAATTTCAATGCCTCCTTCAAGCTCGATGCGCTTCGGATCTTCGTTTAGTTCTATCTCCCTGTTGATCAGCTGGTATGTTCCTCTTTCGCGGACTGCCTCAATATAAACCGTATATTTTCCCGGTTCAACCGTATTGCCGCTGTCGTCCTTCATATCCCACTTGATTGTATATTTTCCTGCAGAACGGGTAGCGCCGCTTACGGCATCAGTGAAAACCGGTTTCTGTAATTTCTCGAAATGTTTTGCATACCAGCGTTTTAAATCCGGGAGCCAGCGGTTGTTGTTATACCACAGTGCCAGGGTCCGTACGGGTTCTGATTTTTCGTTTTCCACCCATACAGCAACAAATGGTCTCAACGACCTGCCTTCAAAGCGCGACAGTTCTAACTCAATGTTAAGTTCAAAATCCCGGACAGGATTGGTAGATTCTATCTGCGACCTGCTGAGTTCAGTTCGCGTGTCGCGGGTGTTCAGCATGCCGTAAGAAGTACCCGGTAACAGTATTGCCGCGAGAATTATTGAATATAGAATCTTCATAATCTGTTTTTTAAATATCAAAACATTCTTTTACCCGGTTCAGTTTCTGAAAAGTAAAATAAGTGACAGAATTTCTGACCTAAGCTTTCTATACTGACATCTGAACTCTCGTAAATATTCCCGGCTATGAAATGTCAGAGTTCAGGATAAGGATTTCTGCCTGTAGGTTCAAGTCCTGAGAAATGATGTTCAGACTTTGTTTTAACCTTTTTTAAATATCATATAAAGTTTCAAAGAAACTACAATTCTTATATTTGCAGCCGCAATAGCATAATGCGGAATAAAAGGAAGCCAATGAATGTCTTTAACCTCAGGAAACAGTTTTTAAGGATTAAAAGACCTTAAACCGTATAATAGTAAGCAGATGAATATTTTTGCACAGTTGTTTAAAAGTTAAATGAAATTAAATAGAAGCGAACGGAAGAGGGGCATTTTACGGAAATTATTTAATCATCAGATATACAGTCAGCGCTGAAGATACTGAAGAATTGTCGGAAAGAGGGGTCAATTGTTATATATCCTGACCGGGCTCATGGATTTCTTCAGGAGGGAAGACATTAAAATCATAATAAAGATATTGTTGAATGAAGAGAACTCTTAACCTGTTAGCAATCTCACTTTTGATGGTGTGCAATAATCTTGTAGCCCAGGAGGCTGTATCGGTGACACGTATGACGGGTCAGGTGAAATTTGACGGCATACCTGATGAACCACTTTGGGATATGCTCAGCAAATTCGAACTGACGATGCACAGGCCGACTTTTGGATTGCAGCCTACGGAAGATAGTGACGTCAGGATGGGTTATGACGATGAGTTTCTCTGGATAGGAGCAAAGCTTTACATGAGGGATGCCTCGTTGATATTCTCACCGTCCAGGAAAAGGGATGAAATGCTTCAGAGATATGATGGTTTTGGCATTTTGCTTGACACCTATGATGACAATGTAAATGGTCTTGCCTTTTATACCAATCCTTCAGGTTTGCGGACTGATTATACCATCTCTAATGATGCACAGATGTCGGGCGGTCCTGGCTTTGGATCAGCCATGAACCTGAGCTGGAACACATTCTGGGATGTTAAAACAAGCGTTGATGATAAGGGATGGTATGTTGAAATGAGGATACCCTTTTCCAGTCTTAAGTTCAAGCCATCAGGTGACGTTGTAACCATGGGGCTGATTATAGTTAGAACCATAAGTGCCAATAATGAAACCAACACCCATCCTGCAATTGATCCAAAGTATGGTTTTATGGCAACCAACAAGCCTTCCATTGCTGCCGATATTACATTCAGCGGGCTTCGGCCAACAAAACCTGTTTACATATCGCCTTATGTTATTGGTGGTTTCTCTCAGGACTGGATAATGAATGAAGAGGAAAGCGGATACGTGAAGAATGATCCTTATCCCGAATATTCAGCTAATGCCGGTTTGGATGTAAAATATAACATCAACAGCAATCTTACACTGGATCTGACTGCAAACACTGATTTTGCCCAGGTTGAGGCCGATGACCAGAGAGTGAATCTTACAAGATACTCGCTCTTTTTTCCCGAGAAGAGAATGTTTTTCCAGGAGCGCTCAAGTATTTTTGATTTTTCACTTGGCGGCCGGGCTGATAACCTTTTCTACAGCAGGAATATAGGCATTGCCGGGCAAGATCAGATAAGGATACTCGGCGGCGGCAGGATTACAGGAAGAGTAGGTAACTGGGATCTGGGTCTGATGGATATGCAAACCGCCAAACATGAGTCAACACCCGGAGAAAATTTTGGAGTGCTAAGGATGAGGAGGCAGGTGATAAACGAGAACAGTTACGTGGGTGGGATTTTTACTTCCCGGATAGCTATGAATGGTGCCAACAACCTGGCGTATGGCCTTGATGGTATCTTCAGACTGTTCGGGGATGACTACCTGAATGTAAAATGGTCACAGACCTATGACAGTCAGCTTGATAACACTCTTGGATCGCTCGATCCTTCATTCTTCCTGATTAACTGGCAAAGACGATCGGAGAAAGGATTTTCATATAATGTTGGATATTTTTACTCCGGGCAGGAATTCACTCCCGGAATCGGATTCGTAAGGATGAATGCTGTTCAGGGTGTCAATACTAATCTGCGGTATGGTTGGTTCCCGGGGGAAAACTCAAAACTTTTCGATTATGGGATAGGTGTAAGTTTTGATCGCTTCAACAGACTGGAAGACGGTGAGCTTGAGTCGATGAGTGTTTCTCCCGAAATAGAATTAAGTACGAAAAAAGGCTTCAGGGGGAGTATTGTTGGTGAATATAGTGAAGAAGGGGTAAGGTTCCCTTTCAACCTCTCCGATGACATTGCAATCGCCCCCGGATTATATTCATTCTATGGTATCCGGAGCAGGATCAATACTCCACAAAACAAAATGATTTCGTTTTGGATCAACCTGAACGCGGGACAGTTTTATGACGGAAACCGTAAAGGAACTCAGATAAATGCTAATTTCAACATCTCATCAAGTTTCAGACTGGGTGTGGAATATGAATTCAATGCTCTCAGGTTCCCTGAAAGGTCAGGGGCAAATTCACTCGACATACATTCGATAAATATGAAGGCATTGTGCATGCTCAGCACAAAACTGTCGATCTCGGGTCTCGTTCAGTATTTAAACACCGAAGATGAGCTGATCACTAATTTCAGGCTAAGGTACAATCCACGCGAGGGAAATGATTTCTATATTGTTTACAACGACTTCAGGGGAATCAACCGCCTGAATTCAATTCCGGAAATACCCTCCTTCTTTGGAAAAACAGTGATGGTCAAGTATACACATACTTTTATCCTTTAATGATCACGTACATATAACGCCGGTTACTGTTCCCTCAGTTACATCAATGATATCATATTGTGTGGGGCTAGCGGCTAGCGGCATACGGCGAGCGGTTCGGGGTTCAAGGTTCAAAGCAGTTCGAGGTTCCGGGTTCGGGGCAGAGGTTCAGGGGCCAAACCATTATGCAAGTTTCGTTAAGTGTTCAGGGTTAAACGTTTAGGGTTAAGCGTTTAGCGTTTAGGTTAGCGTTTAGCGTTCAGCGTTCAGTGTGGTCAAATGCCTCATTGTAAGTGACTTGCAAGACCCGCAAGACTTGCACGACTTGCAAGACCAGTCCCTGCGCCCTGTGCCCAAATTGAACCAATAAGTCAAATATCTGAACCGGCAGTTCTTGATTCTGCCTTCTTTCCGGGTTAACTTGTATCAGATTTAAAAGCTGATAAAACATTATCAATATTATAAATATAAATATAAGGAGGTATAATTATGAAAAAGTTATTTGTGCTCTTAATTTCAGTAGGTTTTCTTTTTTCACTCACAGCCAGTGCTCAGTCGTCAGCATGGTACCAGACGCCTGAGGGACAGGTCAGTTGCAAAAAGATCAACGATCAGGGAGACAGGCTTAGAGTTGTGCTTGATAACGGTGAAAAGAAGAACATTCCGGCAGCTTCGGTAAGCTCATACTTTATTGACGACAAGCTGTTTGTGAAAAAGGAGCTTTTTACAGACGGAGTAAAGCAGGAACAATTCATGGAATTCCTGAAAACCAGGGATGACATGAGTCTGTTCTTGTTTTCAGATAAAGGCAGTTACCGTTATCTTGTCTACAAGGGCGACGAGCTGTTTGTTGAAGTACTGGAAGGTAACCGTGATGAATTCATGAGGTTTTTCCACATGAATTAATAACTGAAACGGAGTCATCAGAATAATTGGAAACAAGTCTTCCCGTGGCGGTTTGAAACAATAGTGCAAGTTTTTGGGATTTCACGGCAGACTTGTTCCTTCCGGAGACCCGGGCCAAGTATAAAAAATAACCTGATTCGGATAATTACGGTGGTGATATATGGCAATTCGATATGATCTTTAATGATCTTCTTTGTCAACAGTTAGGTTAGGTTACAAAAGGCTGGCGGTCATATGATACGTCAGCCTTTTTTTCATAAATTTACCGTTCCTGATATCAGGAGACAAAATATTCAGTTATAATGCGGCGTGAAGCATTCATATTGTGTTTTTTGCTCTTTTCCCGCGTGGCCTTTCCCCAGGGTGCCGGGATCAGCTTCGATCGTATTTCAATAAGAGAAGGGCTGGCTGACCATTCCATTAATTGTATAACCCAGGATCATATCGGATTTTTGTGGATAGGAGGGGAGAGCGGACTGTACAGGTACGACGGCTATGAGTTTAAATCCTTTCAGTATAAGCCGGGAGACAAGATCACCCAGCATTTTAAGGATATCTACAGGATAAAAGAGGATAGGCAGGGCTTATTATGGATACTTTCAGAAGTTGGAATAGTGCTTTTCGATCCGGAGTTTTCATGTTCTATGCTGCTTAAACTGTATTCCAATGAGAAAAAGTCGACGGAATTCAATTACAGTCCGGATATTCACATTGACAGCGACGGAGTTGTCTGGGCCACTTACAGGAACGGACTGATAAGGATCTTACCCGACGAAGACCTGAAAAAAATCATGGAATCGGATGTTCCGTTCAAAGAGGATGATGTTTTGACAACAGAGTACTATGAACTGCCTGTTTCAAAGCCCGGAAACGACAATATGGTAACAAAGATTTTCGAGGATAGTGACCGGAATATGATAATCGGAAGCAGCTCCGGGTTGTTTTTATTTGACAAAAAGCAGGGCGATATTCATGAAATTGCGGGAGAAGAGAGTTCGGAAGGTTTAAAACATGTCAGGTCTGTTGTGCAGGATGAAGATCAGTCATACTGGATTGCTGCCGGTGATTATCTCTATAACATGGAAATGCCTGAATCGGGCCTGAATGATGATGGGAATACTGTGACGGGGATTAAGCTGTCCAGGCACAGGATAACCGGTAACCAGATACCGACATCGCTGTTTGTGGACAGTAAAAACAACATCCTTATGGGTACGATTCAAGGATTTTACCGAATCGATAAAGATTCTTCCAGTGGCAATATTATCTACAACCAGTTGGATATTAATGAGAATGATCCTGAATTCTATGGCTATGCAAAGACCATTCTGGACATTTTTGAGGACAGGTCGGGAGTAATATGGACAGCTCAGGATTATTACGGGATAACCAGGTTTTATCTAAACGGCACACGCTTCAATTCTTACCGGGATTTGATAGTCAGGTATTTTGAAAACACGGATATCAATCCTGTATACAAGGACAATAAGGGTTTTCTCTGGGTTGGCACTTACGGTGGGGGGCTGCACAGAATAAAGCTGGATGACTTAAGTGTCAGCCAGTTTGACATGCCTGAGAACAGGAACAATATAATCTGCATGCAGGAAGTTTCTCCGGGACTGTTCTGGCTGGGAACTAGCCGGGGGATAGCAGAATTCAATGTCGCGACTTCCCGGGCCGGCGATCCGTCACCACCGGCATTAGAGCCAATAAATCAGAAAGAGATTCTTATCTGGGACATGCTGAAGGATGAAAACCGTGTCTGGTTTGCTGCGCGGGACGGATTATATGTTTTTGATTCAGTTACGGGTAAGTTGAATCATTATTCCTTTGCAACAAAGGGATCCAGTACAACTCGAAGCACCCCCGTGTTATCGCTGCTAAGAATGAAAAACGGGGATATACTGGCCGCGACCGCTACAAGGGGATTATTTAAGATAAGCTATAATGATTCGGGTCCGGTGATCATCCAGCTTGCAGATAGCAGATTTTTATCGGAAAACGGGATTAGTCTCGACCGGCGGCACAGGCTTTTCGAAGACAGCAGTGGATTGTTGTGGGTTGTCGATTATTCGGGATTGCACAGGATGGATCTTAATTCCAGGGCGGTTGTACATTACAGGCTCATCGACAGAATAAACTATCCCGATGCCTGGTCGATAGTTGAGGACAGCCGTGAAAATTTATGGATAGGGACGCACTTTGGATTGTGCTGTTTTAATAAGGTTACAGAGGAAGTTAAGATATACAACCGGGAAAACGGTTTGCCTATAATCATCCATGGATTAAATTCCGTTTTTAAGGACACTGACGGCAGGCTTTACTTCGGAGGGATAGGAGGGTTTTATGACTTTCTGCCTGAAAGCCTGATGGTAAATGAATTCAGGCCGCCTGTCGTGATAACTGATTTTCGTGTGTCCGATAAATCCCTTAATGATGACCCATCCGGAGTGTTTGCCGGCAGCACAGATATTCCGTACATGAAGACGGTAAAGCTTAAACACGATCAGAATGATATTTCAATCCGCTTCTCAGCCCTTAATTATATTCATCCTGATAACAACCGTTATTCATACAGGCTCGAAGGATATCAGGAAGAGTGGGTAGATACCGACGCGGACAGTAGAACAGCGGAGTACATGAAACTGAAACCGGGGACATATACCTTTTTGGTCAAAGGCTCCAACAGCGACGGAATATGGAATGAAGAAGTAACATCGCTTAAGATCATTATCCGTCGGCCATGGTGGTCCACCTGGCTGGCCTTATTTGGCTATCTGCTAATCATCACCACAGCAATACTGGGAATTTTCCGCTGGCGTCTTTATGTTCTGCAGAAGGAAAGGGAGGAACTTGAGAAACTTGTTGGTGTCAGGACCATGGAAATACTGGAGCATAACCGTAAAATATCAGAACAGAAAGACCAGCTGGAAAAACAAAACAGGCAGATTCAGGAGACGGAAGAGCTGAAGAACAGGTTCTTTTCAAACATATCCCATGAGTTCAGAACGCCCTTATCCCTCATTATGGGGCCTGCCGAAGAGCTGCTTGACAAATCTCAACTGAACGATAAGGAACGCCGGAAGATAGCTATGATAGCCAGGAATGGACAAAGGCTTCTCAACCTTGTGAACCAGCTTCTCGACCTGTCAAAGATAGATGGCAAGCAGATGACACTGGAACTTATTGAATCAGACGTCATAAAACACTTGAAATCCATTGCCGGATCATTCGTGTCCATGGCGGAGGCAAAAAGCATCAATTTTCAGGTTAAGCTGGACAAAAGAGAACTTGTTTCATGGTTCGATTACGATAAGATTGAGAAGATAGCAACGAATATACTGTCCAATGCATTCAAGTTTACCCCGGTGGGGGGTGAAATAGATTTCAGCGCCAGGTATATCAGGGGGGAAAGTTCCGGGATGCCTGTTACGCTTGAGTTTTCTGTGAAGGATACCGGTCCGGGTATACAGGAAAAAAGTCTTGAAAAAATATTCGACCGCTTTTACCAGGTACAGGAAACATTGGGTGCGGAAAATCAGGGTACAGGCATAGGGCTATCCCTTTCGCTGGAACTGGCGAGGCTGATGCATGGTGATATCAGTGTAAGCAGCGTTCTGAATTCGGGGAGTGTTTTTACAGTCACTGTTCCTCTGGGAAAAGATCATCTGGATAAGAATGAGTATGTTGAGATAAAGCGCCGGGATGAAATGAGAATTGTCGGAGATTCGGACATATACAGCCATGATTTTGACGTTTCAGCCGGGATGGAGGAAAAAGATGAAGAAAAAGGTAAGCCCGTAATCCTGATCGTGGATGACAACAGAGATATGCGCGGCCAGCTTTCTGAGAACCTTGAGGGTTTGTATAATGTAAGGCTGGCAGTAGACGGGATTTCCGGGCTTAAAAAAGCGCTCGACCTTATCCCCGATCTAATTGTTACCGATCTGATGATGCCAAATATGGGCGGCATGGAATTATGCAGGCTGGTAAAGGAGAATGAACTTACATGCCATGTCCCGGTTATCATGCTTACCGCGAAGGACACTTCGGAAGACAGGGTTACCGGATTGGAGACCGGAGCCGACGATTACATAGCCAAACCATTCAGGATGCAGGAATTGAAAGCAAGGGTAGCGAACCTGATAAATCAGCGCAGGCAGCTCAGGGAACGCTTCAGCAGGGAGATTATCCTTCAGCCTTCAGGAGTTACAGTCACATCAGCAGATGAAAAGTTTCTGAACAAGGCGATAGCTGTTATTGAAGAGCGGATGAAAGATGAGACATTCAGTCTGGATGAATTTCACAGGGAGATGAACCTCAGCCGGAGTACCATGTTCAGGAAACTCTCGGCCCTTACAGGTCAGTCTCCGACGGAGTTTATAAGAACGATCCGTCTTAAAAGAGCCGCGGCATTGCTGTTGCAGAATTTCGGAAATGTATCCGAGGTGTCGTATGAAGTTGGTATATATAACATATCCTGGTTTAACAGGTCGTTCAAACAGCTGTACGGTGTTTCTCCCGGGGAATATGTAAAAAAGAAAGGTCATGTGGAAAAGCCATGACCTTTCCTCGGCTCTTACTTAAATAACAGCTGTGCAAGCTCGTAAAGGCTCCGCCTCCATGTCTGGAACTCGTGCCTTGTGTTTTCCGAGACATAGGATACTGCATTGATACCTGCCTCCTTTAGTGCAGCGGCTGAATTCACTACACCTTCCGGACGTTCGAAACTGCCGCAGCTAAGGAATATAAGTTTCACCTTCGACTTGTCCTTTATTTCCTCCGGGCTGTAAACTCCGCCGCTCAAAAGGCCGTAATGGGAGAACACATCGGGACGGGCAAGGGTAATGGTTTTTGTTTCCATTCCTCCCATTGACAGACCTGCCATGGCCCTGTGAGGCTGATCGGCTAATGTACGGAAGTTCTGGTCGACATAAGGGATCAGTTCGTCGAGAAGAACAGTCTGGAAAGGTTTGATATCGAAATTCTTAAGTCCGCCCATCCTGACATCGTTCGTCATTCCGTAGGTCATTACAATAAGGAAGGGTTTGATTTTTCCCGCGGCAATCAGGTTGTCCATGATAAGGTTTGCATGTCCCTGGTTGCTCCATGCAGTTTCATCCTCGCCCCATCCGTGCTGCAGGTAAAGTACCGGGTAACGTTTCGACTGATCCTTGTCATATTCGGGCGGAGTGTAAACAAATGCCCTGCGGGAGGTATTGGTGCTTGGCGATGGGAAAAGTATCTGCTGTACCCTTCCGTGGGGAACATTTTTAAGGGCGTAAAAATCCTGATCGTGCGCGGGGATCTCAATTCCGCTTTCCCAGCGTGTTGAACCGTAGAAATTCAAAGTGCCGGGGTCGTTAAAAGTGCCGCCGTCGACGGTCAGCCGGTAATAATGGAAGCCTTCTTCCAGTGGTCCTGACGTGGTTCCGGTCCATGATCCGTCCTCATTTTTTGTAAGGGGAGTTCCGCCCCGTGTGCCGCCCGGTCCCAGGCTTACCACCACGCTTTTTGCTTCAGGTGCCATGATCCGGAAACGCGCATAGCCCTGTGAGTTGACCTGCGGATATTCCTGCCCGGGCTGATTGAGTGTCGATGGTTTAAAATCGTCTTTAACAGTTGTCTGAGCCAGGCAAGGCGATAATGAGAAACCCATTATCAAAACTAATAATGCAAGTAAGTTTTTCATATGAGTTGAAATTTTAAATGATTTCTTGTTAAATTAGCATAAATTCATGATATGAAACACTATAGTCTTACATTTTTTATTGTTTTTGCAAATCTTTTTGCAATCTCAGTAAGTGCCCAGGACAAAAGCGCCCATAATCCCATAATCTTTGCCGATGTGCCGGATATGTCAATAGTGCGGGTGGGCGGATCGTATTACATGAGCAGCACAACCATGCACATGTGTCCGGGTGTGCCTATTATGAAGTCTGACGATCTGGTCAACTGGAAGGTGGTCAGCTATGCATACGAAACTCTTGGCGACAATGATGCACTGAATCTCAATAATGGGAAGAATGCCTACGGGAGTGGCTCCTGGGCAAGCTGCATCCGGTATCACGATGAAACATTCTATGTTTCGACATTTTCCTCTACAACCGGCAAAACCTATATTTGGTCGGCCAAAGATCCGGAGAAAGGTCCCTGGAAAGAGATCTCATTCAGTCCGAGTTTGCATGATCATACCCTGTATTTCGACGACGACGGACGCGTTTACATGATCTACGGGAACAGAAGGCTCACCCTGGTTGAACTCAATTCCGACCTCTCCGGGATTAAGCCAGGGGGGATAAATCAGGTGATCATTGAGAACTGCAGTCTTCCTTCGGGAAGCAACAGTGGTCTGGGAGAGGGATCGCAGCTGTTCAGATACAATGGGAAGCTCTACCTGTTCAACATAACCTGGCCCAGGGGCGGGATGCGAACAGTCGTTGTTCACAGGGCCGACAGGATCACAGGTCCCTGGGAAGGGAAGATGGTCTTTCAGGATAAGGGAGTTGCCCAGGGTGGAATGGTTGATACCCCCGATGGCAGATGGTTTGCCTATCTTTTCAGGGATTACGGGTCGGTTGGCCGCATCCCTTACATCGTTCCCATGAGATGGGAGGACGGCTGGCCGGTTATCGGCATTGAGGGTAAAGTTCCTGATGTACTTGACCTTCCTGAAAGCAGGGGATTGATCCCGGGTATTATTGCCTCTGATGAGTTTAAAAGAAAGAAGGGAGAGCCGGATCTGCCGCTTGTCTGGCAATGGAATCATAACCCTGTCAATGAATTATGGTCCCTTACCGCTCGCGAGGGCTGGCTGCGGCTCACAACCGGCCGGGTTGACACTCTCTTTGTTCAGGCACGCAATACCCTGACCCAGCGTACCTTTGGTCCTGAGTGCTCAGGGTCGGTGAGTGTTGATGTTTCAGGAATGAAAGAAGGCGACTTTGCCGGGCTTGTGCTGCTGCAGAGGAAATTCGGACAAGTGGGAGTGAAGTTCGAAAACGGATCGAAAAGGATAGTGATGGTCAGTGCACAGTCGGGGAAACCGGTTGAGATTCAATCCGTACCGCTAAGCCAGAAAAAGGTATATTTCAAAGCCGTGTGCAACTTCAGAGACCTGGCTGATGTGGCAGATTTCTTCTACAGTCTTGACGGCCGTAACTGGATCTCCATAGGATCTCAGCTAAAGATGGAATATTCAATGCCTCATTTCATGGGCTATCGCTACGGGCTTTTCAATTATGCAGGCATAACCCCCGGGGGCTATGTCGACTTTGACTGGTTCCGAATCGGCGAAAGATGAGCCGGCTATTTTGTAACCTTGACACACATGAGTTTACCCTGGTCGCGGATCAGTAATTTTCCATCGACAAGGGCTATTGGGGCCCAGTTTTGACCCGTTTCGAGCATCTCTGCAGAAGCCAGTGGCTTGAATCCCGAAGGATCGGGCTGTATCAGGTACAATGACTGTCTGCCGTCGGTAGCCAGAATCAGTCCGTCAGCCAGGATCATGCTGCCTTTGTCGAAAAGCGGATTACGCGTCGTTTTCCACAACACCTTGCCGTTCATATCCATACAGCACAGGCCATCGCGTTTGCTGTTTGTCGAGAACTGTCCATAGAAATAACCATTGTGCAGCAAAGCCGGTTTTGTATGATCACCGAATTCGTTATGCCTGAAAAGTTCATTTACCGAATAGCTGCCGTCAGCCTTTTTTTCCACTTTTATCATTACAGTTCCCAGTTCATATCCTCCTACTGCAAGGATTCTGCCTTCACCGGCATCAAGAGCAGGAGATGTCTGAATCATATTCTCCCAGTTGTTATATTCCCAGAGAATTTGACCTGTCTGGGGTTTCAGGCCTACTATCCTGCCCTTGCTTGTGTTGGTAATCTCCTTGTGCATAAAGGTATTCGTGGAAGAGAAAACCATAACTATATGATCTTCTCCGGCAATCTTAGCCACCGAGGGGCTGGCATAAGTTTCATTTCCTATAGCGTCAGTCTTCCATACGATGTCTCCGGTCATCTTATTATAGGCTACCAGTCCGGAGTAGGGATCCTTCGAGTAAGATACGATTAGCAGGTTGCCGTACACAAGCGGGCATTGTGATATAGCCCATACAGGCGGCTTGGTTCCGCCGAAATCCTTCATTATGTTCTTGTTCCATATAGGCTTATGTGTGTTGATATCAATGCAGTACAGGTCTCCGTAGGGGCCGCTGGAATAGACCCTGTTGCCGTCGACTGTCGGAACGCTTCTTGAACCCGGATACGAAACTGATCCGGGTGCACTGTAACTGTAGTTCCATAGTTCCTTTCCGGTGTTGAAATCAAAACATCTCATGATATCGCCTGTCTTATCATCCCTGTCGAGCAGATAGACTTTTCCGGCCTGGATTACAGGACCGCCGAAACCGGGACCGACATTTGTTGTCCACAGAACTTTGGGTCCGCCATCAGGCCATGAACGAAGGAGGCCTTTCTGGGGTGAAGTGCTGTTCCCGTTTGGTCCAAGGAACCTGGGCCAGTCCTGTGCATTTATATTGAAAATGCAGGCAGAGAGGATGATAAGCGAGAAGAGTAGTGTAATTTTTTTCATCATAATATGATATTGATTTTAATGGTATGATAGCCTGCCCCGCTCAAGCGGGGGAACCCACATGTTTGAAAATTATATTCATACGTGTTTGTGTATTTGATAAATGTGGGTTTCATTTTATTTATAATCAAAAATTGTGTAAAAATAATTGCTTTATGCTAAAATAGTTCCGGATTTATTTTAAAAGGGAAATATATGCACTTCAAAACGAAAATCGCATTAATAATTTCGCATTTGTACATCCCGGATTATCTTTATAAATCCATATCGTTTTGTCCGGAATTCTTTTTTATCAGCATGATATTTAATCATCTAAGTTGCTTTGATGTATTTATTGCTGAAAGTATAACTCAGGCCGACATTCCACAACAGATCATATTCTGACGGGATATTTGATTCTATTGGTTTGTTTATTATAGCAGACAGAGATACCGGGAAGTTTTTTTTGTTTACGGCAAGCCGTGCGTTAAAGAATACTCCTTCGTTATCATCCATTGACAGGTGGTAAATCTCCGGACTAAGTCTTGCAGTAATATTTTTCGTGATGGGAATGTTTGATATTGATGGTCTGAATGACAACATTATTGTATTTCTGGTAATGAACTTTTCGATACCGTGATTGTAAAAAAGATAGGTGCCAAGGCTGAAATATTTGTTTACAATATACTCTGGAGATGCGGCTGCTACAAGGTATCTAGTGGTCCTTATGAGTTCCTGCGGCTCTACCGCTGTGATTGCCGTGACAGTTTTGTATGAAAACGAATAATTCGTGCTGAGGTTCAGTCTGAATTTATTTGTTGATACAGCTTTATATCTCCACCAGAGCACCAGGGCCCATGGTTTACCTGTGGCTGAAAACCGGAACTGTGGTTCGAATGACAATTTTCTGCCCACCATAAGATCAAACGTAAAAGCCGGTTTACCTAATGTAAGGTTCGGGATTGTTGAAATACCTTTAGTCTGAAACATGGCAGCAGCCGTGAAGTTATTTATCCTGGCTTCTTCCTGATCAGTCTGGGCTGTCAGTGTTTGAAACAATCCAATGCATAAAAGTAGTCCTGCGAGTTTATAAATTTTCATATCTTCAACTTAAATCCCGTTTGGCTGTATCTTATCGCCGCCATTCACCGCTTTTTCAATCACGTCGAGTCTTGCCTTTCTTGGATCAGGTTTTGCAACTGCTTTACCATCGGGCTGTACATCGAGTATCTCGTTTGTTTCCGGATTGTAAAGCGGCCAGAGCGGAAGGCCGTCACCATTCGGATTACCGGTTTTGGCAAAATTTACCCAGTAAGTATTCATAATCCTTGCAACCTCTTTGTCTCCGGGGTCTGCAGTACCTCCTTCCGGTACTCTGAGATTATCGAACACGAAAGAAATATCGGTTCCGTGCCCCGGGCCAAACCTCATCCATTCTTTCATTGCAGGGGGCACATAGGAAAAGAGAAAGATGTAAGCCGGATTGCCTTTGGCAATTACTGATTGAGCTGCAAAACGAGCAGGTTCGCCCCATACCTTATCTGTGTTGAATCTTGTCTGAATCTCTGCAAAATCCTTTGTGCCATCAGGATCGTAGGCTGCCTTTGCCTCGTCTTTCAGTTCCCCGAACATTGAAAACAATTCTTCCTTTGAAGTACTTGAATTAACAAACGGACCGCCTATCTCGGCGCTGTTACAGCCTATCATGAGCGGGACTTTTGCCTGCCTGCCTGCATTATAAGCAGCCGTAGAATTTTCAACGACAAATTTTCCGTCCAGAATTGGTCCGGAGTAGGTACGGGGTCCTCCCTGGCCATCGGTTTCCTGCCCTCCGTCCACAATTTCTTCCACTTTCAATGCACGTAGTTTTGCAAGAGCTGCTGCATCTGTCCCTTCAATCCCGAGTTTACGGGCAAAATTAATTCCTATCGTTTCTGCTGAAACGGGGTAGTATTGAGATGAATTTTCCTTGTTGATCGGTCTTCCGGTCAGAACACCATCCCTGCCTCCGCTGGAATGGCCGATTGCTTTATGGAACAGTCCGTGTGCTGATGGTATGGTCATAAGGGAATGTATGGAAACGCCTCCGGCAGAGAAGCCAAAAATTGTAACATTTTTCGGATCGCCTCCGAATTCAGCAATGTTCTGCTTAACCCAGTTCAGGGCTGCAATCTGATCCATGAATGCATAGCTGCCTTTTGGTTCCTCTGGATGTTCTGCCGACAATGCCGGGAAAGCAAAATGCCCCAGGCGGCCCAGACGGTAATTTATACTAACAAGAATGACTCCTTTGGTGGCGAAGCCATTCCCGGAAGTATTGCCCGATCCTCCCACAAATGCACCGCCGTGAATCCACACCATAACAGGCAGCTTTGCTCCCGGTCTGGCGCCGGAAGGCTTCCAGACATTCAGATAAAGGCAATCTTCAGACGATCCCGGGGAAATTGCCCCCGGGCTGCTGCCAAATCCGGCCTGGGCGCAGCTTGGGCCGAACTCTTTCGCATCACGCACCCCTTCCCAGGGAGTGACTGGCTGGGGAGGTCTCCAGCGAAATTCACCCACGGGAGGGGCAGCAAACGGAATGCCCCTGAAAACGTCCACATCTCCTTCTTTTACTCCACGTATCAAACCTGAGGCGGTTCGGACGATAAGCTCATCCTGTGGAACATTGGTTGCCGGTTTCTGAGCACTGCACGAGCAGAACAGTACGATAGCAATACTTACTAATGTTGTTCTCTTCATGATAACTATATATATATTAATAAATTACAAATTAATACGCTTATATTTCCAGATTAATCCAGTCCTTTTTCTTTTAGCCATTCCGACATCAGATCGGCTATTTCAATATTGTTAAGATCGGAAAACGGGAAGTGCGTATTGCCTTTTATTCCGATTTCAGGCAGGTGAACAACTGTAACATCACCGCCATGACGGTTTACAGCATCTCTCCACAGCCGGGCCATTTCAAGCCGGGCTCGCCATCCGTCCTGTCCCGGATTATCAATAGGTGATTCGGGAATAAAATCACCATAATAAATAATGATAGGAATTCTGGTCAGCTTCATGAAATCCTGTAAGGGCACCGCAGAAGGAGTAAGTATTCCATCGACCATTGGGATAGGTTCCGGTAATTCTCCTTCAGGGAATACGAATCCGCTTCCGGGTTCATATGAAACAATGCCTTTTATGTTCTGATTTTCTATTGCTGTAAGCCAGCCCATACCTCCTGAGTGAGAATGGGATACAAGGATTCCCGGGCCAATTTTTGTGAACAATGCCGAAATGGCATCAACATTGAGGTTAATGTCTATCGGCCCTATGTTGGGTACCATCTGTCTGAAGTACTGGTTGAGTGTCTCAGGATCACGCGCAAACTGAACGCCTTCAAAATAATCAGGCCAGATACCGATTCGAAATGTGCCAAACCATCCCTGTTCATCTGGAGTGGGTTCAATGCTTGCAGGAGCTGTGCTTCGACCGGCGTTACCCCTTCTTGGCTGGTCGATCAGGTAGACCCCAAATCCCCGGCGCAGAAAAATGGTTTGATAACCTTCCCTCCCGTCGGGTGTTGTTTCCCAGGTTTTTGTAAACTGGCCTATCCCGTGCCACATCACCAATGGATATTTCCGGGCATTGACCGGAATCTGGTAAATTATATAGGCATGATCTCCATGAAAGGTTTGTCCTGCCGGTGTCTGGTTGTACGGATCGAATGTGCCGGGATTAGTAATAACTGTTCCTCCAACTGCAAAACTTCCCTGTTCCTGAATGAGCAAAGGCTCTTTGTCTGTGCTTTCATTAACAGATGAGCATGACGAAATCAGAGCAGTTACTATTACAAATAAAAGAAACTGGTAAGAGCCGGGAGTCTTAAATTTTGCTGTACTCATAATATTGGATTTATATTATTTGGCTGCCTTGAGATATATAATTTGCGCTACAAAGTTGAGACTAATTTCAGGCCTTGACTTATACGGATTACTGTTTCTTGTATACATTTTACTGATAATCCATTAAAGAAGTGATTCGATAGATAATTATGATTTACATTTGAAGAAAATATTTGACACCGGGCTATGAAAGAAATATTAAAACTTGAAAACATTTCTCAGTTTAATACCATAAGGGGGCTTAAGACCTTTCATCCCCTTGTAAGTGTAATTGACTTCTCAAAAATGAAACTCATTCCGGAGGCAAGAGCAATCTACGGATTTTATTGTGTTTTCCTGAAAGATGCCGTTTGCGGCGATCTGAAGTATGGGTGTAATTATTACGATTACCAGGAGGGCACACTGGTGTTTACTGCTCCCGGCCAGATAGTCGGGATAGGAAACAAGCCCGGTTCTGTAAAACCCAGAGGCAGGGGACTACTTTTCCATCCGGATCTGATCCGTGGAGCTTCGCTGGGCCGGAATATTAAAAAGTACACTTTCTTCTCATACCAGGCCAATGAAGCGCTTCATATATCGGAAAAGGAAAGAGAGGTTGTAATGGATTGCTTCGACAACATCGATCACGAAGTAAAACACTCAATTGACAAACACAGTAAAGTACTGATCGCAAATAATATTGAGTTGCTTCTCAATTATTGCATGAGATATTATGACCGGCAGTTCATTACCCGGAGTGTTGTAAACAAAGATATATTGGCAAGATTCGAGAAATTGCTCGATAATTATTTTGAGTCTGATCTTGTCCATACCCTTGGATTGCCTTCAGTTAAGTATTGTGCTGACAAATTGCATCTGTCGGCAAATTATTTTGGAGACCTTGTCAAGAAGGAAACCGAAAAATCCCCGATGGAATATATACAGTTAAAGGTAATTACCCTTGCCAGAGAAAGGATTTTTGACAGAAGTAAAACAATCAGCGAAATAGCATACGGATTAGGCTTCAAAAGCCCCCAGCACTTCAGCCGCATGTTCAAAAATGAAACAGGGCAGACTCCTAATGAATACAGGGCGCTGAACTAAAAATCAAAGACAGCACACCGCATATTGCTTCCAGGGCTCTGGGCCACATGCCGTGCACCGTGTACCGCATTCTACAACTAAAAGTGTCCACTTTAGTATATGTTTTTTATAATGTTTATTTAACAATTTTTGATTTAATAATAAAAAGAACTGTATAATTACTCATCATGTGGCATAAAATACAGGTAAAACGTAACATCAGTCATCTTCTTCCATCCTCCGAAGAACGTCTGATTCTGCTTATCACAGGTGCCCGGCAGACTGAAAAAACTGTACGCTAAACTCTGAATTCTTATCTTTCAACTTTTTAACTTTTAACTTATTTACTAAGTATCCTTCTTTCTACCATCCTCCTGTTGAGAAATCCGTTCCCGGCATACCTGTTTCCCCGCCAAAAGTGTAGTAATCCATATTCATGATTTCGAGCTGCGATCCCGGGATGGGATAGTGCAGGGGGGAGCCCGGCTGAAGTTTGTTTTCCTTTCTCATCTGGAAGAATTGAATGCCGAATCCCGTGTTCATCAGTTCAACCATTCTCTCGTGGTGTATAGCCTCCATAATGCTGTCCATTTCAACGGGAACAGGCGGCAATCCTCCTCTTGTCACCCGGGGTGATGAATTAATTATATCTGCCGCCTCCTGCAGCTTCCCTGTTCTGGCTGCTGCTTCGGCAAGAAGGTAGTCGTTCTCCACTTTACGGAATTCCGGCATGGGTTCGGTTTCGGTCTGGAGATACTGATCAAACCTTTTGCACCTGTAGCAGGAGAAGAGATAGTAGCCCCTGTCGGGACGGAAGGAACAGGAGTTCAGGTACTGAAAATCGGTAAAGATCCTGTCGTCAACTCCATCCTTGTGAGTAGTAACCGGCTCCGGCAGTATGTCCCAGGTATTTTCATCTACCCATCTCGAGGGCATTGCGGGATCCATCATGTTGACCACGTACATGTCAGTTGCAGTATAACTGAGATAATTGGCATAGGAATGATAGGAAGAGTACCAGGTATCATCATCGGCCAAGGGGGCAAAATCTTTTTCAATCCCGTCTGATGCGTATTCATATACTTTTTCCCAGTTGGCAGCGATGTCATCGGTTTTGTTGCGTGAACTATAAACAATCATCCTGGCTGCAAAGGAGTTTGCGAGCCTTTTGAATTCACCGCTGTTCCATTGCTCACCCGGCAGCCATTTCGATGGTATTGTAAAATTGCTGTTGCTACAAACCTCCGCTGCTTTTTCCAGACTGCTGACTGCGGTATTAATAACCTCTCTCCATGGTGAAGGAGTGCCAGGCATCTTTGACAGCTCCGTTTCGTCAGTGACGATAAATGCCTTGTCGTAGACAAGACCCAGGTATCCCAGACAGACACCCTGAACGAAGCGGGCCATGGCTTCAGTCATAGCTGTTTCATCAGCAGAAAAGTCAAGCTCTTGATTTTTCAGAATACTCAGAATATCATTCGCTTCTGAAAGAGTAATGTAGAGTGAATGGTAGTATTTTTAATTATGTAAAGCAAAGGAAAATGAAGGATGATTGTTATATTCAATCCTGGGTTCCTTGCTGTACGGGTAACCGTAACCATTGGGGCTTGTTCCGGCATCGGCCGCTGTCAGGAGCGGCAATGCCATACCCTCGAAGGCATGAACGGTCATGAACCAGCTGTTCAGAAGACTGTCTGTCCGGGTTCTGACATTCTGACTGCGGGAAAATACATCCCCGGAATCAGGATTATTCGGATTTTCAACCTCCGGTAATTCGCATCCGGATACCAGAAGCATCAAAACAGTCATAAGAAGCAAAGCAAAATTGAATTTCCCTGCCATTGTACTTGTTTATTAACTGTTAATTACCAAAGATACGAATAATTCTGATGACTTACATGTATAATCGGGAGATTATTAATTATAAAAATAGTAATGTAATGTCGACAAGCACAAGCCGTTTCCCATATCTGTTCAGATGATAGCTAATCTCTTAAAAAAACTCACGAATTTTTATTGTAAAACGATATCCCGGTTATTGTTATTCGACAAATATTTTACCTGAAACGATATGATTTTTAGGAAAAAGACGGGAGACGGGAGCTGGAAGACGGAAGAACTACTTGAATAAATCACCTTGAAATGTTATTGTATAAAATCAATTTCTACGCTTAATTTTGAGTTTATGAGTTAATCAGGCTGAATGCCCTCAAGAAATAATCTGGAAAGATCGAGATTAGAATTGATGATGGAATGCTTAATAGAAGGTATGGTAGTGAAAAGGTTTTTCCTGTCAGTCTTTGAAAGTTCAATCATTCTGCTTACATCGGGATTCATGTTTTCGCACTTCACGTTAATATTTCTTTGTTCGAGGAGCCGAATTTCAATTACCATCTGATGGGCAGCAGAACTTGAAATGAAAGAAATATCAGAAAAATCAATAATCAACTCATCTGTTTTAATATTTTTTAAAAGATTCTCAACAGCAATCCGTGTTGAAATACTGTTATTAAATTTCTCAGATAATATTAATCGTTGTTCTTTCATTTTGCGTAAGTCTCTGTTTGTTAAAGATAACAAATATTTATTATAGATATTACATATAATAGAAAAAATTGCAAATTAAATATAACTATAAATATCAAACTTCTCAACCTTACTTTTAATTCTCATGGCAACAAGTGTGCCAGGCCATTTTCTTTGAAGTATGGCAATCTTATTTTTGAAATACAAGGCATTTCCAGAATAAAGAATAAAATCACCTTCAAGGCCATCCATACTAATTGCCCGAGATGTTCTTAGTCCTGTGCCCCTATCATCTCTTTTTGTAGAAAGTCCTATTAATGCTTTTTCAATTGCTGTTGCATCATCTTTAATCTCTAACATCCCATTATCAATGTATGAGCCAAGAATTGTTTTTCCAGCATCAATTAAGCAAATATCCAGATAATGAGTAGTGGGATAAAATTGGACCATGAGCCACCCTCTGTTAATACCTGAGTGCTCTATTATATTATCGGTTATTTCGGAAATCAAATAGCTTACCGCATTCTGTAATTCAGATTCTATATTCAGCCGGGACTTAATAATAAGATTGATTTGAGACAGTAGTTTCTCTCTGACATTGGTACTTATTTCATCCCTGTCTGTTGGGAAATTTACAATAGGCAAATAGGTCCTATATGGATGTTTGTTAAGTAATCTTTCCCAATCCTTAATAACGTCGGGCCTTATTCCCGAAGGGAAATTAATATATTTCAAATATGAGTTACAATACCCATCTTTGGGTTGATTAACAATTAGTGATGACCCTCTCTCTTCCAACATATCAAATAGTACTGCCAAAGCAAGAATAAAAGTTGGTTGCACAAATTGTATATTTTTAAGGTTGATAATAATATTTCTTGCTCGAGGATTAGAATCAATAAACTCAATGAAATCTATTACTTCTTTCAACTGTGAACCTAAAAAATTGCTTCGAGGTTGCTGAAATTGTAGATCGTAAATGCTGTTAGGCATACTATTGTTTGATTAGGTCATTCCAAAAGTAATTATTAATTTGATTTAAGGGTTGAATGTTTATAAGTTATTAACATATAAAACATTGATTGTCAATAGAGCGCGTATTTATATAATTTTCAGTCATGTGTAGGTGGGGCAAGCATCATACCCTAAAAAACAAGGGTAAATCGAAATCACAGACTATTATTAGTTCGAGAGTGTGAGCGGCAACTATAAAAAAGAGTGACAGTTTTCGCTCTCGCTCTTACTCTCACTCTTTTTTTGTGGTGCCACCGGGAATCCCTGCCTGACTGAATGCGTCAGCAGTCAGGCAGGGAACCAGGGTACTTCTTATCATTATCCAAAATTGCTTTTAATCTTCTTTTTCCCGCAGCTGACTTGAAATATTTCTCTCTTTTTCTGGCATCTTCCGACTTACCTACAAATTCCTTATAAAACAATTGCCAAGGTCTATGAGCTTTAGTATACTTTGATTTTCCGGCATTGTGTTCTTTCAGCCTTATCTCACAATTCGTGGCCATTCCGACGTAAATTACATTATCCTTTTCACTTATGAGTGCATACACATAAAATTGCTCCATATTGCATGAATATCTTTATGAGTAAAGTAATAAATCGAATCACAGACTATTAATAGTTCGAGAGTGTGAGCGGCAACTATAAAAAAGAGTGACAGTTTTCGCTCTCGCTCTTACTCTCACTCTTTTTTTGTGGTGCCACCGGGAATCCCTGCCTGACTGAATGCGTCAGCAGTCAGGCAGGGAACCAGGGTACTTCTTATCATTATCCAAAATTGCTTTTAATCTTCTTTTTCCCGCAGCTGACTTGAAATATTTCTCTCTTTTTCTGGCATCTTCCGACTTACCTACAAATTCCTTATAAAACAATTGCCAAGGTCTATGAGCTTTAGTATACTTTGATTTTCCGGCATTGTGTTCTTTCAGCCTTATCTCACAATTCGTGGCCATTCCGACGTAAATTACATTATCCTTTTCACTTATGAGTGCATACACATAAAATTGCTCCATATTGCATGAATATCTTTATGAGTAAAGTAATAAATCGAATCACAGACTATTAATAGTTCGAGAGTGTGTGCGGCAACTATAAAAAAGAGTGACAGTTTTCGCTCTCGCTCTTACTCTCACTCTTTTTTTGTGGTGCCACCGGGAATCGAACCAGGGACACACGGATTTTCAGTCCGTTGCTCTACCTACTGAGCTATGGCACCAAATTTTCTGATGAGCTATGGCACCAGATTTTCGGTTTGCAAATATATATTTCAATTTCGAGTAAGCAAAACTTATCATGAAAAAATTACGTTTGGATACAAATTGCCGTTATGGTACATTTGCATGCTCATTTTTAGCTGAAAATGAATCTTATCTTTCATACTCTTGACAACGGTATCAGACTTGTTCATTACCCCCTGCCTGGAATAGTAGCTTATTGCGGACTGGTTATCAACACCGGATCGCGCGATGAAACACCTGCCGAACTGGGAATGGCTCACTTCCTGGAACATATGCTCTTCAAGGGTACCAGGAAGAGAAAAGCCTATTATGTGCTTAGCCGTCTCGAAGATGTTGGCGGAGAGCTGAATGCCTATACTACCAAGGAGGAAACTGCCGTCTTTGCCTCCTTTTTGAAGGATGACTATGACAGGGCCATCGAAATACTTCACGATATTACTTTCAATTCCGTCCTGCCCGAAAAGGAGATAGAAAAGGAAAAGGGCGTCGTTATTGAAGAAATAAACTCCTATCGCGACAATCCGGCTGAACTCATCTTTGACGATTTCGAGGAGCTTATTTTTGCTGGCCAGTCGATCGGACACAGTATTCTCGGCACTCCTGAAACGGTAAGATCCTTCAGCAGACAAAGCCTGCTCGATTTTGCTTCACGAAACTATAACACCGATCAGATAGTTTTTTGCTCGGCCGGTAATATTCCCGAAAGGAAGCTGATCAGACTTTTCAAAAAGTATTTTGAGAATGTTCCGGTGAATATCCGGACATTCACGCGTCCGGAAGCTAATTCCTATAAACCATGTTCAGTGACCAGGAAGATCGATACCTTTCAGAATCACTGCATTATAGGGAATGTCGCCTATAATCTCAGGGATGAAAGAAGGCTGGGCATGTTCCTTCTCAATAATATCCTCGGAGGACAGGGACTCAATTCACGTCTAAACCTGTCGCTCAGGGAAAAGAACGGTCTGGCATACATCGTCGAATCCTCCTATAATCCTTACTGGGACACAGGTGCTTTTTCAATCTATTTCGGGACCGAAAGCAATCATCTTGAAAAGAGCATCGGGGTGGCAATGGGAGAACTTGCAAGGCTCAGGACTGAAAAGCTTGGAAGTGTTCAGCTTAGCAAGGCGAAGAACCAGATCAAGGGTTATCTTGCCAGGGGCTATGAGAATCATGAAAGCCTGATGCTGAGCCTGGGCAAGAGCCTTCTTATCTTCAACAGGATAGAAGATCTGGAGGAGACTTACAGGAAAATCGACAGGATAACATCATTGGAACTGATGGAAATGGCAAATGAGGTCTTCGATCCCGGACGCTTGTCCATCCTTATATACAAATGATCATGGACAGCGAGTTGGAAAAATACATCCTCAATCACAGCACTCCTGAGGATGAAATCCTGAATGATTTGTACCGGCAGACACATATCCACTTTGTCAATCCCAATATGTCGTGCGGCTGTCTTCAGGGTAAATTCCTTGAAATGATCTCCCGCATGATCAGTCCGGATTGCATTCTCGAAATAGGAACCTATACGGGATATTCATCAATATGTCTTGCAAGAGGGCTGAAGCCTGGAGGAGTTCTGATAACGGCCGAACCCAATGACGAGATTTCAGAGTTCACTGATCAATACCTGAAAAAGGCCGGTGTGTATGAAAGGATAATCCGGATCACGGGACGAATTCAGGATGTCAT
>Ga0302249_1000335_pt1 | contig 42940 bp, 37 predicted proteins | sample AAG_UR_Val_MG_FD_193531 | JGI IMG/M metagenome (GOLD analysis project Ga0302249, IMG submission 193531) | Enriched activated sludge microbial communities from anaerobic digester in WTTP, New Holstein, Wisconsin, United States - AAG_UR_Val | ecosystem: Engineered > Bioreactor > Anaerobic >... | reverse complement strand
AGACGAAAAAACAATAATTCAAAGAACGTAATCTATCGTTTTGTAAACGATGTATTGATATTTTGGTCCTCCTTAGATGTAAACGATGTATTGATATTTTATGTAAACGATGTATTGATATTTATCAGCTAATTGCTAATTGTTAATTGTTAATTGTTAATTGTCATCAAAGCGTTTGGCGTTAAGTGTTTAGCGTTCAGGGTTTAGCGTTCAGTGTTTAGCGTTCAGTGTTTAGCGTTCAGTGTTTAGCGTTCAGGGTTTAGCGTTCAGGGTTTAGTCAATCGAGATTAACTGACAGAAGGATGTTTAAAAATAATAGCATCTTTTCATTGTTATTTATTAGCTTTATTATTTTAATTTCAAGCGCACGACAGCTTAATTGCTATTTCTTATTTTTCAAAACGTTGCTGCAATATGACAGTGAACTTAAACTTAAAAAATTCTTACTATGTCATCTGATTCTTTTGCCACCCGCCATATCGGACCCCGCGGATCCGAATTGCCCGGAATGCTCCGGACCATAGGAGTTAAATCGCTCGATGAACTGATTGACAGAACTGTACCTGACTCAATCATGCTCAGGCAACCTTTGAATCTTCCAAAGGCCATGACCGAACACGAATATCTTGCCCATATCAGGAAGCTGGGTTCAAAGAACAAGATCTTCAGATCGTTTATCGGGCAGGGTTATTACGGAGTTGCCCCCCTGTCGGTAATTATCAGGAATGTTCTCGAGAATCCCTCATGGTACACCTCATACACACCCTATCAGGCTGAAATCTCGCAGGGAAGGCTTGAAGCCCTTCTGAATTTCCAGACCATGGTAATTGAAATGACAGGGATGCAGATTGCCAATGCATCGCTTCTGGATGAATCTACCGCATCGGCGGAAGCCATGATAATGATGTTCAATGCCCGCCCAAGAGCGGCCGTGAAAGCTGGTGCAAACAAGTTTTTTGTTGATGAAGATGTATTCCCTCAGAATATTGCAGTTATCGAAACCCGTTCGGAGCCATTGGATATCGAAGTGGTTAAGGGCAGCTTCAAAGAGTTCAGTCCGGATAAATCATATTTCGGCGCTTTTGTTCAGTATCCTTCCGCTTCGGGTCAGATACGCGATTACAGTGATTTCACGGCCAAAGCACATGAGGCAGGTATCCTGGTTGGGGTTGCTGCCGACCTGTTAAGCCTTGCGCTTCTGACACCTCCCGGGGAATGGGGAGCCGATATCGTTGTAGGATCGAGCCAGCGCTTTGGCCTTCCCATGAGTTTCGGAGGACCCCATGCCGGATTCTTTGCCACCAGGGATGATCTCAAAAGAAGCATGCCGGGCAGGATCATCGGCGTGTCGGTCGACGCGCACGGCAATCATGCCCTGAGGATGGCTCTTCAGACGCGCGAACAGCACATCAAGAGGGAGAGGGCAACATCGAACATCTGCACCGCGCAGGCTCTTCTCGCCACCATGTCGGGCATGTATGCCCAGTATCACGGGCCGGAAGGGCTGAAGAGAATAGCGTTAGGAATACACAGGGCCGCCTGTACAATAAGTACGGCCCTGAAGCAGCTTGGCTACATTCAGAAGAATGAGATTTATTTCGACACCATAAGAGTACTTCCTCATGAAGGAATTAGCAGGGATGAAATAAGAAAGCTTGCCCTTGAGGCCGGCATCAATTTCTACTATCCCGCCGACGGCAGCATAAGTATCAGCTCAGATGAAGTCACTTCGACCGCCGACATCAACGCCGTTATCAGGGTGTTTGCCCGGGCAGCCGGGAAACAGGCTGATAAGATTGATTTTCAGGGGGGATGCAAGTGTATCCCCGAAAAATTCCTTCGGAAGTCATCTTTTCTTTCATCTTCTACCTTCAACAGCTATCACAGCGAGACAGAAATGATGAGGTATATCAAAATGCTTGAAAGGAAGGATATTTCCCTTACCCACAGTATGATATCACTGGGGTCCTGCACCATGAAGCTGAATCCCGCTACCTCGATGTTCGCCATGAGCTGGCCCGAATTCGGAAATATTCATCCCTTTGTTCCGGCCGATCAGGCTGAAGGCTACTATCAGATGATGAATGAGCTTGGCGATGCCCTCAAAGAGATAACCGGGTTCTCGGCAGTGACGTTCCAGCCTAATTCGGGGGCTGCTGGTGAATACACGGGCTTGCTGGTAATCAGGGAATATCACAAGACCAGGGGAGAGGGTCACAGGAATATTGCCCTTATTCCATCCTCGGCGCACGGCACAAACCCAGCCAGCGCGGTGATGGCAGGAATGCAGGTTGTTGTTGTGGACTGCGACGAAAGGGGAAATATCAATATTGAGGATCTGAGGAAGAAGGCCGTGGAGTACAGGGACAGGCTTGCCTGCTTTATGATCACCTATCCGTCGACACACGGGGTGTTTGAGGCCGGGGTTTCTTCGATGATGAATATTATTCACGAGAACGGAGGGCTTGTCTACATGGACGGAGCCAATATGAATGCCCAGGTCGGGCTCACCAGTCCCGGTCATATCGGGGCGGACCTCTGCCATCTCAACCTTCATAAAACTTTTGCCATACCTCATGGAGGAGGGGGCCCCGGAATGGGACCCGTTCTGGTTACGGAAAGGCTGGCGGAATTTCTCCCCACTCATCCCATTATCGCTGCCGGCGGAAATAATGGAATAAATGCGGTATCCGCAGCTCCCTTCGGAAGCAGTCAGGTACTTACCATTTCTCATGCCTATATTCTTATGATGGGTCCGGAAGGACTCAGGGAAGCCACGAAAATTGCCATTCTGAACGCCAACTACATTTCAGCCTCCCTCAGGGACAGGTTCAGGACGCTTTATACCGGGGAAAACGGCTTTGTGGGCCATGAGCTTATAATCGATTGCAGGAATTTCAAGGCCGAGGCAGGGATCAGCGAATCAGATATTGCAAAGAGACTGATGGATTACGGTTTTCATGCTCCCACGCTTTCATTTCCGGTACACGGAACCCTTATGGTGGAGCCCACGGAATCGGAATCGCTCAGGGAGCTTGACAAGTTTATTGATGCGATGAATTCGATATGGCTTGAGATTCAGGAAGTCAGGGAAGGGAAAGCAGACAAGGATGACAATGTATTGCGTAACGCACCTCATACGGCACTGGCTGTTACAGCTGATGAATGGAAGCATAGCTATGACAGGAAGAAGGCGGCATTCCCTCTTAAATGGGTGGAAGAAAACAAGTTCTGGCCATCGGTGGGAAGGGTGGATGATGCTTACGGCGACCGTAACCTGGTTTGCACATGCGCACCGGTTGATTCATACCGCGAGGCGACATTCAATTTCAAATATTCAGACCCTGAAGTCAAATGAAGGAACATCTGTTTGCAGACTTTTTGCCGAATAGAAAATTATTCTCAATTTTAAGGTCTGAAGTATCACAGATAAAACTCAACACAAATGCGAAATTCATCGTGGAATGATCTTCTCTCCATGATAGATGGAAAGAAGCTTAATTACAGGCCTTCGGGATTCATCATTGACAGTCCGTGGCTTCCCGGCTGGTGTGGCATAACCACGCTTGACTATTATGCTTCCGACGAGAAATGGCTGAAGGCAAATATCATGGCAGCCCAGACTTTTCCTGATGTCTGGTTTATGCCCGGTTTCTGGTCGGAATACGGAATGTGCACCGAACCTTCTGCTTTCGGATCACGTCTTATCTTTCTCGAGAACACCCTCCCTCATGCCGAAAAGATACTCCATGATATTGCTGATGTTGACAGGCTTCCGCAGCCGAATGTAAGGACCGACGGACTTCTGCCCTTTATGATTGCCAGGCTGAAGAACAATCAGTCCGCGATAATTGAAGCGGATCACCAGATAAGGTTTGCCATCACACGGGGGCCACTCAACATTGCCAGTTTCCTTATGGGAACCACCGAATTCATGATGGCACTTGCCCTCGATCCTGACAACTCCCATAAACTGCTTGAGAAGATAAGCAGTTTCATCTGCGACTGGCTTTCGCTTCAGAAAGAACATTTTCCTTCAATTGAAGGAGTCCTTATCCTCGATGATATAATAGGCTTTGTCGGTGAGGCAGAATTTGATGAATTCGTGCTTCCCTACTTCAAGAGGGTCTTTTCTTGCACCGGGGCAAAGGTCAGGTTTCTTCACAACGATGCTGATGGACTGATAACGGCAAAATTCCTTAAAGAAATGGGAGTGAATCTTTTCAATTTCTCCTTCAATCATTCGCTTGGAGAAATAAGGGAACTTGCCGGTGACGATGTTGTGCTGCTCGGTAACATACCACCGCGGGACGTGCTGGCAGCCGGCACAGCGGAACAGGTAAGGGAAGCTGTAAGAAAGGCCTCCGGGGAGACAGATAATCACGACCGCATCATCTGGTCGGCCGGGGGAGGAATGGCTCAGGATGTAAGCACGGAGAATATAAGGGCTTTTGTTGAAGCAGTAAAGGAAATAAAATAGATATACTTTAATTATGATGAAGAAAACAGCAATGCTATTATTGATCCCGGCGATGATACTATCATCGTGCGGATCGGGTGGAAGCGGGAAACGAAACTCTGAAGAAAAGGATAAATTAATGGAATCCAGTTACAATGTAAAACTACTGACCGTTGATCCGGGGCATTTTCATGCCGCCCTGGTGCAGAAGACAATGTACCCGCAGGTTTCTCCGGATGTAATGGTTTATGCTCCGGAAGGACCGGACCTTGAGCAGCACCTGGGGAGGATATCCTCGTACAACAGCAGGACAGACAATCCGACAAACTGGAATGAGATAGTTTACAGGGGCCCTGATTTTTTTGAAAAGATGCTTTCTGAAAAAGCAGGGAACGTGGTGGTGCTGTCGGGCAACAACAGGAAGAAGGCAAGCTATATAAGTTCATCGATTGAGGCAGGTCTGAATGTGCTTGCCGATAAGCCTATGATCATTAGACCGGAAGACTGGCCAGGCCTTGAGGCTGATTTCGGGAAGGCTGCTGAAAAGGGGGTTCTGCTTTACGATATCATGACCGAAAGGTTTGAGATAACGACCATCCTTCAGAAGCTTCTTTCGCAGAAACCTGAGGTTTTTGGGACGCTGGTTCCCGGAACAGCCGGCGATCCTGCAGTGTCGAAGGTGAGTGTACATCATTTCTCAAAGCTGGTTTCAGGCACTCCCCTGCAGCGTCCGGCCTGGTTCTTTGACGTCGAACAGCAGGGAGAGGGAATAGTTGATGTCACAACCCATCTTGTTGACCTTATCCAGTGGGAGTGTTTCCCGGAGCAGATACTCAGTCCTTCGGATGTGAAGCTTGCCACTGCAAAGAGATGGCCTACGATAATAACAAAGGAAGAGTTCAGGGGTGTGACGGGTATGGACGAGTTCCCGGAATACCTGGACAAGGATGTAAAGGACGGGAAGCTTCATGTTTATTCCAACGGTGAGATGATCTATCAGCTGAAGGGAATATGGGCAAAAGTATCGGTAACCTGGGACTTCATGCCGCCGGCCGGGGGAGGGGACACCCACTACTCTGTGATGCGTGGTAGCTTATGCGATCTGGTGATACGTCAGGGCGCGGAAGAGGCATATGTTCCCACCCTCTATGTTGAAAACATAAAGGGCTCCACCCTCCAGGAGTTCACGGGGAAGCTCAGGGCCGCGCTGGATAGTTTACCCTACGACAGTCTGGTTATAGAAAACTCGGGAAGCAAGGCTCTGAAAGTAAATATTCCGCAGAAGTACAGGGTTTCGCACGAAGAACATTTCGGTCAGGTGACCGAGAGATTCCTCGAATACCTCGAAGCAGGCAAACTGCCTGATTGGGAGGTGCCCGGGATGATAACCAAGTACTATACCACCACCTCTGCCCTTAAGATGGCGAAGCAGTAGGCAGCAGCCCCGGCAGAAGTATAATTACCTTGATCAAGAAGAGATCAGAACAGGTCTTCGATCACCATTGAGTACAGTTCTCCAAGGTCGATACCGGCGGCTTTGGCCTGTTTGGGTATGATGCTTTCCATTGTCATGCCCGGTACGGTATTTATCTCAAGGAAGAAGGGATTGCTGTTGACTACTATGAAATCGACCCTGACAATTCCTTTGCATCCGAGAATGTCATAGACCTCTGAGCTGAGTTCCTGAATCCTGTTTGTCAGTTCTCCGGGCAAATCGGCCGGTGTCAGTTCCTTCGACTTTCCGGATGTATATTTTGCCTCATAGTCGAAGAATTCGTTCATGCTAATGATTTCGGTTAGTGGAAGGACTAATGTCTTTCCCTTGATTTTTGCCACACCGCAGGCGATTTCTCTTCCGTTCATGAACGCCTCCACCATTACTTCCCTGCTTTCTCTGAAGGCGGCCTCAATGGCAGCCGGCAGCTCATCCCTGCTTTTCACTTTTGACACCCCGAAGCTGGAGCCGCTGTCGTTTGGTTTCACGAAGCACGGAAGTCCTGTTCTTGAAATGATGGCGTCGGGATCCGGCATTGTCTCGCGTCGGAAAAGGACATTCTCAGCCATTGGGATCCCGTAGTCCTTAAGATAAAGCTTGCAGGCCTGCTTGTTGAATGTGAGGGCAGAGCAGAAAGCGCTGCAGCTGGTATAGGGTATCTGCATCATATCGAAATAGCCCTGTAGAAGCCCGTTCTCGCCCGGAGTCCCGTGAATGGCAATGAAAACAGCATCGAACCTGATTTTTCTATCATCGGTATTAAGGCTGAAGTCATTCTTGTCGACACTGAATCGTCTTCCTTTCGGGTCTTCCCAGTACCAGGCGTTGCCTCTTATCATGATCAGCCTGGCATCGTATTTTGAGGAAATTAGAGCAAGTACCTCTTTCGCACTTTTTACTGAAATCTCATATTCCGATGAATCTCCTCCGGCCACAATGGCGATTGTTCTCATATCGCATGAATTTTGACTGTAAAATTAGAAACAATTAGCAATTTACAATTAGCAATTTGGAAATGGCACAGGGCACAGGGCACAGAGCACGGGGCGCAGGGGAGCAGGGGGCGGGGGACAGTGACTGGTCTTGCAAGTCTTGCAAGTCGTGCAGGTCTTGCAAGTCTCTTATAATGAGGCATTGACTACGCTGAACGCTAAACACTAAACACTTAACCCTGAACGCTTTAATGACAATTAACAATTAACAATTAGCAATTAGCAAATGACGCAAGGCTAACAAAGATGCTAAACGCTGCACGCCCTGAGCTTTTTACTTTTCACTTTCAACTTTTCACTTTTCACTTTTTACTTTTCACTTTTCACTTTTTACTTTCAACTGTCATTTGTGCCGCTAGCCGTTCTTTTCAGCTTTCAACTTTCACCTTTCAACTTTTAACCGCGAGCCGCGTACCGTTCCGTTATAACAATGTTATAACATGTTTCGAGCTATATCCCAGACAGCTAAACACATAGAATGAGACCGCAATACCGCACGACCGCACGACCGTAAGACTGCAAGACCGCAAGACAATGTATAATGTATTATAGGCGATAGATTATGTATTACTCTGAAAGGTAGTTAATACAGATTGTCGATGTCGGGAAAGAAACCAGGAAAGTGTTTTAACGAGAATTCACGACATAGATTTATAGCAGATATGTTACTGGTATAGTAAACCGCGATAGCGGTTAAAGTAAGGAACCGTGAAGCGGTTTAATTTTAATAACCTCCGGTGCAACCGGAGGCTGGATGCCCCCTATGATGTAAAGCCCTGAAAGGGCGAAAGACAAAGACAGCGATGCGTAAAGGCAATTGCATATAGCGAGCTATTATTGGCGGTAGTTAATATTTATATCTAATAATATAGTTTCCATAACAAATATCATATCCCGGGTCAATTCCGAAATAGTATGTTCTTTTTTCAATCAGCTTTTTATTAAAGTAATAATTTTTCTCAATTATATTTTTTCCGTCTTTAATTTGAACTAATCTGTTTTGAGAATCATATTTGTAGGTTTTTAAATACATTAAACTGCCTACACTTGTCTCCCTTTTTTCTTCAATCAATAAATTGCCAGAATATTTATAAGTCGTTATGTGAAGTTCTTCACCATTTTTAGTATAGTCAGTCTTTTTAATGATCTTGTCCCCAATATATTCATATGTATTATATCCACCCCAATGTTCCCACTCTTTAACTAATTTATTGTTATCATATTCTCTCGGAGCTTCGTATTCAATTATGTTTGTTATTTTTCCATCAGTGTCATAGCCGGTGAATTTGTATAAAATATTAATTAGTTGTTTGTCTTCATTATAAATATAAGTCATTTCATTTTTTTGCCATATGCTCAGATATATTTTTGAGATTATCTGGTTTTCTGAATTATATTCATAAGTTGTCTCGCTCTCTACCTTTCTATTTTGAATTGTGGTTTGTTTTATCAGATTATCATTGTCATACTCGTATTCAACTATCTTTAAGGTATCATCTATTGAAGACTGGCAGAATACTAACATGACAATTGGATTATCAAGTTCGGCAGGAATCAACAAGTCGTCATCTTTTGAGCAAGATGAAACTATCAGAAAAATTGATATTAGTGTTAATAGTTTTTTCATGTCAATCAGATCTTTATTATTAGTCTGAAATGAATATCACTGATTTGAGTTTACGTAGCTATCTTTTTAATTACCGTCAAAACTGTATTAGCAAACCCTGAAACCTCGCGCCACGTCCCATTCTTTCCGCGTCCCATTCTTTCCTCATCAAAAGCATCAATGTTCACCTAATATACGAATCAAGATGGTGAAATGTGACAGTGAAGCGGAAATTTTTCTGAATAATGCACAAAACGCAGGAGACAGGGCACGGGGCACAGAGCTCAGGGCACGGGGCACGGGGCACAGGGCACAGGGCACAGAGCACGGGGCGCAGGGGGCGGGGGACAGTGACTGGTCTTGCAAGTCGTGCAAGTCGTGCAGGTCTTGCAAGTCTCTTATAATGAGGCATTGACATTAAACGTTAAACGCTTAACCCTCCGAGCTTTTTACTTTTCACTTTTCACTTTCAACTATCATTTGTGCCGCTAGCCGCGTGCCGCACGCCACGCACTGCATACTGCGTACCGTTCCGTTATAACAATGTTATAACATATTCCGGGATTCATTTCTGACAGTCAAATACATAGAAACAGTATTGCCATTAAGGAATGCGGGCAATAAACTGACAAGGTGCTTAAAAGTAAATGCGATGTACAATGTTTCGGTTATAAGGAACCCCTTATTGGCTATATGATTTATTATGGAACGTGTTTATTTAGCAGCTTTTAATAATCCATTTATTGACAAATCTTCATCCAATAAACTCCAATGTATTCCATAACCTGAAGGTGATATCTTGAATTCATTTCGTTCATGATCGGATGCATTAGCTAATTTTTCAGAAATAAGGGACAATTTCAGCTTGAGCATTTGATTATCAACCACAATTATAAGATAATCATCTTCAAAACGTAATTCATTGATTGTATATGCTTTTTCCATTTCTTTAAATATTGAAGTATTTATTCCATTCAGATACAATATAATCAAAATGCTCGTATATTATTTTCTTGATTTCTCGTTTTGCCTGAACAGTCAAGTTATATTCCAGAGCAATTGTGATTTCAAAATTGTCCGGGTCAAGCCAGAATTTGCATTCCATTTCGCCTTTTTCAGCGTGTATATGCATCGGCTCATTTTTCTCATTTGACCAGAAATAAAGTCGCCAACCTGCTATAAGGAGAATTGTAGGCATTTTTATTTCAAAGTTATCAAAAAATATAGAATTACATTTTGTTGCGGGATATGCATATATATGTCCCATAACTATTAATTAGCAATTAACAATTAACAATTAGCAATTAGCTAAACGCTGCACGCTCTGAGCTTTTACTTTTCACTTTTTATTTTCAACTTTCATTTGTGCCGCTAGCCGATAGCCGCTAGCCGTTCTTTTCAGCTTTCAACTTTCATCTTTCAACTTTTAACCGCGAGCCGAGTACCGTTCCGTTATAACAATGTTATAACATATTCCGGGATTCATTTCTGACAGTCAAATACATAGAATGAAACTGCACGACCGCACGACCGCACGACAATGTCTTATGTGTTGTGGCCAGACTAAGAAAACCAGAAAATTCCATTTTAACCAGAAATTACTTTGAATTCGCCAATAATGTTTCTATATTTGGAAACTAATCGTGATTGACAAATATGGGAAAACGCATTGAAGTAATATTTCTTAAACAAGCAGAAGAATTTACTAACTCACTTGAAATTAATCCTAAAAGGAAATTGTTTCAAGCTATGCGTAAGACCAGGGAACGATTATTCGGACAATGGTTTACTAAATTGAAAAGTAGTGACGGAATTTTTGAATTTAGAGTTGACGATAGCGGTAAATATTATCGACTTTTTGCATTTTGGGACACAGAAGAAGATGAAATGACTTTGGTTGTTGTTACTCATGGACTTATAAAAAAGACCAACAAAACACCTCTTTCGGAAATACAAAAAGCTGAGCAGATAAAGAGGGAGTATTTCGATGAAAAGAAAAGAGATAAAATGAATAAATCAAAATAATAAATGGAAACAAGAAAATATAAGACTTTAGGAGAGCTGGAGGACAAATATTTCGGAGAACGAGGTACGCCTGAAAGAGAGCAATATGAATTTGAACTCAGCATGGAATTATTGGGAGAGAAACTGAAACAGATTAGAAAAGAAAAAAAAATGACCCAAGAAGAATTGGGAAAATTAATAGGAGTTCAAAAAGCACAGATTTCTAAGTTGGAAAATGGAGCGAGTAGCGCAACCGTTTCAACTATCTTGAAAGTTTTTAAAGCTCTGAAAGCAACGGTTAAATTCCAAATTGAAATAGAAGACGGCAATCAATTAGCGGTTTCCTGACAAGGACTACGCTAAACGCTAAACACTTAACCCTGAACGCTTTAATGACAATTAACAATTAATAATTAACAATTAGCAATGCATACTTAAAGCTAAACGCTTAACCCTCCGAGCTTTTCACTTTTCACTTTTTACTTTCAACTATCATTTGTGCCGCCCGCCGCGTGCCGCTGGCCGCTCATTCTCTTCCTCTTGTATATTCCCTCCATTTTTCGATAAGCTCTTTCATGTCGTCGGGTAGTTCCGAGTCGAAAGAAAGCCTTTTTCCTGTAACAGGGTGATCGAATGATAGTGATTTGGCATGCAATGCCTGTCTGGGCAGAATGGCAAAGCAATTCCTTACAAACTGCTGGTATTTGGCAAAAGTTGTTCCCCTGAGTATCTTTTCCCCTCCGTATTCCTCGTCATTGAAGAGAGGATGCTTTATATAGCTGAAGTGTACCCTTATCTGATGAGTTCGGCCGGTTTCGAGTTTGCACTCCACAAGTGAAACATATCCAAGATCCTCAATAACGCTGTAGTGGGTTATTGCAGGTTTACCCTGGCTTCCGTCGGGGAAGACCTGCATTATCTTTCTGTCGCGGATATTCCTGCCGACGTTTCCGCTTATGCTTCCTTCGGGTGGATCGGGAGTCCCCCATACCAGGGCTATATACTTTCTGTCAGTGGTTCTTTCATAGAACTGCTTTGACAATATGTTGAGGGATAGCTCATTTTTTGCCACAACAAGGAGCCCCGATGTGTTTTTGTCAATTCGGTGCACCAGTCCCGGCCTGAGCTCTCCGGTCTGAAACAAGGGGATATCCCTGAAATGCCACATCAGGGCATTGACGAGGGTTCCCGTGTAATTACCGTATGCCGGATGCACGACCATTCCGGCTTCCTTGTTTACAACAATGACATCATCGTCCTCGTAGATGATGTTGATTGGAATGTCTTCAGGTATCAGTTCTATCTCCCTCGGGGGATTTGGAAGGACTACCTGGATCAGGTCGCCGGGCTTCACCCTGTAGTTAGGTTTTACAGGCTTATTGTTGACGAGAATGTTTCCCGCGTTGGCGGCATTCCGTATCCTTGTCCTGGAAGTGTTTTCCAGTCTGGCAAACAGGAATTTGTCCACGCGTAAAAGCGACTGTCCCGGCTCGGATTTGAATCTGAAGTGTTCAAACAGTTCCTGCTGGTCAGTCAGTTCATCCCAGGTCATATTCAATTACTTTGTAACCACAAGCCTGAACCAGGCCAGGCGCTTCTTTCCTTTGAGCGCCACTACGGTATAAATACCGGGTTTCAGTTGTGAAATATCAATTCTCTCGCTGTATTCTGTTCTTATCAGCTCACGTCCCTGCAGGTCGCATATCGAGATGAAGGCTGAGGGACCGGGCAGCAATCCTTCGCATTCAATGTTTATGAAATCATTGGCCGGATTGGGCCACATCCTGTTTCTTTCCTGATGCCGCGGGATATTCTCATCATCCGATGATGTTGTCCTGACGGGTTTGCCGACTATCGGTCTTATCATCAGGCTGCCCTTCTTTTGCGACAGGTACCATATCCCGTTCAGCCAGTAAAACTGTCTTCCCCTGTGCGGGGTGTTGACATCGAATCCTGCATTCAGGAATGTCTCGCTTCTTTGTTTCCATCCGACGTAAAAAACATCGTTTACCGGAACGCCGTCGGGCAGAATGTAAGTATGGAATCCGTTTATATCATCGCCAGGTTCCACCAGCACGTTGGCGAAGCTGTAAATGACATTTCCGGGCAGGCCCTTGTTATCATCCCATACCATAAGGTCGAATGCCCTCGCGTTGCTGTTGAGGTAGCTGTCGTTGAAGCAAATGCTTATTGCCCTCAGGGTGTCGTCAATGAATGATTTGAACCTGTAAGCCACCATGGCATTCCTTGAACCTTCGCCGTTGATACCGTATCCGCTTTCTGCCGTACCGTCGTCAAAGGCGAAATAGTTGCTGAATACCTGGTCGTATCTGAGGGTATCGTTTGTTTTCGGGTCGAAGTCGTCGGTAATAAGGTGGCAGCTGATCCTGAACAGTGCCGAATCGGTATTTGAAGTGTTGAATGTGTATATCAGGCTGGCATTGTAGTCGATGCTGGCATAGGGTTCGATGTTTGTTGCACCTGCGCTGAAGGAATGTGCAATGGTATTTGAATACACGTCGCGTATCTCAAAATTCCTGGTTACATTCCTTGTTATAACGTCGTTGTTTCTGTATGAAACCGGAATAAAGGCTCCCATCTCCTGCAAGTAGACCTGCCTGAACTGTTTCCAGGGCATTGCCTCATGGGTTTTCAGGATCGATCGCAGGGGTTTCCTGAAAGCAACATCGGCCAGGGCGGTATCTGCCTCGGATCTGTTTCTGTCGAGAAGAACATAATCGATGTTCCAGTGATCGCAGTTCCCGATCATCGAGTTGTCCTGGAAGTCTGAAAGACTTGCCCGGTTAACGAATCGGAACTGAAACCCGTTTTTCAGGTATTTGGGATCATCAATTCTTATAATAACCGGTCTGAATCCCGGTTCCCTTAAAGCATCCGATCTCCAGACGGAATACCATTCAGCCTCATCAGGTGCAAAGAACTGGAGACTAAGGCTGTCAGCTGATTCGGGCATATCTCCCAGGCCGCCTGCTTCGTACCAGAAACTGAGCCGGATATTGTCGGAGGCCGGATACATCAGATTAATGGGCCGGGATGTCAGATGATCGGCTTCGAATCCGTCCGAAGTTGCTCTCTCATACAGTTTTCCGGTCTCGTCGAGCGCGTCAAGGGTGGCTATCCCTATGGTAATCTGCCGGTCGGAGTAGCTATTGTTTATAAAAGCGAAGTTGTCGGTCCACAGATGTGGTGAAGGCAGGCATGAACTGCCTGTAAAGTCATCAAAAAATGGTAATTCGACCGGATCGTCAGCCAATCCTTTTGTCTGGCCGGCCGGATTGTCTTTCAGCAGGCGGTTCGATTGCAGGCCGATTGTCAGCTCCTGGCCGGAGACATAGCCCGCGAAACAAAAGATAAGGATCAGATATGGTATCAGTCTTCTATGCATCAATTCATTCTTACAGTCCGAAGTACCTTCCTGGTATGGTGTCACTTACAACATTAACGGTATCCACCGGCATTCTGGCCGAGTCGAGTGTCAGCCACAGGTAAATTGACGATCCGAGCTGGATTGTGGCGTCGGCGCTGAAATCGGGATTCTGTTTGTAAACGAATGCGTCGGCCGAATCCTGGGCTGTTAAAACGGTATTGTCAAAGATGGAGGTTACAAGAGTCAGTGATGCCCCAAGAATGGTGTTTCTTGCAGCTTCGAGATTCAGCCCGATGAGGTTTGGGATATAGGTTCTCTGATTGCTCAGGCCTTTTCCCAGGACAAGATCGACCACCGATCCCTTCTGGATGGAGTCGCCTTCGGAGATATTCCTTCCGTTGTAAATCTGTTCCAGCACTACGTCGAAGGAGATATCGGGGATATACCTGATTGAACCAAGCTGAAGCCCCGAGCTTTCTATTACCTTTACAGCCTGTCGCTTGGGCAGGTTGACAAGGTTGGGCATTGCCACCATCTCGGGGTTGAAGGCATTGATGGTAAGCATTATGTTTCTGCGCTTTTTAACCTTGAAACCCGGAACCGGATTTTGTTCGGCTATACATCCTCTTGGCACTTCTGAAGTATATACCGAATCGATGATCTGGAACCTGAGTTTGCTTTTTTTAGCCAGTTCTTCAGTCTGGCGCAGTGTCAGTCCCCGGAAATCGGGAACCGGTTTGCTTTGGCCATGGCGTGTGTATAAGTTCAGCCAGATAAGCAGGAGCATAATGAAGACCACGACAATAACCGCCGCTAATGCCAGGTTTTTGAAAAATGTTTTACTGAGGAGAAATTCTTTGATGCTCATGATGGCCGGACTAAATTTATAACGCAAATGTATGTATAAAATTATAAAAGGAATCCCGTTCAACGGGCACAAATCCTGCATCTTTGATCAGCCTGCATATTTCACCGGTCGACATTGCCGGATTTTGTTCCCCGGAGCCTGCCATGGAATATATTCTTGTTGAATCCTCAATAGTTCCGTCGAGGTCGTCAGCTCCGAACATAAGGCTCATCTGGGCAACATCCCTTCCTATCATAGGCCAGTAAGCCTTTACATGGGGGATATTGTCGAGGAAGATGCGCGAAACGGCATAGTTTTTCAGGTCTTCAGCCATTGTGGTTTCACCGAGATGAGTCATCGGATTATTGGCACTTCTGAACTTCAGGGGAATGAAGGCATTGAAGCCGCCGGTGCGGTCCTGAAGCTCCCTTAGTCGAGACATATGGTCAATCCTGTGCGAGTAGTTTTCTATGTGGCCGTAGAGCATAGTTGCATTTGAGGGGATTCCGGAACGGTGTGCCGTCTCATGGATCTCGAGCCATCTTTCGGCTGTCGTTTTTTCGGGGCAGATTCTTTTTCTGATTGTTTCATCAAAGATCTCTGCACCTCCTCCGGGAATCGAATCGAGTCCGTATTCCTTTAGCTGTAGAAGACCTTGTTTTGTTGTCATGCCCGATCGTTCGATCATCCGGTCGAGTTCAACCGCCGAATATGCCTTTATGTGCAGATCGGGCCGTAAGAGCCTGATCTTTTGAAGCAATTCCCCGTAATACCTGATGTCGCGCGACGGATGGACTCCTCCCGTGATATGAACCTCTGTAAGCTCCATCCCGTCGAATTTCCTAACCATATCAAGCATTTCGTCGTGCGAGTATTCCCAGCTCTCAGGGTCGCCTTCAGATTTGTGGTATGAACAGAAGCGGCAGTTATGTACACACAGGTTCGTGGGTTCAATATGGAAATTACGGTTGAAGAAAGCCTTATCCCCGTTATGTCTCCTCCTTACCATCTCCGAAAGAAGAGACAGGAGCGACAGACCGGCTTTCTCGTACAGGGCAATTCCTTCTTCCTCCCTTATGCGTTTTCCTGACCTGACTTTCCTTATTATTTTCTTCAGGACGGGATCATCTGTATAGTCTTCCGGACTCTTCATTCAGTTGCTTATCGGCAGCAAAATTAACAAAAAAAGGCGCCATTGAGGAGGCGCCTTCGCGGAAGGTATAGATATCCTTATTTGAGTCTGAGTTCGCATGATACCGTGAGTCTCTTTCTCCCTTTTGCCCTGCGTGAAGCCAGTACCCTTCTGCCATTTGCCGTGGACATTCTTTCCCTGAATCCGTGTTTGTTTGCTCTTTTTCTCCTCGAAGGCTGAAATGTCCTTTTCATAACTCTGCTTTTAAGTTGTTTCTGCTGCTTTAAATTAAGATCGCAAAGATAGGTATTTTTTAAACAATTGCAACGGGAGGGATAAAATTTCAGAAAATCATAAGGGCAGGCAGACTATCTTCTTTGACACGAACCATGGTTCACTGAAGAAGGCGCTGATATCATGAATGATAACCTTATCCCTGAATGGCATCAGCTCCTCGGAAAGATCTCCTCCCTTGAGGCATATTATGCCGTTCCAGGTTTCTCCGGCACAGCCGCGGATTATATTTTTGCCTGTCAGTTTAACAAGTTCGGGAAATGGCATTACCGCCCTGCTTACAATGAAGTTGTAGCGCCCTTTTTCCTCTTCAATCCTTTTTCTGAGTGGGATTACATTCTCAAGTCCGATTTCCTCCGCCACGTTTGATACCACTTTTATTTTCTTTGCTATCGAGTCGAGAAGGAAGAAATCTACATCCGGGAACATGATAGCCAAGGGTATGCCAGGGAATCCGCCGCCGGTTCCCACATCAAGAACCCTGCTTTTCTCACTGAAACGGCAAATCTTTGCAATGGAAAGGGAATGAAGCACGTGATGAGTGTAGAAATTGTCAAAGTCTTTCCGTGAGATGACGTTGATCCTGTCGTTCCACAGCCTGTAGACTTCCCCGAGTTTTGAAAACATGATAAACTGCTTCCCCGTGAGTTCAGGAAAGTATTTCCGGATTATTTCACTCACTATCTGTTGCCTGTTTTTGCAAAGATATTGAAGAGAAGGGATTTTGCCCTGAAAAGTCGTGCCTTGACTGTTCCTATCGGAAGATTCATTTCAGCAGCGATCTCTTCATACGAGTACTCCTTGAAGTATCTAAGTTCGATGAGCTTTCTGTATCGCGGTTTGAGTTGACTGACTATTTCGCGAAGCACTGCAGTCTCCTGGGCGTTAATAAGCCTCTCTTCCGGATCCGGAAGGTCCGACTGGATATTAACGGTCATATTGTCAATATCCTCCTGAGCCTGGTCGATGGGCGGCGGAGAGAGTTGTTTCTTTCGGATAAAGTCGATGCAGTTATTGGTTGCTATCCTGAATAGCCAGGTACTGAAAGCATATTCGGGAGTGAATGAATCAATAAACCTGAAAGCTTTTCCGAATGCTTCTATGGTAAGGTCTTCGGCATCGGAAGTGTTATTCACCATTTTCAGAAGCATAAAGTAGATTGAGTCCCTATAACGGTTAAGCAGACTCGAAAAGGCTTTTTCGTCTCCCATCTTTGCCTGTTCGACAAGAATGAGATCGTCCTGGGCCTTTACCGATATGTAATTAGTTATTTCCATATTGTATTAGCTCTTCCTTCTCTGAAACTCCCTGCAAGTAAAGCAGCATTAATAAACGGAGAAACCAGGTCAAATATTGGAAAGAGGGGCAAAATTCCCGGTTCATTGAGTTTTTTTCTGTTAAGAGCGAAGACAGTCATCTGTATTATGAACCTCAGGAGAAACAGTCCGGTCACAATGGGCCAGGCGTATAAGTTGCTGAGCAGTATTATCATACTGACATAAAAGATCACTCTTGAAGCCGGTTCGCCCACGAGGATGACCTTATGTGCCGTTTTATAATGCCTTGACGTGGTCAGGTGCCTTGTTTTCTGCTTTATAAATTGCCTGACATCAGCAGCCGGCACCGACCTGGTATGGGATTCCCTTGAGAATTCCGCGGCAATATTTTCCCCGGAGGCATTGGCGTTAACAAAAAGGTCGTCGTCGCCTGAGGCAAGGTGCGAATATGGGCCGAATCCCTTTTTATCAAAGAATATGGATTTTCTGTAAGCCAAATTTCTTCCCACACCCATGTAGGGCATTCCCCTGAGGGCCATTCCCAGATATTGCACTGCAATTGTCATGCTGTCGTACCTGATATAGCTGTTCAGCAATCCCTTTTTTGTGAAATAGCCGCCGTATCCCAGAACGAAACCGGTCTTTTCCTCAAACCGCGATACCATTTTTTCAATCCATTTGCTGCTCTCGGGTTTGCAATCGGCGTCGGTGAAGAGAAGGAGTTCGTTTTTTGCTGCCTTTATACCTATAAACTGGGCAAACTTCTTATTATGGGTGAATTTCGGATCTTTGGTAATGCTGGAAACCCTTAGCCGGGGGTAAAGTTCCAGAAAGCCGGCCAGCACGTTGTCGGTACCATCTTCCGAGCAGTCGTTTACCACAACGACTTCGAAATCGGGATATTCCTGTTCCAGTACCGCCGGAAGAAAATCCCTCAGATTTTCTTCCTCGTTCCTCGCGCATATAATTACCGACACCGGCTCCTGTTTCGCGGAAGGTTTGGGAGGCCTGAAGAGGGCAGGGGTGAGGAAGAAATAGAAGTAATAGAATGCCTGGACAAGGAAGCATATGCCGAAGATTATCAGCAAAATCAGAAGCAAGGGATTTCCGTCTGGTATCATTCAACTATCAGATAAGGTTGCAATATTAATAAAGATATTCCGAATAGATGAATGCAATAGAGTTTGCATTATTTTGAAAACGGAAGAGAGCCCGGAAAAATTATCGACATAATTTTCAACAGGCGGATGAATGAATTACCTTTGGCAACTTAAAATAAGGTAATCAGATGTTCACGATACGGCACAGGGACAAGGATTCAAAAGCCAGGACGGGAGTTATCACTACCGGGCACGGCAGTATTCCAACGCCTATTTTTATGCCGGTCGGAACAGCGGGCACGGTAAAGGGGATACTTCAGAGGGATCTGGCGGAGGATATTGACGCTAAGATCATTTTGGGCAACACCTATCATCTTTATCTGCGGCCGGGGACTGATATTCTTGAAAAGTCGGGCGGGCTTCACTGTTTCATGAACTGGAGCCGGCCTATACTTACCGACAGTGGCGGCTACCAGGTCTTTTCGCTGGCTTCCAACAGGAAGCTTACAGAAGAAGGGGTTGTGTTCAAATCGCATATCGACGGATCGAAGCATGTTTTCACTCCGGAGAATGTAGTTGATATTCAGAGGATCATCGGAGCCGACATAATGATGGTGCTTGATGAGTGCGCCCCCTTCCCCTGCGACCGCCGTTATGCAGAAAAATCGCTTGCCCTGACACATAGCTGGCTCGACAGGGCTGTTGTCAGGTACAGGGCTACTGAGCCCCTGTGGGGATATACGCAATACCTTTTTCCGATTGTGCAGGGAAGCACCTTCGATGACCTGAGGAGATTGTCGGCCGAGAAGGTTGCTGCTGCCGGCATGGCGGGAAATGCAATCGGGGGACTTTCGGTAGGCGAGCCGGCAGAGGAAATGTACCGGGCCATTGAGGTTGTCAATAAGATACTTCCTGACGACAAACCCCGTTATCTGATGGGTGTGGGAACCCCGGCCAACATTCTCGAGGCCATTGAAAGAGGCATCGATATGTTCGACTGCGTGATGCCCACACGGAACGGAAGAAACGGAATGCTTTTCACAAGCGAAGGGATTATCAATATAAAGAACCGGAAATGGATTGATGATTTCAGTCCCATCGACCCTTCCGGTCCGTCGCCTGTAAGCCTTAATTATTCTAAGGCCTACCTGCGGCATCTGATCATCGCGGGGGAGATACTGGGATCTCAGATTGCAAGCATTCATAATCTCGCATTTTACATGAAACTGGTTTCGGATGCGAGGGAGAAAATTGAAGACGGCACTTTTGTGAAATGGAAGGGCCGGATGGTTAAAAAACTTTCAGCCAGGGCATGAATTATCTCGGATTAAAGATAATCGACCGCTATATCATCAGGAAGTTCCTGGGCACTTTCTTTTTTGCCCTTGTGATGATCCTTTCCATTGCCGTTGTTTTTGATTTTGCCGAGAAAATCGACAATTTCATGGAGCGTGAGGCCCCGGTAAAAGCCATAATATTCGACTATTACTTTAATTTCATTCCATATTTTGCCACACTGTTTTCCCCTCTCTTTGTCTTTATCTCGGTAATCTTCTTCACTTCAAAGATGGCTGCAAACACCGAGATTATTGCCATACTGAATAGCGGAATGAGTTTCAGGAGAATGATGCTTCCCTATTTCATTTCCGCCATCCTGATTGCTATTTTCACCTTTCTCCTTACAAATTTCGTTATTCCCACCGCGAACCTTAAAAGGATAAATTTCGAGGACAAGTATTACCGGCCGCGGACAAGCAGGGTCCCGGTGATGAATATTCACAGGCAGGTCGACAGGAATGTCCTGGTATACATGGAGTCCTTCAATCCCATAAGCCAGGCAGGCAGGAATTTCACTATAGAGAAGTTCAATGAGGAAGGGAAGCTTGAATCGAAGCTTTCGGGCGATATGGTCAGGTATGATACGGCAAGCAGCAAGTGGGTGGTCCTCAATTACCGTATCAGGGAGATTACCCCCGGCGAGGATCATATCACTGAAGGCGATCGCATCGATACCACCCTGGTATATTTCAGTCCGGGGGATCTTGCAATGGGGCCCTTTTTCGTTGGTACCATGACCTACGATAATCTGAATGAATATATTGAAAAGCTCAGGCTCCAGGGCTCGGATGAGCTTAAACTGTTTCTTGTAGAGAAGCACGAGCGTTTTGCCAATCCGTTTTCGGTTTTCATCCTGACGCTGATTGGTGTTTCACTGTCGTCGCGTAAGGTCAGGGGAGGTATTGGCATGAATATAGGGATTGGACTCGCTCTCAGTTTCTCATATATCCTGTTCATGCAGTTTGCATCCCAGTTCTCCCTTAAGGGGAATCTTAGTCCCATGCTGGCCATGTGGATCCCCAACATTCTGTATTCCTTTATTGCTCTTGTGCTTTACAAACTTGCACCCAAGTAGCAGGGGCAACAATTGAAAATATTATATTGCGTCACTTTTTTTCAGGTAACTAATATGTAAAATATTGTTTGATATGGCGCTAAACAGGAAAATAGAGGAACTCCGGGAAAAGAAGAAGCAGATTCTTCTGGGCGGAGGCGAAAAGGCTATAGAGAAGCAGAAGGCGATGGGCAAGCGGACGGCCCGTGAGAGGATATCAGCTCTTGTCGACAAGGATTCCTTCATGGAATTTGATCTGTTTATTGAACATGATGCCCGTGATTTTGATATGGACAAGAAGTCGCTCGCGGGCGACGGGGTTATTGTAGGTTCGGGAACCATAAACGGCTCTCCGGTGGCGGTTTATGCCCAGGATTTCACTGTTGCCGGTGGATCGCTCGGGATGATGCATTCGCGAAAGATCACGAAGATCATGGATTATGCCCTGAAAATGAGGATGCCTCTTATCGGGATCAACGATTCGGGAGGAGCCAGGATACAGGAAGGAGTCAATTCGCTGGCGGGATATGGCGAGATATTCTTCCGAAACACCATATCCAGCGGAGTGATTCCTCAGATATCGGTCATTCTCGGTCCCTGCGCCGGCGGTGCTGTTTATTCTCCCGCCCTTACCGACTTTGTGTTTGTGGTCGACAATATCTCGAAGATGTTCATCACGGGTCCGGAAGTAATAAAAACAGTGCTTGGCGAAGAAATATCCATGGAGGATCTCGGCGGAGCTAGGGTTCACAGTGAACTTACCGGGAATGCTCATTTCTTTGCATCGGACGAAGAGGAATGCTTTGCACAGATAAAGAAGCTGCTGACATTCATTCCGCGGAACAACAGAAATGGAGCAATAGCTGTAGAAGCGCGGGAACCCGACGGGAAATTTGATCCTGAAAAGATAGTTCCGGATGATCCCACCCTTCCCTATGATGTGAGGGATGTTATAAGGGCAGTGGTCGACAAATCCGATTTCTTCGAGATTATGGAGATGTACGCCCGAAACATGGTTATAGGCTTTGCAAGGCTGGGAGGCGTGACGGCGGGTTTCGTCGCCAATCAGCCCCAGGAGATGGCCGGGGTTCTCGACGTCGACTCATCCGACAAGGCTGCCAGGTTCATCAGGTTCTGCGATGCATTCAACATTCCCATAGTCACCTTTATGGACCTTCCGGGTTATCTTCCGGGAGTCGACCAGGAACACGCGGGTGTCATCAGGCATGGAGCCAAGGTACTTTATTCCTATTGTGAAGCCACGGTACCCAAAATCACGGTTATTCTCAGAAAGGCCTACGGAGGAGGATATATCGCCATGGGTTCACGCCATCTCCGCGCCGATTTCGTTTTTGCCTGGCCGAGTGCTGAAATTGCAGTGATGGGACCGGAGGGAGCTGCAAATATAATTTTCAGGAAAGAGATCATGTCATCTGACGATCCTGAGGAAACACGCGGGAAGAAGGTGGAGGAATACAGGAAGAAATTTGCAAATCCCTATGTTGCAGCGTCGCGCGGGTATATTGATGCCGTGATTGAACCGGGTGAGACCCGCGCTTGTCTTCTTCATGCCATTAAGGCAACAGCGGGAAAGACTGTAAAAATGATTGATAAGAAGCACGGAAATCCGCCCTTCTGATCATCAACTGTAACTAACTGAGGAGGAAGCAGTATGGAAGACAAAGATACCGGCAGGCTTAATATAGACTCGACTATCTACACCACGAGGCTTAGCAGGAAGTTCTTAGGCAGGAAGCCCTGGAGTCCGGCTGATCCAGGAAGTGTAGTCAGCTATATACCGGGAACCGTTCTCGACATCCTGGTAAAGGAAGGGCAGGCGGTTAAGAAGGGAGAGGATCTTATAATCCTTGAGGCGATGAAGATGCAGAATTTCATAAAATCGGTTATCGCGGGAAAAATTAAAAAAATCACCGTGGAGAAAGGCGACAGGATAGGGAAGGGGACCCTGCTTCTGGAAATAGATCCGGACTGATTACAGTTCTCCTTCGAAGATAATATGTCCGGCAATTTCTTTCGGTAAAGAAGGCTTTTTGCCGTAGATCCCGAAAACTGTCGAACCGCTTCCCGACATTGAGCTAAAGAGGGCTCCGGAGGCGTAAAAGGCTGATTTCAGTTCCTTTATCACAGGATATTTCGGGAACATTATCTCTTCAAAATCATTTATCAGCTTATCTTTCCATTCCTCGGGGGGGGCTGCCGTGATTGCCCTGAGCGATGTTTCCGGCAGTGCGGGTCTGCATGCGGCGTAGGCTTCGCCGGTGCAGGCACTGATCCCCGGATTCGCCAGAACAGCATAATATCCCCTGAGAACAAGCGGTGCCGGTGTCAGAATTTCTCCCCTGCCCGAAGCAAAGGCGGGAACCTGGTCGATGAAGAAGGGACAGTCGCTTCCAACAGTTGCCGCTATCTCCTTCAGATTTGAAGCGGAGATCGACAGGCTGAAAATCCGGTTTATGACATGCAGTGCTGATGCGGCATCCGATGAACCGCCGCCCAGACCGGCTCCGGCCGGGATCCTTTTGTGAAGGTGGATTCTGAGAGGCGGTATCTGAAATGATTCCCTGAGCTTCCTGATACTCTTAAGTACTATATTGTCACCGGCAGCTCCCGGTATTTCGATTCCGCTTACAACCATGCTGTCCTTTACCGATCCTTCCGGTCCCCTCACGATTTCAAGGGCATCGCGAAGTCCGACAGGATAAAGCAGCGTTTCAATGTCATGATAGCCGTCGGGACGCCTGCCCGTGATCCTCAGACCCAGGTTGATCTTTGCTTTCGGAAAAGCCAGCATATTCTATATGTTTATTGCAAAAATACCATAACCAGGGGATTTTTAGCATTAAACCTTGTCAGTTTCCTTTTTCAACAAGTTTTAAACAGTAAAATGTTTGTAAGATAAAAATCTATTCCGGGTTATTAAGGAGGTATTCTTTACCTTTGGTCAACCTTGACGGGAATTGGCAATATCTTATAAGTTTCATTAAATCAGCATATTAATTTTGATGGCACGACAAAAACAGATCTCACGGCCAGTTATAACGCAACTCCCTGATTTCGGGAAGGTACCGCCCCAGGCGCTTGACATGGAGGAAGCAGTTCTCGGGGCTATAATGCTTGAGAAGGAAGCCGTGATAACCATTCTCGACATTTTGAAACCGGCCAGTTTCTACAAGGAAGCCCACCAGAAGATTTTTAAGGCCATAACCGATCTCTCTATGCGGGAATACCCCGTTGATCTGTACACTGTGACCGAAGAACTGAGAATTCACAATGAGCTCGAGAGCGTTGGCGGTCCGGTTTATCTTACCCAGCTTACGGCTAAGGTTGTTTCAGCTGCCAACGTCGATTACCATGCAAGGATAGTTGCCCAGAAGTACATTCAGCGTGAGCTGATAAGGGCTTCGACAGAGATACTCAACAGGTCTTTCGACGATTCCGTTGACGTCAACGAGCTTCTTGATTTTTCGGAGAATGAGCTTTTTCAGATCGCGGAGGGAAATATCAAGCGTGAGGTGTCGCCAATAAATGTGGTTATCAAGGAAGCCATCCGCGAGATAGAAGAGGCCGGCAAAAGTGAGGATGCTGTCATCGGCGTACCATCTGGTTTTACAAAACTCGACAGGCTTACTTCGGGTTGGCAGAAAGCGGAGCTTGTCATCATTGCTGCTCGTCCCTCGATGGGTAAGACTGCCTTTGCCCTGTCGATGGCCCGCAACATGGCAATTGATTATGGAAGGAAGGTTGCCATATTCTCATGCGAGATGTCATCGATACAGTTGGTCAACAGGCTTATTGTAGCTGAGACCGACATCCCGGCAGACAAGATAAAGAACGGCCGTCTCACGGAGGAAGAATGGAAACAGCTTGACACCAGGATAAAAAAGCTGGTTCAGGCTCCCATATTCATTGATGACACCCCTGCCATATCAGTCTTCGAGCTAAGGGCAAAGTGCCGGCGGCTAATGGCCCAGCGTAAACTTGACCTTGTGATAGTCGACTATCTTCAGCTTATGACGGGTCCAGAGAATGCCGGAAGCCGCGAGCAGGAGGTAAGCACTATTTCACGATCGCTAAAAAGCATCGCGAAGGAACTCAATGTGCCGATTCTTGCGCTTTCCCAGCTTAACCGCTCGGTGGAAATGAGGGGCGGAACCAAGCGCCCGCTTCTTTCGGACCTCAGGGAATCGGGAGCAATTGAACAGGATGCCGACATGGTGGTGTTCATTCACAGGCAGGAGAAATTCGGGATTCCGACCTTTGAAGACGGAAGCTCCACCAAGGGTATCGCCGAAATCATTCTCGCGAAGAACCGAAACGGCCCTGTCGACGACGTGAAGCTCAGGTTCCGTGAGGAAAAGGCTCAGTTTGTTGATCTTGATGATTTCGATATCGAAGCAATTCCTTCAATGTCTGATATGTCTCAGAGTATCACCCTTGGCTCGAAAATGAACCACGACGGGATGAGGTACATGGGAGAAAGATATGACCAGGAAGCTGATCTGCTTAACGAACCTCCTTTTATCTAATCGATCTTCAGGATAAACTTCAGTCCGACACTGCTGTATCTCAGGTTGTTGAACCCGACATACACTCCGGCTTCGCCAACCAGGAAAATTTCACTGAGACTATAGCCTGCTTCAGTGTAGAAATTGCCATTTTCCGTTCCGAGTAAGGCCAGCGACAGTTTCTCGCGCATCAGCGTGTTGCTCAGGCCGGGCAGCAGCTTCAGCAGCAGGTAGGGTGTGGTGTACCTCAGGTGTGCTTCCCCGAAAAATCCGGGTGTGTTGAGTGAATAATATGCCGGGAGCATGAAAGCATCATCATAGTTATTGATGAGGATACTTACCGGCTGTGAATTGAAGTGGAAGAAATCGAACCATGTCAATCCGGTTTTATTGCTTATGCCCCCTGTCCTTATCTTCCACCTGAGTTCACTGAATAGCCCGGTCTCCTGCCTTTGCGACACTTCAAGGCGGAACATGTTGAAATGATCATAGCTGCCGGAGGAGGATGTTTCCCGGTTTGCCCCATGCTTCCATGTAAACATGAATTCGGGCCAGTCGGATCCCTCCGGAACCTTGTTACCCTTATACACCCTGTATTTCTGGTATGGAGTAAATGTAACATTCGTTACAAATTCAAAATGACTGTTGTCCGACAGATAGCTCAGGGAGCCATTGTAGGGCCTGAGGTTCTCATTCACGGGAATATTTGGAGAGTATTCCCTCCTGGTATCGAAAATCGAGAAGCTGGTATTGTTATCCAAAAGACCTCTTTTCTCGTATCCTCCTTCGAGGTTCAGTTTCAGCCCGTTGATTATCTCTTTCTCATATCCGAGGGTCAGATATCTGCTGTCGTACAGTTTCATGTAGTTACGCTCCGTCAGAAGAGAGCTTAATGAGTTGATAAGCGGATTAATTCCTCCGTTCTTTCCCATGTCGGTGCCAGTACTTCCTGTTCTGACGTAGAACCGGTAAGGATTCATTCCCTGCACCGAATAGTTCGCGTTAAGTCCCCACATAAGTTTTTCCCTGCTGAAGGCATAGCGGAAACCGGGATATACGGAAATGTTCCGTGAATTTCCGAGATCTTTGTTTATCCTGAAGTCAAGGCCGTAGACAAAGCCGTCCACCGTGTTGAAGCTAAGGCTTTTCAGGTTTAGCAGGCCTTCATGGGTGAATCTCAGTCCCGAGCTGTCCGACCAGCTGTGACCCGACATGACGCGGTTGACAGTGGTCTTGAATCCTGTTGGTTTTTTCCGGCTCCCCCCGGAAGAAAGCGTATCCGCAACTCTTACGCGGTTTTCTGATGAGGCTGTTCTGATGCTGTCGTTTCTCCTTAGGCTTTTCAGTTCGATCTCCGAAAGGGGGATAGGTCTGATGCCTGCCCAGTAGGTGCTGTCCTTCCCCGCGGCATCCGGTTCTATTATATAGCTTGTGTTGTCCCTGATCTCAAGGCTTTTCGTCACACTGTCGGGTCTGGATTTAAGTGACTCCTTTTCCATCAGCCTGCCCAGTTTAAGCATATCGCGTCTGGAGAGTTCTTCTTTCTGAAGCAGGCTGTTTATTTCACTTTCCGGTTTTGACAGGGGCGAGTCAGGCTGATATCTTCCTGCAGATCCGGCAGCAAGTTCGCCAGGTTTCTGAAGTTTTTCATTCGGTGTCACATCGAGGTATTTCACGGAGCTCGTGTAAGCCACGTCGGCCCTGAACCCGATTATCCGGAGGCCGATGTCGAACTGATGGCTTACAGGCATCCATACATCCTCCCTTACCGGGATGTACAGCTCCTTCACCCTGATCGTTCCGGCCAGGTTCTCATTTGTAAGGTCTACACTGTGCAGGCACCAGAGGTCCTCTATTATGAAAATGCTTCCCGAGAAAAGCTGCTGGCTTTTCAGCCTCGGAATTACTTCTATTTTGTTTATCGTGTTGTTTCCCTGGAAAGTGGTTCCGCCATACCTGAACTTATAGTATGAAAAAGCCTGAGGGGAAAGCGGCGAGATAGCCAGTTCAGCAATCACGGGCTGGTAGAAGCTGGCCTGGATATAATCCATCGGAGAGATTTCATCGCCCTGATCGGGGAAAGTGCTGTTGAATGAAAGAACTCTCTGGACGTATTTATCGGGAGCATTGAATTCAATTTCGTTGAATGATTCCAGGAAAAACGAGTCTCCTTCCTTCAGTATGTCTTCGTTTTCAGTTGGTTTGCCACCGGCCGAAACATATCTGTTTTCACCGGATCTTCCCATTCTCAAGGATTTTTGGATGAATCTCGGGATCTTCATGATGTCCAGCCTTCCCTTTATGTAAACCTCAGCCTTGTAATGATCGATGAAGTTGAGGTAATACGGAGCCAGTCCTATTACCTTTCTCATTATTGAAATGGCAGGGTCTTCGTCCGATTGTGAGATCCTGACCTCAGGTATTTCATATATCTGTTCGGGCAGGACGGCATTTTTTTCAACATCTTCTTCGCCGATAACGATGACTTCAATAACCGGCTCATATCCAAGGCTCTGGTAAAGTACATTGTAAGTTCCAGGGGGCATTCTGAGTTCATAATATCCCCTGGCATTGGATGTGGTTCCAAGTTTTAATTCATCAATATATACTGTTGCATAGGCGACAGCTTCGCCCGCCCTGTCGACAATTTTGCCCTTTAGTTTCTGGGAAGCGGCAGGCCATTCAGCCAGAACCAGCATTAACATGAGCCAGGTCAGGGTTTTCCCCGGGAATAAGTTCGATCTCCTGTTTTGTGTTCCGTTCATTTCCTGCCGGCTACTATTATAACTATTTCGCCCCTGGGAGTATGTTCCCTGTAATGAGCCGCCAGCGACTCAAGTGTACCCCTGACTGTTTCCTCATATATCTTGGTAAGTTCCCTCGACACCGAAGCCCTGCGGTCGGCACCGAGAATGGCTGCAAGGTCCTCCAGCGTTCTTACCAGGCGGTATGGCGATTCATAGAATATCATTGTACGGGGTTCATCAGCCAGAGTAGCGATCCTTTTATTTCTTCCTTTTTTCGGGGGAAGGAATCCCTCGAAACAGAAACGCTCGCAAGGAAGTCCCGAGTTAACAAGCGCCGGCAGGAAAGCCGAAGCGCCGGGCAGTGTTTCCACCTCTATTCCTTTTTCAATGCAGCTTCTTACCAGCAGGAAGCCGGGGTCTGAAATTCCCGGTGTTCCGGCATCGGAAATCAGGGCAATGCTTGTGCCTGAAAGTATCCTGGCACATATTGCCTCAACGGTCCGGTGCTCGTTGAACATGTGATGCGACAGAACGGGGGTGTTTATTTTATAATGACTCAGAAGCTTGGCTGCCTGGCGTGTATCTTCGGCCAGGATAAGGCCCGCGCTCCCGAGCACCTCAACAGCCCGGTAGGTTATATCCCTCAGGTTTCCAATGGGAGTGGGTACGACGAAGAGTTTACTCATTTGCAATGAACTTGCGTTTGATCAGGTCAACAAGCTGTGTAACGGCTTCGCTGCCTGAATTATCGCCCGCGCAGGCCATAATAATTGCCATGGCGTCGGATAAGTTCCCCACTTTTTCAAGTTTCTGTATTGCCTCATTGTACGATTCCGTATCGCCATCAAATATTTCCCTGATAAACAGGAATTTATCGTTTATGCCTATAGCTTCGTTGAGGCTTGAGAGAGGCTTTGTCCTGAGTATCTCGAGCACATCATCCCCCTGTTTTCTGATCCCGAGCTGTTCATTGAAGCTTTCAGTTCTGCCCGCGAACTGGTCGGCTAATATTGAAGGGCCGGTAGTTTTTTTAGCTGCCGGTTTTATTTCCTCCTTAGGTTTCACGGTTTCTTCCGCGACAGTCTCCTTTTTAGCCTCTGCTTCAGCCGGTGGCTCAACAGGCTCAGGCTGCGCTTCAGCCGGCGGAGTAACAGGCTCAGGCTGCGTTTCAACCGGCTTAGGCTTTTGTTCAGCCGGTGGAGCAACAGCTTCGGGCAGCGGTTCAGCCGGAACAGACTCTGGCAGCCTTAAGTTTTTGATCATGGCAATAACCTCGGCGGCACTTTTGCACTTCGATTTGGCGAGCTCTACCTGAAGCTCCGGGACGCCGGGATATCTTTTGAGGTCATCAATTATTTCCCTGGCTTCATTGAGGTCCCTGATAATAATATCTATGGTTGCATTCAAATCCATGACTTCCGGTATAATATTAACGAAGCATTTTCCTTATTTTGCAAAAATAATTATTATTACTCAAGTCTTCGACTAATCGGGTTACAATTAAGTTATTCAGCAAAGGAAGAGGAAGGCTATGGTTTTTCTTGAGAGTTCGCGCAGGGCTACAGGGCGGCACGGGAGCATTGAAGTGATCACCGGTTCGATGTTTTCGGGCAAGACGGAGGAGCTTATTAGAAGGCTCCGCCGTGCACGTTTTGCAGGTCTGAAGGTCGAGATATTCAAGCCCTCGGTCGACATTCGCTATTCCGGAACTATGGTTGTTTCGCATGATGAGAAATCGATAGTTTCCACGCCGGTAGGGAATGCCGCCTCAATACTTCTTCTTGCCGGTGATGTTGATGTAGTTGGGATTGATGAAGCCCAGTTTTTTGACAATTCGGTGGTGGATGTTTGCAACAAGCTGGCTGACAATGGTGTGAGAGTTGTGGTTGCCGGGCTCGACATGGATTTCATGGGTAAACCTTTCGGTCCGATACCGGCTCTGCTTTCGATAGCCGAGTACATCACCAAGGTTCATGCCATCTGCATGCATTGCGGAGGTCTGGCCCAGTATTCACACCGTAAATCTGAAGAGTCGCAGGTTCTTGTCCTGGGTGAAAAGGACAAATATGAACCTTTGTGCAGGGATTGTTACAACAAAGCAACAGGGAAAACATAGAATGGATTATACATCGTCCGACATAGCGCGGATCACGGGAGGAAGTCTGACAGGTTCCGGCAGCCTGGTAGTTGCCGATTTGCTTATCGACAGCAGGCAGGTCAGTTATATTGAGAACACGGCTTTCATTGCCATTAAGGGTGTCAATCACGACGGGCACGACTTTATCGAAGAGCTTTACTCAAGAGGAGTGAGGGTTTTTCTCGTTGAACGGCTTCCCGCGAACACCGATTTCTACCCCAATGCAGCCTTTATTGTCTGTGAAAACACCGTTGATGCCCTGCAACTGCTGGCAGCATCGAAGAGATCGCGGTTTGAATCAGCCGTGATCGCCGTAACCGGAAGTGCCGGAAAAACAATTGTAAAGGAGTGGCTTGGTGATTTGCTCGGCCGGAAAGCCCCGGTTGTCAGGAGTCCGAGGAGTTACAATTCCCAGATAGGGGTGCCCCTGTCGGTGTGGAAGCTTAATGAGAAATACAGTTACGGGATATTTGAGGCGGGGATCTCCTTTCCGGGCGAGATGGAAAAACTTCAGAAGGTGATCCGGCCCGATATAGGGATTATAACCAACATAGGGGATGCCCATAGTGAGAATTTTGCCGGTTACGAGGCCAAAGCGACTGAAAAGCTGAAGCTCTTCACTGACGCTTCTACAATTGTATTCTGCAGGGATCATTCCATTGTGCGCCGGATGATAATGGCCGACAGCAATCTCAGGACAAAAAACCTGGTCGACTGGTCACTTGAGAATAATGATGCTCAGGTAAGCATCAGACAGATTAAGAAAAAGGGTGGCCATATTGGTCTTGAGATGACTTACGAGGGGCGGACCGAGGATTACATGATACCCTTTACCGACAGGGCTTCGGTAGAGAACGCGATTACCGCGGCCTGTGTATGCCTGGTAGCGGGGATGGATCCTGCCGACATAAGAACAGGCCTGGCCGGGTTGATGTCGGTTGCCATGAGGATGGAGATGAAGAGCGGTATCAATAACTGCCATCTTATAGAGGATTACTATAATTCCGATCCGGGATCGCTTAAAATGGCTCTCGACTTTCTGAGCTCCCAGAATAATACACGGACCACCCTTATCCTTTCCGATTTTGTACAGAGCGGCCGTGAGGAGAAGGAGCTATACTCGGAGGTGGCCCACATGGTCAGGAAGACGGGAATTGATAAATTCATCGGAATAGGGGATGCACTTATGAGAAACAGTTCCTTTTTTGACGAGAGTGCCCGGTTTTATTATTCGACCGCTAATTTTGCCGAGAACTTTAACCCGAAGGAATTCAGAAACGAAGTGATTCTTCTCAAAGGCGCCCGGAAGTTTGAATTTGAGAAGATCGCGAGGCTCCTTGAACAGCAGCAGCACATCACGGTACTCGAAATCAATCTCGATGCCATATCAAACAACATAAACGAATTCCGGAGGTTCCTCAATCCCGGCACCCGCATCATGGCAATGGTCAAGGCTTTTGGCTATGGTTCGGGCTCATCTGAGATAGCGTCACTTCTCGAGTTTCACCGTATAAGCTGCCTGGGAGTTGCCTGTACCGATGAAGGGATAGAGCTGCGCGATGCCGGTGTCAGGATCCCGGTTATTGTAATGAATCCGGATGTCTCCTCGGCTGAGGCAATGATTGACAACAACCTTGAGCCGGAGATTTACAATTTCTCTTCTCTCTCCAGGTTTGCTGACCTCGCGGCCCGTAACGGTCTTCCGGATTATCCCGTTCATCTTAAAATCGACACGGGCATGCATCGTCTGGGGTTCATGGAGGATGAGCTTGCAGAGCTGGCTGCACGTTTAAAGGGGATTACCAGCTTGAAGGTGATGTCGGTTTTTTCGCATCTTGCCGCCAGTGAGGATCCCGCCTATGATCAATTCACTCTCCGTCAGATAGAGCGTTTCAATTCAGCGGCTGACATTATCCGGAAAGCCACCGGCTATCCCTTCCTGAAGCACATTCTCAATACAGCGGGAATAATCAGGTTTCCGCAGTACCAGTTCGACATGGTGAGGCCAGGCTTAGGTATCTACGGCGCCGGTTCATGGGATGGAATAAGCCTTCGTCCGGTGAGCCGCTTCAAGACCAGGATACTCCAGGTAAAGAAAGTGCCGGCGGGAGAACCTGTAGGTTACGGTTGCCGCGATATCTCCGATACCATGCGAATGATAGCCATACTTCCTGTAGGATATGCTGACGGGCTCAGGAGGTCGCTTGGAAACGGAAGGGGCTCACTTTTCATTAAGGGGAAGAGGGTGCCGATAGTCGGGAACATCTGCATGGACATGTGCATGGCTGATGTTACCGGCACCAGCGCCGCGGAGGGAGATGATGCCGAGATATTCGGACCGAATATTCCGATAGCTGAGATTGCCGCCCGTTGCGGAACCATACCCTATGAAGTGCTTACATCCATCCCGTCGAGGGTGAAGAGAGTGTTCTACAGGGAATAAATGCCGGTTACTGACCTGATTCACTGATAGTTTCCAGGCCCGGAAGATTTTCAATTATTAACTTCCTTCCTTCGACCCGGATCAGCCCCTCCGAAACAAAAGCGGCGAGAGTCCGTATGGCATTGGAGGTTGTCATGTTTGAGAGATGGGCAATATCCTCCCTCGACAGAAGAGCCCTGATCGTTATACCGTCAGCATCGGTACCGTAGATATCCCTGAGGAGCAGGATCGATTCGGCGATTCTTCCCCTGACATGCTTCTGGGTAAGTGAAATCATCCTGCAATTAGCCAGATCAAGCTCTTTCGAGAACATTTTCATAAGACTGAAAGCCAGTTCTCCGTTTTGCCTGATTATTTTTGACAAAGTGAGCCTTTCAAAAATTACAACAGTGGAGTTCTCAAGAGCAGTCACTGTAAAAGGGAAATGCGCGTCGGAAAAGATAGACCTGTAACACAGGAAGTTCTGAGGTTTTATCAGCCTGACAATCTGCTCCCTGTTCCCGGCCCCGTATTTCGACATACTGGCTTTACCCGAGGCAAGACACATTACACCCCTTGGCCTGCTTTCAGCTTTTATAATGGTCTCACCTTTCCTGAAATCGGCAACCTGATGGTGCTGATCGAGCAATTCCTTGTCGGCATGGCTTATTTCCTTTAATACCGAAGACGGTCCTTCGATGCAGATCTCAATATACGGATCCCTGTATTGCATAATAAAGGAATGTTGAAATTACCTTCAAAGATAATAAACAGAATGCAGGAAAAACATAATTAACATTTTTTAACAGATTCACTTACAGATACTTGTGAATCGTATTTGAGTATTTCCCGTAAATTGTTGTATCGATCTTTACCGCCTCTCAGTATTTTGCAACTATAGGCATTTTTCGTCCGTCGCCGAATGCTTTTGACGAGATACGCAGGACGGGAGGAGCCTGGTGCCGTTTGTATTCGTTATAGTTTACAAGTCTGAGTACTTTATCGACCACGGATCTGTCATAATTTTCCAGGACAATCCCGTCAGCCGGTTTATTCAGTTCAATGTATTGATAAAGGATGGAATCGAGTATGTCGTATTCGGGCAGCGAGTCGGTGTCGAGCTGATCGGGCCTCAGTTCCGCTGAGGGTGGCTTTGTTATTATTTTCTCCGGGATTATTTCCCTTTCGCGGTTTATTTCCCTTGCAAGCCTGTAGACATCTGTTTTATATACATCGCCGATGACTGCAATTCCTCCGGCCATGTCGCCGTAGAGTGTCCCGTAACCGACTGCCGCTTCGCTTTTGTTGGAAGTATTGAGCAGGATGGCACCGAACTTGTTTGCAAAGGCCATCAGCAGGATTGCCCTGATCCTTGCCTGGATATTCTCCTCGGTGACATCAGGCTTGCAATTTCTGAAATATGGCTCCAGGGTTTCAAGGAATGAGCTGAAAGCTTTTTCTATGCTGATAATCTCGTATCCTATACCAAGATTATGAGCCAGTTCAATCGAATCGGAAACGGAATGGTCTGACGAATATCTTGACGGCAGCAGAAGCGCTTTTACATTTTCCGGTCCCAGCGCCTCGCGGGCGAGGCATAATACAACGACGGAATCTATGCCTCCCGATAGTCCTGCAATGCATTTTTTGACTCCTGTTTTCCTGAAGTAGTCTCTTATTCCCGTTACCAGCGCTTTACGAATCAGGGAAAGTGGGTCGTGCCTTATCTCGGGGGAGGGATTTTTCCATGCTGCAAGGTCGTCGAGTGAGAAGCTGAAAACCATTTCCTCGAAGTAGGGGAGCTGGTGATAGATTTTTCCCTCGCCGTTTATTATAAGCGAGGCGCCGTCAAATATCAGTTCGGTATTGGCTCCCGTCTGGTTGACTGTTACAACGGGGATACCGTGCCTGGCTGCCTTCGACGTGAAGATCTTCTTTCTCGATTCAATCCTGGTGTGTGAAAAGGGGGAGGCCGAAATGTTTATTATCATATCGGGATTGTAGCTTGCCGGATCATCCATGGGATATCCCGATTTCTCAAACTCATTGTCGAAAGGCTGCACGTCCCGGAGGTCCTCGCCTATAGTCAGGGCGATCTTTATCCCCTTAAATGAAAATATTGAAGAATTAGTTCCGGGTTCGAAGTACCTGTATTCATCAAAGGTATCGCGGGCTGACAGGAGGGCTTTGTTTGTCCTGAACAGGATTTTGCCTTCCGACAGTACGAGAGCCGAATTGTATAGTTTTTTGCCTTCAGGAGAGGTGTTGAAGACCGGCGAACCCACGATAGCCGTTATTCCCTTGCAGAACTCTGCTATCTCGCTTACCGCGGCATTGCATTTTTCGATAAAATCGATTCTGTCGAGAAGGTCGAGCGGCGGGTATCCGGGTATGCACAATTCAGAGAATATGACAAGCTCCGATCCGTCGGCCCTTGCTTTTTCTATAGCATTGCAAATAATATTCTTGTTGTATTCAAAATTACCAATGTGGTAGTTCAGCTGGGCTATGGTAATATTCATAATTCTATGTTATTCCGGCAATCATATACTATGGCTGAGATGCTTCTAAAGTCCCCGCGTGGTGTGGTTGGGGTAATAAACCGCATTGCAGATAGTGTGATTATAAAAACATTTTCAATATCAATAGTATAATTTTCTTCAATCAGAAGTTGATACCAAGGATGAACCTGAACATCTTTTGTGTTGACCGGTCCTTTTCGTTGGCTTCATAGTCCCTGGTAGTGTCGAAAATATTGCTTTCGTATCCCAACCCAAGCACAAGTGATGCATTTCCGTCGATCGAATACTCAGCTCCTCCGATCAGATGGTATCCGGCGTTAAGACTTTTTATTTCACCGCTGGCCCTTTCGCCATCCACACCTATCGATGGGATATCCACTCTTTTGCTTACAGCGACTTTTGGATCGAGGCCGAATTCGGCGAAATAGACAAGGTAGCCGGTTTCGGTGGTCTTGATTTTTGCACCAACCGGGATTGAAAGGTACTGAAGCTTGTAAATAACCGGTTCACCTTCGGGTATGGTGGAAGTATGGTTTGGAAACCTGAAGAAGGAGGAGGTAGAGTTCACCAGTCTTCCGCTGACAGATGAAAATCCTAGTCCGGAAGTGAAATACCAGTTGTCGGTAAGATGTCTCTCGGCTGTGATGTTTGCTCCGAATCCGGCCCTGACTCCCTTGTTGCTCACGTTATCGACATCGGTACCGAACCATGATATCATGGGTGAGAGATACAGGCCATACCTGTAATCCTGGGCGAGGGCAGCCGGCAAAATAAATGCCGTGAAGAGTGCGATCATGATGGGCTTCATCAATACTGAAGGTCTCTTGAAAGCTGACATGTCTTTTGTAACTTAAGCGTTTGTTAATATGCCTGCAAACTGTTCCGGCTTCAAAATTAGCAAATAATAACGGAACAAACAGATGCCTCAAATATGTTGTTTTTATTTCAAAAGTGTCTATTTTAGCCATATCAACAGAATCCAATGGAAATCAAAAGTAAACTGATAGTGGCTGTTTTGCTTGCAGCATCAACACTTTATTCATGCAAAAGAAATCCGTACAGGGTCAATGTCTCGTCGATTAAGGCTGATATTCAAATAGATCGTCTTGAGCGCGACCTTTTCAGCATTAATCCTGAAGACATAGCTGCCCGATTCCCGGAACTCAAGTCGCGATACGGGGATATTCTCGTCCTGTTCAGCCTTGCCGTCAACACCGGGGATATAAACGACACTGCCTATGTCGATTATCTCACGGCTTTCTGCACCGACAAGCAGAACAACGACGTGTACAGGCTGGTTGCTGAAACCTACCCCGATCTTTCCGGTGAGGAGAAGGATCTGGAGATGGCTTTCAGGCATTATCTCCATTATTTTCCCGGGAAAGAAGTTCCGAGGGTATTTACCTGTATCACCGGCTTCAACGCGAGCATCCTGACCTTATCAGGCGAAGCTCTATTGGGAATCAGTCTCGACAAGTATCTCGGGGCCGATTGTGAATATTATCCCGGACTTGGGATATACCAGTATATGGCAGCCAGGATGAGCCGCGAGTACATAGTGCCCGATTGCATGTACGGGTGGGCATCATCAGTCTGGGACATGGAGGCGATGGATTACGAGACCGGCAATGTACTTACCGAAATAATTCACCAGGGCAAGCTCAGGTATTTTATGCGCTGCATGTTGCCTGAGGTGGAGGATGAGCTTCTATTTGGTTTCACCCCGGCCCAGATGAATTTCTGCAGGAACAATGAAGCTCAGATGTGGCAGTATCTTGTTGAGAATGACCTGATTTTCAAGACGGATCAGTTCGTGATACGCAAGCTTGTAGGGGAGGCGCCTTTCACGAGTTATTTTACGAATGAGTCGCCGGGCCGGGCTGCAGTATGGATCGGCTTCCGGATAATCGAATCGTACATGCAGAAGAACCGTGGAGCGAGTCTTGAGATGCTTATGAACGAAACCGACATCCAGGGCATACTTGAGAAGGCAAGGTATGCTCCGCAGTAGGGGCTCAGGGCTCAGGGCTCAGGGCACGGGGCACAGGGCACGGGGCGCAGGGGGCAGGTCTTGCAGGTCGTGCAAGTCTTGCAGGTCTTGCAAGTCTTTTACAATGAGGATTTGACCTTAAAGGACCCTAAGCGCTTAACCCTGAACGCTTTTAATGGCAATTAGCAATTAGCAATTAGCAATTAGCAATTAACAATTAACAATTAACAAATGACACAAGGCGCAAGACCGCACGACTGCAAGACCGCACGACAATGTATTATGTATTACAGGCGATGTATTATAGGCAATATACCGCATTAGAAGAGACCGCACGACTGCAAGACTGCAAGACCGCAAGACAATGTCTTTGATCAGTTGTCTTTGACACATCTTACTGAATAGCCTGATTTCTTACTTAATCCTCCAAAATATGCTCCAGGCCATGAGGCTAACATATCCACCCGATACCCGCTGTCTTCATTAATTCCTGGAGATGAAGTCCACCAGTGTATATTCCGAAATTAATTGACCCCCCATTCCGAAATAATTGACCCCCTATTCCTGACAATTGACCCCCCTGGAATAGGGAATTTCAGCTGACATTCCGGCATATTGACCCCTCTTTGGGGAACTATTATGACTGACATTCCGGCATATTGACCCCCCTGGTAGTCGTTGTGTTTATTCCTTTACAGGAAAAAATATGCGATGGCAAGAAGGATAATAGAAATGGAAATTAAGAAACAGATTGAGATTTTAAACAGTCTTGGTTATGGTAAGAAAACAATTGCACGGGAATTAGGTGTATCAAAGAATACTGTAAAGAATTATCTTGAAGCATCACTTGAAGCCTCAGATACGAAAGGTGCTGATTGGCACAATGACTCGCGTAAAGAAGAATTGCATTCTTTCTTTCCCTATTGCCGCGGTGAACTGTCTCGCAAAGGTGTAACCAGGCAGATTCTTTGGGCTGAGTATCGGGGCAGGCATCCGGATGGTTACAGTTACAGTCGGTTTTGCGAGTATCTAAGTCAATGGCTTGATAGAAAGGATGTATCGCTTCACATTGAACAGCAACCCGGGGACAGGTTGTATGTTGATTTCGCGGGTTCAAAGATGACGATAGCAGATCCATACACGGGTGAGATAAAGCAAGTCGAAGTGTTTGTTGCAGTTCTGGGTTATAGCGGGAAGACCTATGTAAGAGCTTGTGAGAGCCAGCGTAAAGAAGATTTTTTATCATGCATCGCGAGGGCATTAAACTATTTTGGAGGTGTTCCAAAAGTTCTGATACCTGATAACCTAAAGAGTGGAGTTGATAAGGCTAATCGTTATGAGGCAGAAATAAACAGGGACTTGCTTGACCTTGGTAACCATTATGACATGGCCATCCTTCCCACAAGGAGCGTTAAGCCTCGTGATAAGGCATGGGTTGAGCGAATGATCCAAATTGTTTATACACGTGTTTATGCTCCTCTTCGCAACCAGGTTTTTACTAATCTTGATAATCTTAACGACGCCATCTGTGAGTATCTTGAATATCATAACCAGGTTCCTCTCCAGGGCAGATCGGAGAGCCGTAATGTACTTTTTGAGACAGGGGAAAAACAACATCTTCGCCCTCTTCCTCATGATTGCTGGGAACTGAAAGAATACCTTCATGTTAAAGTTATGAAGAACTCTCATGTGCAGCTTCACAGGGACAGGCATTACTATAGTGTACCACATCATTATATCGGGCAAAAAATAAAACTGGTTTATACTGATACATATGTCGCGGTATATCTTGCAGGAGAACGCGTTGCATATCATTTACGTGATCGTACTCCTTACAAGTACACAACTGTAAAAGAGCACCTTCCATCGAGTCACCAGTTTGTAAGTGAATGGAACCCTGGTAAGTTTATCGAGTGGGCCGGACGCATTCACCCTGATGTGGAATCTTATATAAGAAAAGTACTTGACAGCAAACTATACCCGGAGCAAACATACCGGAGCTGCGTTGGAATATTATCCTTTGAGAAAAAAGCAGGTAAAGAGCGGTTGATAGCTGCATGCAAGCGAGCTTCTGACTTCGGGGTATATAATTATAAAGTTATTAGTCAGATTATTGATAACCGTCTTGACCGACTTGAAACACGAGAAAAACAAATAACTATGCCCTTGCATGAAAACATACGAGGAGCAGACTATTACAAATAACCGATTTTAAAAATGATGCTTATGACACATGAAATCCAACAACTGATGCAGAACCTGCGACTCCCCGGAATGAGAGCCGCGTACGAAGGAATAATATCTGCAAAGAACCTTCACTCTATCGGCAACGATGAGTTATTGAACCTCCTGTTACAGGCAGAATGGGATGAAAGAGAGAACGCGAAAGCCAACCGGCGTTTACAGAATGCAAGGTTCAGGATGCGTGCCTCGATGGAAGAGGTAGACTTCTTTTCTCCACGCGGACTTGACAAAACGAGGCTTCTGCGGTTTACTGACGGAAGCTTCTTAAAACATGCCGAGAGCATACTTATTACAGGTCCGACGGGTGTGGGCAAAAGTTATATCGCTTCTGCCCTGGGCCATCTTGCCTGTCAACTCGGTTATAAGGTTAATTACTTTATTGCTCAAAAACTCTTTGCAATGCTCAGAATGTCTAAAGCTGACGAATCATACATCAGGCAGATTAGAAAACTTGAAAAGCAGGATCTTCTGATCATTGATGACTTTGGCATGCAACCGCTGGATGAAATGTCACGTATGATGCTTCTGGAAATCATCGAGGACCGTCATCAGAAAAGTTCAACCATCATTGCATCACAACTCCCAGTGGAGAAATGGCATGATGTAATTGGTGAGAGTACCGTGGCTGACGCGATACTTGACCGATTGGTTCATACATCACACCGAATTGAATTATCTGGCGAGTCTATGAGGAAAAAGAAAAAAAGTATAATTTTAAAACATTAATCGTTCATTGCATTTTTAACTACGATTGCCCTTCGGGGTTGTTGCCTCCGGCAGGGGGGTCAATAATCAGGAATGAGGGGTCAATTAGTCAGGAATAAACACACCAGTATCCCTTCCATCCTTTTGAACTAAATGTTCCGTCCATATGACTGCGCCAACCGCCCGGCATCGCGGTAAAACCGGTTTCATTCGTGGAATAGTTCCCTGAAGACCAAAACTGTTCACCAGCTGCTTTTAATTTATCACCGGCAATGTCCTCACCACCTAAATAGTTTATCAGAGTGAGCCATTCTTCATCGCTGGGTACATGGTAGCCTGCCGGACAGATGGATGTGATCTTTTCATTTGCAGCCCACCAGTTATAAAGCGCACCATAAGTATCCTTCAGTGAAGGATCATTATCATACCAACAAAATGCTGCAGTAGACCTGGAAGCCCATGTGTCATTGTCGGTAATTAACGGAACAGGAACTCCATTGTTATATTTAGTGGTTTTCAGGTTTTCTGCAAGCCATACCTGACTACCTATAACCACTGTATCATATTCATTGCCGTCAGCGTCTACCGGCAGTCCGGAACCGCCGGGCTTTTTACATCCTGCCTGTAACAAAGAGTATATCGCGATTATTAATATTACTCTGAAAATAATAATCCTCTTCATGACTATTTGTTTTATAAAAGTTGTAAAGTATCTCCTGTAAATTTATGAAAAAGTAAATTAACAATCCGCGTATTATTCTTGTTAACTTGCATGTTTACAGGTCGCGCGGAGCGCAAGACCTCCAGACACCACATGACATACACACCGTACGCCACATACCGTTCTATTTTCGAATGTGTTCATACCCGTCAGGTTAAGTTATCAAAACAATAATCAGAAATATAACACACTAGATATCAACCTAGCAAATCAAAAAAAAAAAAAACGAGATCTACAAATATTTTCGTGCTTTTTTCAATGCTCTCCAGGTAAAAAGTTTCCTTTCCTTTAATGGAAGCTAAACGCTTTAATGACAATTAACAATTTACAATTAGCAATTAACAATTATCCGTTAAGCACTAACCACATATCCGGCACGAGTCACATAATCAACACTACACGAACAACTTACACGACCTGCACGACTTGCACGACTTGCACGACCTGCACGACTTATAATGTATCTCCGGCATCCCGAATAAATCTTTTCTATCTGCTCTTTATCCCATAACATTTATTTTTAGATTTCAAAAAAAAATGTAAACTTTGTTTATGTTTTATTTATCTAATTATTGAATTATGAACATTTATGTTGGAAGCATTAACTTCAAAATGAGTGAAGCTGAACTTAAGGAACTATTTGAAGGGTACGGCGAAGTTGCATCAGCAAAGATCATCTTCGACAAGTACTCCGGTAAGAGTAAGGGATTTGGTTTCGTTGAAATGCCAAACGAAGCCGAAGCTAAGAAGGCTATTGAAGAACTAAATGGCTTTGAGGTACAGGGAAGAAAGATTATTGTTAACGAATCAATTGAGAAACCCGAACGCAGAAGAGATTTCCGCGGTGATAACGAGCGCAGAGGAGGCGGTGACAGAAGAGACCATTACAGATAGAAAAACTCGAAAAGATGACAGGCACCGTCAGATAGTATGACAGTATCAAAAGGTTACGGAATTAAAGAGGCTGTGCACCTTGCACAGCCTCTCTTTTTATTGTCTGCAGGGGATTCACAGGCATTCCCCCAAAAAACAGAATATCATACCAGAGTCCAGGGACTCCTGTATTCATAATGCAGCCTTTTGGTTGCTTCACCGTCAACATCATCAATAAATGTTTCGGTGGCCGGATCCCACTTGATAGTCCTCTTGAGATCACAGGCAATATTCCCGAGTGTGCAGACCGTGCAGCTGCTGTGACCGATTTCAACCGGTACGACAGGATCCTGACGCGACCTTACACATTCGATGAAATTGAGCTGATGAGGTATCCTTGTTTCATACGGGCCATCGTCAGCCGCGGTTGCCGAAGCCGGCGGATCAAACTTGGGATCGGATGCCTTGAAGTATCCTCTTGCAACTTCTATCCAGCCGTTATCTCCCCAGAATTTTACTCCCTTGGTGAGTTTTTCATCGAAAGGCTCAGATGTCATGATAGTACCGCTGGCATACTTGAAGGACATGAATTCCGTTCCGTCGCCTATCGGTGAGATTTCAACAGGACCATTCAAATCCATTCCGAGTCCCCACTGGGCAATGTCGAACATGTGTGCGCCCCAGTCGGTGGTGAAACCTCCGCCCATTTCCTTGTACCAGCGCCATGCTCCCCATATATCCTCATTCTTTTCAGGGTCGAGGGAAATGGGTGGATTAAGCTGACTGTTGAAATGAATGCTTTCCGGTAGCGGACCGAGCCACATATCCCAGTTCAGATCAGCAGGAATAGGTTCCTCAGGAAGATCATAGGGAGTCGGTGGCGCGCCAACGTAGGCATTCACTTTGGAGATAGCGCCAAGAGCGCCTGTCTGGACTAAATTGACAGCATGCTGAAAACCTGCATCTGAACGCTGCTGGCTTCCTACAGCAAGAACCCTGTTGTACTCCCTGACTACCTTCTTAAGCTCCTGACCTTCCTTAATGGTAAAAGTCATCGGCTTTTCCAG
>Ga0302249_1000330_pt1 | contig 43148 bp, 44 predicted proteins | sample AAG_UR_Val_MG_FD_193531 | JGI IMG/M metagenome (GOLD analysis project Ga0302249, IMG submission 193531) | Enriched activated sludge microbial communities from anaerobic digester in WTTP, New Holstein, Wisconsin, United States - AAG_UR_Val | ecosystem: Engineered > Bioreactor > Anaerobic >... | reverse complement strand
AGGTGCAGGTGTGGTCCGTCTCCCGGCAGGAGAACTATCAGCCCCTGAACGAAGAAGATCACAACCGGCCCGCCCTGAGCTTTGAAAACATCCACGGCGTCCTGGCGGGCTTTTATACGCCCAAGTTTATCCGCTCCCTGAACTTCCCCGGCTTTCACCTCCATTTTCTCACGGCGGATCGCCGCTATGGAGGGCACCTCCACGCCTGCCGGACGGGAAGGATCGAGATCGGCATCCAGTTCATCCAGCAACTGAAAATGGATCTGCCCATGACCATCGATTATCTCACCGCGCACCTGCCGCGGTGAAAACGGTCTTACGCGCCGTCGAGGCCTCCGCGCTCCCGTCTCCGGTACCAGGCCGCCGGATCCAGGAGATATTCCTCCGTATCCTTCAGGGATACGTAATGCTCGTGCTCGATGTTGGCCAAAAGCTCGAAGAAGGACTTTTCACGGGGATCCGTAACGCTGTCTCGCAACCGGGCGTAATAGGCCGCCCCCTGGCCTTCGAAATCGATGGCCGTTTCCAGGGCCTTGCGGTCATCGGCATCGCCGGCGGCCCCCTGTCCCGCCTCCCGGACCATCTTCTTCAGGATGTCCCGGACCTTCGTCTCCTTGACCTTCAGCGGCACCGTCTCGGGCCACTTGCCCTCTTTGTCCCATTTCTCATGGAGCTGCTGGAGGCGCTCGTAATGCTCCAGCTCCTCCGCGGCGATCTGCTGGAACATCGCCTTGCCGACGGGATTCTTGGTCCGCTCGGCGTTTTTCAGATAGAACTCGTGTTCCCGCAGCTCGTTGTTCAGGGCTACTTCCAGGGCATTCAAACGATCCTTCATAGTGATCTCCTTTCCTTACGCGTCCGTGGTTTGTACCGAATCGACTTCACATATTGAGACGCTTTGAAAAATGGCTTCGCCGCGGCTCAGAAATCTTTTTCGCCTCTGAATGGGTAACGTATAATCCTTATTCATTACCAAGCGTTAAGTTCAATCACGCAACGGCGAAAAACATTTGAATCGCCGCTTGCGAACCATTTTTCCGCAGTTATGCAAAGCTCTCATATTGATTATCCGGGAAGGTATCATTTTCGTCCCCGACCGGTCAAGACACTTCCACTGCTTCCAGCTCGGCGACATGATCGGCGATATTCTGGCAATGGTCGGAGATGCGCTCCAAGTGGATGAGCATCTCGACGAAAACCGGCCCGGCCTCGGCCTGGCAGAGCCGTTTGTGAAAGCGCACCAGATGGCGCTCCCGGGCCGCTTTTACGGCGGCATCGATTTCGTTTTCCCGCCGGGTGACGGCGGCGCTCCGGTCACCATCACCCTGGCGGATCAGCAGCACCGCGTCGGCGATATTCATCCCTACCAGCCTCTCGATCTCATCGAGTTCCTCCTCGGCAAACCGGGTAAACTCGATCCGCCGCCGCTGCTTTTCCCGAGACAGGGAAACGAGGTTGATCATGTGGTTGGCCATGCGCTCAATATCGTCGGCCATGGCCGTATAGGCAAAAAGCCGTTCCGACAGGGTTGGTGAAAGGTCGTGGCAAGAGATCTTCCTCAGGTAGGAAACGATCTCGGCGCGCAGGTGATTTATCACCATCTCCACATAAAGGACGTCCCGCCTCTGTCCCTCCCGATAGACGGTCCGCAGCGGCGTTGCCCGGCGGTACATCTCCTCCACGATAACGATCTGGCGCTCCAGCTCCCGGGATACGATTTCCAGGGCAGAGACGGGATCCGCCAGGGCGTCTTCCTTGAGAAACTCCGGCCACAGGGGGAGAGTCTTTTCCTCCCCGGGGAGCATACGGACCAGGAGGCGAGCCACCAAACTGAGCACGGGAAAGAAAAGGACGACGATGATCAAGTTGAACATGAGATGACCCAGGGCGATCTGCTGGGCGACGCTGGGCGACAGACTCCGCAGCAAAGCAAGAAACGGCGGCAGGGCGGCCATGCAGATCGCCGCCCCCGCCGCCTTGAAGAAGAAGTGGGAGAAGGCGGCCCGCTTGCCGCCGACGCCGGAGACCATACCGGCCAAAAGGGCGGTCACTGTGGTGCCAACATTGGCCCCGATGACCATGGGCAGGGCGTTGTCCAGGCTGACCAGATCCTGCTGGGCGAGAATGGCGAGGATGCCGATGGGGATCGCCGAGGCATGGATCAGGCCCGTGAACAGGGCCGAGAGGGTAAATCCCAGCAGGGGATGCTTGGCCTCCCGGAAAAAGCCGACGATCTCCGGATGCTGCTGCAGGGGGGCCGTCGCCGTCCCCACGACGCTCAGGCCGAAAAACAGGAGGCCGAAGTAGAAGATCGCCTCCCCCAGACTTTTGCGCCGCTCCTGGGCGGTAAACCAGATGATGCCGCCGACGATGACAAACAGCGGGGAGGCGTCGGTGATCTTCCAGACCACCAACTGGACGATGACCGTCGTCCCGAGATCGGCTCCCAGAACAATGGCCAGGGAGTGATAAAAGGTGATCAATCCGGCGCTGACCATCCCCACGGCAATGACGGTGGTGGCGGAGCTGCTCTGAAACAGGACCGTCGCCGCCACGCCGGTCAGAAGGCCGAAAAATGGACGCCGGACGGCGTATTTAATGTGGTCCCGGATCCGGGCGGTGAAGAGTAGCTGGATTCCCGCCCCGAGCTTCATCATGCCGAAGAGAAACAGGGTGATCCCGGCGCTGAGGAGAAGAAGCATTTTTATCATACTCTGCCTATTTATATCATCGAAGTCCTTAATGCAAGGCAGCCGTCATCACCGGGATGAGGGGAGCAGGCAATGGAACGGAATAAAGTCGGCGACATCTATCTCCTTTACTTTTCCCGCATACGCAAGTAAGATGCTCCAAGCGGGCATTGATCGATTGGCCCCGTAACCGCCCCGGAGAGCGGCTGATTGACTCTTATCGTCGGGGTCACTTCCGCGGGGCCGGAGGTGCCTGCCGCTCCCAATCCATTCCTTCCGGTCACGGAAACAGCTTCGCGGGATCGAGAACATGCTTGATAGCCTGGAAATCTCAAGGGTCCTATCCGCCGCGGCCATGGCCATGGCCGCCATGTCTTCCCTCCTGATCGGCACCTTTGTCGGCGTTTATGCCAAGCCCTCGCAAAAGATCGGCGCCATGGTCATGGCCTTCGGGACCGGAGCGCTGATTCAGGCCCTCGCCCTCCAGCTTGCCTTCGAAGGGGCGGAAAGGCTGATTCATCAGGCCCGGCTCAGTGGACTCCATAGCTGGCTTTGGGTGGCGGGAGGATTCATCGCCGGCGGCATCATCTATTATATTGGCAACCGCATCATCGATAATTACGGCGGGGCACTCCGTCACCCGGCCATGGCCAAGCTGTACCTGCTCAAGAAAAAGCGGGAGGAATCCTCGGCCATCCTGGAGAAACTGTCCCAGATCGACCTGGTCCGCCAACTGCCCCCGGAAGAGATGGAAGACGTCCTGCTCTGCGTACAGCCCTGCCGTTTTGCCGCCGGCGACATCATCTTCAATCAGGGAGACCGGGGAGATGCCCTGTATTTCATCGATGCGGGACAGGTGGATATAGGGGTGAGCAGCGATACGGAAAAGTCGAGAAAGATAGCCACTTTGACCACGGGACATTCCTTCGGGGAAATGGCGCTGCTAACCGGGGACCCCCGTTCCGCCACGGCGATGGCCGCCACGAGTGTGTCGCTGCTGAAAATCGACAAGATCCACTTTGACGAGCTCATCGACAAATCCCCCAATCTTCGGAGCGCCGTGGAACGCCTCAACTCCCAGCGGGTCGTGCAAAACGTCCAGGCGGCGGGATCGGCCATGGACGCCGCCCACTGGCAGCAGGTGGCGATCGCCAACATCCAGCGGTTAAGCAGAAACGAAGAAGTCTCCATGCTCAAGAAACAGGCCACGACCGGGGCACCGCTGGCCATCTTTCTCGGGGCCATGCTGGACGGCATCCCGGAATCCGTGGTCATCGGTTCGAGCTTCCTGTCCCTCGCCGATTATCAGTACACATTTCTGGCCGCCGTTTTTCTCTCCAATCTCCCCGAGGCAATGGCATCCTCCCTGGGGATGCGGGAGGCGGGCTTCAGCAAGAGACGAATTTTCCGTTTATGGGGCGGACTGATCGTCGCCGGCGCCTTTGCCGCAGCCTGCGGCAATATCTTCTTCTCCACGGCGCCACCCACCGTTCTGACCTTCATGGAGGCCATTGCCGGCGGCGGCATCCTGGCCATGGTCGCTTCCGTCATGATGCCCGAAGCTTACGAACACGGGGGTGCCGAAGTGGGACTTTCCACTATCGCCGGATTCCTGGCGGCCTTCCTCTTTTCCTTTCTGTAGCGGCAGCGGAAACGGCGCTACCGCCATGAACTTCTTCCCTTTACAATCCATATTTTTACTGCTAATGACCCGCATTCAAAACCCTGTTTATGGAGCGAAAATAATTTTGGATCACCCCAACATCCACCGCCTGACCTGGGAAGGCAAAGAGCTGGTACTTGTGGGCACGGCCCATGTCTCCCGGGAAAGCGCCGAGCTGGCCGAGGCCGTCATCGCCGCCGAATGCCCCGACGCGGTATGCGTGGAGCTCTGCAAGTCCCGCTACGAGGCCATCAAACAGCGCGAAAAATGGCAGGAAATGGATATTGTCAAGGTCATCCGTGAGAAACGGACATCGGTCCTCCTCTTCCAGTTGCTATTGGCCTCCTTTCAGAAAAAGATCGCCGAGAAGCTCGGCATCACCCCCGGCGAGGAGATGATCCGCGCCGTCGCCCGGGCGGAGGAGTTGGGGATCGCCGTCGTCCTCGCCGACCGGGAGATCCGCATCACCCTCCTGCGGGCCTGGCGGAAAATGGGTTTCTGGACCAAAATCCGGGTCCTGCCCGAGATGATCGTCTCATTGTTCTACACCGAGGACATCACCGCGGAAGAAGTGGAAAAGCTCAAGCAACAGGACGTCCTCGAAGTGGCCCTCCAGGCCTTCGGGGAAAAACTGCCGACCCTGAAGGCCACCCTCATCGATGAACGGGATGCCTACCTCTCCCATACCATCAGTCACGCGGACGGTCGGAAAGTCGTCGCCATCGTCGGCGCGGGACACATCCCGGGCATCAAGGTGAACCTGGGCCGGAGTGTCGATATGGAAGCCATCAACACCGTCCCGCCGCCGGGTATCTGGGCGCGGTACGCTGGATGGGGATTTTCCGCGGCGATTGTGGTTCTCTTTATCGCCGGATTTTTCTATTCCGGCGGCCGTACCAGCATGCACATGGTCGCCTCCTGGTCCGCCATCACCGCGGCCTGTGCCGGCCTGGGGGCCCTCATGATGCTCTCCCACCCCCTGACGATCCTTGCCGCCGCCCTTTCCGCGCCCATCGCCACCATCCACCCTCTGGTTGCAACCGGCTGGGTCGCCGGGCTGACCGAGGCGTCGTTGCGAAAACCCCAGGTCCGGGACTTTCTGGAGCTGAAGGACGACATCAGCTCAGTGCGGGGGTTTTTCCGCAACAAGATCACCAGGCTGCTGATCCTGGTGGCGTTTGTGAACCTGACCACTATGGCGGGAGTCCTGGTGGCGATTCCGGTAATCATGAAGCACTTCTTCGCCGGGGGCTGAGATGGAGCAGAAAAGAACATCCGGACTCTGCCCCAACTGCCGCAAGCTTATCAGTCTCGACGAGACGTCCTGTCCCTATTGCGGTCTCGCCAATCCCGGTTCGCGCCGGATGCGCTTTTTTTTGGCCCGCTGGGCGGGAGGTAACGGGGACCTCGTCAGGATCATTATTTACATCAACGTCGCCTTCTATTTCCTCTCCCTGCTCCTGAATCCCCGGGGAATGGGGATGACAATGAACCCCCTGATGCTCTTATCTCCTTCGGAAGGGAGCCTATTCCTCCTCGGGGCGACGGGAACCCTTCCCATCGGCCACTTTCACCGCTGGTGGACCCTGATCACCGCCTCCTTTCTTCACGGCGGGCTGCTCCATATCTTTTTCAACATGATGGCCCTGAATCAACTGGGGCCCTTCGTGGTGTCGGAATTCGGTGTGCACCGTTTCGCCGTCATATATATCGTGACGGGAATCGCCGGGTTTCTCCTGTCCTTTTTCGCCGGCATCCCCTTCACCATCGGCGCCTCGGCGAGCATCTGCGGCCTCATCGGGGCCATTCTCTACTTCGCCCGGAGCCGGGGCGGTTACTTCGGAGCGGCGATGTACCGCCAGGCCATGGGCTGGGTGGTGGGTCTGGTCCTTTTCGGGCTTCTCGTACCGGGGATCAACAACTGGGCCCATGGGGGCGGCCTGGCGGCCGGCGTAGCCGCCGCCTTCATCCTGGGCTATGAGGAGCGGCAACAGGAAGCGGCCGGGCATCGCGTCCTGGGCAAGGTCTGCATCTACGGCACCGCGATCCTACTGGTCTGGGCGGTCTTACAGGCGTTTTCCCAGCTTCTGCAGCATGCCGCCTTTTTACGCTGATTTTTCCGCCGCCCCTTAAGCACCGGATGCCGGATCAAGTCCGGCATGGGAAATCTATCTTGTCGAAGGTCCTATATTAATTGCGAGGAGGAAAACCGATGAAGAATAACTTTATTGCCGTATTATCGATCCTTGTCCTGACCGTGCTGGCCGGTTGCGAGGGCGGGCTGGTCCTCGGGGGAAAATCCGTAGCCGTGCAGGACGGGCAGGTAGTACAGTCCAGCGGTTACGTCGTTTCCTCCTATACCTGGCCGTTCGAAACGGTTTGCCTGGCCCTTGACAACACCCTCAAGGAGATGCAGGCGGTAGTCAACGAGAAGACCGTAAAGATCGGCAAGGCACGGGTGCTGGCGGTCATCCAGGGGGAAAAGGTGATCTTCGAGGTGGAATTCAAGGACAAGGACAAGACCGACGTGTCGATCCTCGTCGGCCTGGGGGGGAGCAATATCGCTTCCCGCCTCATCCACGACCGTCTGCGCCAGCAGTTGGAGAAAACCTCCTCCTGACGAGGGCGCGGGCTTCCGCGGGCGTGGCGATCTCGCCCCGGAGCTGGGCGTCTTCGATCATGGTGAGGATCTCCCGAAACACCGGACCGGGAGAAAAGCCCAGGGCCAGCAAATCGTCGCCCGTCAGGAGCCGGGAGGGATGCAGATCCTCCCCGGTCATCTCCCCGAGCCGTTCCCGGCAGAAGGCTTCATTGTCCAGGAGCCCGTGGCTCCCCAGGCAGTCGAGGCGATGGAGGACCAGGTGCAGGTGGAAGTCGGGCAGGCGCAGAAACTTCTTCAGGGTGTGGACCCGCATCTGGCGGACGTGCATGAACCGCATATGGTTCGCCACGAGGGCCAGGACGACATCTCCGTCCTCCCGGGAAAACTTGAGCCGCTTCAGAACCGCCGCGGCGATTTCCACCCCCTTGGACACATGTCCATAGAAATGAATCCCTGTTTCATCTTCCATCCGGGTGGCGGGTTTTCCCGCGTCGTGAAAGAGGATCGCCCAGGCCAGCCGTTCGGCTTCCTCTCCCGTAAGATTTTCCGAAGGCAGTAGGGCCAGCATGCGCAGGGTATGCTCCCACACATCGCCCTCGGGATGGAAGCGGGGCGGCTGCTCCACGTCCCGGAGGGCGACAAGCTCCGGCAGGAGCCGGGATAGAAGCCCCGATGAATCAAGCAGTTCCATCCCCCGCCGGGGTCTGGGTCCGGCCAGAATACGGTTCAATTCCTCCCGTACCCGTTCGGCACTGACCCGGAGGATCTTGTCCGCCTGGCGGATGATGGCCGCCAGCGCGGCGTCCTCGACCCGGAAGCCGAGATTGGCGACAAATCGGACCGCCCGGAGCATACGGAGATGATCCTCGGCAAACCTCTCCTCCGGAGCGCCGATGGTCCTGATGAGGCCATCTTTTAGATCCGCCCGGCCGCCCACATAATCGACGATCTCCCCGGTTTCGGGATCCATGAGGAGGCCGTTGACGGTGAAATCCCGGCGACAGACATCCTCCCGGGCGCCGGCGAAAGACACCCGGGAAGGGTGGCGCCCGTCCTCGTAATCCGCTTCTTTCCGGTAGGCGGCCACCTCGTAGGCATACTCCCCCTCCCGGACCAGGACCACCCCAAAGGCGGCCCCGACGGGGTAAGTACTGGGAAACGCTACCATAACCTGTTCCGGACAGGCGGATGTGACAATATCGTAATCATCCGGTGTTTCCCCCCGGAGGAGGTCACGGACGCAGCCGCCGACGAAAAAGGCCTCGTGACCCGCCTCGCGCAGGGCCCGAACAATTCTTACCGCCCCGTCCCATTTCGACGCAGCTCCGTTCACCACAAGGGGTAAAACCATCCGGCGGCATTCATCCATCTTCGTCGTCGTCTTCCGGGGGAGCGGCGTCCCGCTCCTTTTTCGCCTGCCGGAAGCGGCAGGCGAAGATTACCAGCAGCACCAGGGGGACGCCGCCGATGATGATATTCTCCAGGTTCCAGGGCGGGCGTAGGAAGAAAAAGGCAAATAAAACCACCGAAACGATTATGAATGTCCACAACAACTGAATCATCTTCTCCTCCTCGCTTCCATGACCCGACCGCTGGCGGCGATCTTTGCGGGCCTTGTAAAGGCATCCTTCAGCATTTCTCTCCGGCCGCCTTGTCTTTGGCTGTCCGGCCCAGCTTGATGGCACAGAATTCGCCGCACATGGTGCATCCCTCGTCCTGGGCGCTGGCGCTCTTTTCCAGGAGGGCGCCGGTCCGTTCCGGGTCCAGGGAGGCATCGACCTGTCCCTGCCAGTCGAACTCCTTCCGGAACACCGCCATACGCCGGTCCCGTTCCGCCGCCCCCGGCAATCCCTTGGCGATGTCGGCGATATGGGCGGCGATCCTGGCGGCGACGACCCCTTCCCGAACATCCGCCGGGGTTGGGAGGCGGAGATGCTCCGCCGGGGTGACATAGCACAGATAATCGGCCCCGGCCGCCCCGGCGATGGCGCCGCCGATGGCGGAGGTGAGATGATCGTACCCTGGGGCGATGTCCGTGGGCAACGGTCCGAGGACATAGAAAGGCGCCCCGGCACAGATCCGTTTCTGGATGAGGATGTTGCTCTCGATATCGGTGAGGGGGACATGCCCGGGCCCTTCGATCATCACCTGTACGCCCCGTTCCCGGGCCCTTTTGGCCAACTCTCCCAGGAGGATCAATTCCTGGAGCTGCCCGCGGTCGGTGGCATCGGCCAGGCACCCCGGCCGCAGCCCATCGCCGAGGCTCAGGACGATTTCATATTTCCTGGCGATATCCAGGAGACGGTCGTAATGGGCGTAGAGGGGGTTTTCCTCGTCGTTGCATTCCATCCAGTGGGCGGTAATGGACCCCCCCCGGCTTACTATGCCCAGGATACGGCCCTGGTCCTCCACCGCCGCCACGCTCCGCCGGGTCACCCCGCAATGGACGGTGATGAAATCCACCCCGTCCGCGCCGTTTTCCTCAATGACTTCAAACATGTCATCGGCGGTCATCTCCACGATGGCCCTGCTTCGGGCCAGCATCCGGGCCGCCGCCTGATAGATGGGGACGGTGCCGATCACCAGGGGGGAAGCCGCCACGATGGCCCGGCGGATCGCCCGGATATCGCCCCCCGTGGAGAGGTCCATGATGGTGTCCGCGCCGGCTTCGACGCAGATCCGCACCTTTTCCAGTTCATCCGCCAGATCGGCCCGGTCCTTGGAGGTGCCGATATTGGCGTTGATCTTGGTCCGCAGGCCCTTGCCGATGGCCAGGGGCGCGATGGCGCCATGGACCTTGTTCCTGATGACGACGATGTTCCCCGCCGCCACGCCGGCGCGAATGAACTCCGGAGGGCAGCCCTCCCGTTCCGCGCTTAGTTTCATCTCTTCCGTAATCACGCCCTCTCGGGCCAGTTCTATCTGGGTCATGTCTCCCGCTCCCGGCGGCCCGGGCAAGCTTTTCTGTTTCCCTTCCGGCCGCCTGTTTTTTTGACGACATCGTAAAAAGTCGCTAATCGCCCGCCCCTTCAAGGCTGGGGCGGGCGATCTGGTTCTCGCTCCCTATAGCTACCTCACCTTCAAGGGGAGGGTTGGGGGGGTGGGTATGGGTTTGATCCCCCCTGCGATCATTAATCTTACCCCTTCCTAACCTCTTTTACTCGTTCATCTTTCCGTCCCGCCGGACGGAGCCGGACACACCCAATGGTTAACGGGTCCGTGGCCCGCCCCGAGGCGCAGGGAGTTTCCGATGACGGCGGCCATATAATCCTCGACGGCGACCATGGCCTCCGGGACGGACCGGCCCTGGGCCAGGACCGTCGCCAGGGCCGCGGAAAAGGTGCAGCCCGTTCCGTGGGTGTCCTTCGTCGCGACCCGTACAAAGGGAAACTCGTAAAAATCATTTCCGTCATACAGGACATCCACCGCGGCGCCGATGAGATGACCGCCCTTGACGATTACGTTTTGCGCCCCCAATTCGTGGATAATCCGGGCCGCGGCCTTCATGTCCGAGACGGAAGCGATGATGACGTCGGTGAGGATCTCCGCCTCGGGGATGTTCGGCGTCACCACCAGTGCCAGGGGCAGCAGTTTCGCCATCACCGCCTTCCGGGCGCCGGGCTCCATGAGCGACGCCCCGCCCTTGGCCGTCATGACGGGATCGACAACGAGCTTATCGATGCCGTATTGTCCGATTTTTTCCGCCACCACCTCCACGACGGCCGCCGAGGAAAGCATCCCGGTCTTGGCGGCGTCCACGCCGATATCCCTGGCCACGGCGTCGAACTGGGCGGCGATGAATTCCACAGGCACCTCGTGGACGGCATGGACCCCCAGGGTGTTCTGGGCCGTCAGGGCCGTTATGACGCTCATCCCGAAGCCCCCCAAAACGGTGATGGTCTTCAGATCCGCCTGGATTCCGGCACCGCCGCCGGAATCGGAACCGGCAATGGTCAATATCCTCTTTATCCCTTTCAAAATGATCTCCTTTGTTCTGTCCGGCCCTCCGGCGGTATTACCGGACTAACCATCATACCCACTCCGGGTACAACGAAAGATGAAAATATCCGGTTATTTGCCGACATTTTCATATAAAGCCACGACGCGTCGATAATGGATCACCAAAAGACTCCCTTCCCCAACCTTAATACGCCCCGTCGTCGCGGCCAGGCGGTTGCTGATCCCGTAGGGGCGGGACAAGGTCATGGCGGCGCCGACCAAGGGGTACTCGAAACCGGTAAGGTCGATCCCCGCGGCATCACCGCCCAGGGGGAAGACGGAGACGGTCTGCCCCGCCTCGCCCCGGATCACGGCCTCTCCGGTTACCGCGAAGACATCGCAGGACTCATCCCGGAGGACAACCGTCGCCCCCCTATTTCTCCCCAGGAGGAGGAGGCCGATATTGGCCAGGGTGTGGTCCAGGCGGTTTCCCAGGGCGCCGAAGACCAGGATCTCCCCGGCCCCCATCGCCAGGGCCCGCTCCAGGGCCAACTGGGTGTCCGTCTCGTCCTTCCGGGCGGGATAGCCAGCCATGGAGATCCCCTCCGCCCGAAAAGAGCATTGCAGCTCTTCGGCCAGGGAATCCAGGTCACCGACGATCAGATCGGGAACCACCCCAACGAGCCGGGCATAACGGGCGCCGCCGTCGGCGCAGAGGACGGCATCCGGGGCGGCGGCGGCCAGTTCCCGCCGGAGCCACTCCAGATCTTCGATCCGGGAACCCGCCAGGACGACAATCCTTTTTTTCCCGTCACCGGGCATCGCGCCTCTTCCTTTCCAACGCCCTTTCCCGATCGCCCGGGCAAGAAGCGGCTGTACATATTTTCAACCCGGCACGGGTCATCAAGGAACTCCCCGCACCGGCTGCCGGCGGCGGCAAAACAATGGGGCCGCCCCGGAATAGGAGACGGCCCCACAAAAATTCGCTCATCCTGCTGCCACTCCCTACGCTGGCATTACCCAGGTCAGGTTCAAAGGGTAGCTTCTCAGCCGTACCGGCGCCCCTGTCGAATATTTTATCATGACGACCCCGGAAGGAGGCGGGCGCTTCTGTCCGCTGCCGGTTCACGGGGCTGGCGGGAACTTTACAAATTCATACCGGGAAATGCAAGGATTATTTAGGCGATGACGGTCCGCCAACTTCCCGAGGGGATGCGCGGCATCCCTTCGACACTCATGTCCACAAAATAGGTCCAGGCCGGACATTTCGAGCCGTCCTCCCTGGTCACCTCGATGATCGCCCGGCGGAAGAAGGCGCCGGTGGCGGCATAGCGTTTGGCCGTTTCCACGATGTCGAGTATTTCGAAGGCCTTTTTCGGATCCGTCAGGGTGTAGATCTCGCCGATCACATGGGACCGTCCCGTTACATCGGGGATCATGCAGGGGAATCCTTTCCAACTGTTGTAAAGGAGCCCGTGGACCCGGGCGGGCTGGCAGGATTCGAGATCGGCCCATGCCGCCAGGAGATAATGCCGGGGGCCTTCGCTCATCAGGGTGCCATAAACGAAGATGTGTTTGATCGGATAGTCCGGATCCCTTCCTTCCGCCACCGAGGTGAAGACGCCCGCATCGATCCCATGGACGGCCATCCCTTCCCGAACGATGCGGTGATAATCGGGATGGAGGGGCATGAAGACCGGGGAGGTTTTCGAGGCGTCGATCTGATAGGCGACGGCGACATGCTCCCGGCCGTCGTCGGTCAGGGCAACGATGTTGAGGTGCTTGTACATGTTCTCCGTGTCGCCCTTGATGTCCAGAACGTTCCAGCCGCCGGGAAGGACCCGGAAAAGCGCCCCCGGCGTCGCTTGCCCGAGCTGGTATTTTATGTTCAGGATGCCGCCCCGGCGAAAGTGGGAATAGTAATTGGCGATGAGACGGGTATCGGGAAGATAGGCGTTGGCCAACTTCTCCCCCAGGGGATAGTCGAGCCCGTGCTCCTGGCACCATTTGGCCAGATCGTCCCGATTCAAATTGGAACCGTAGGCAAAATAGAGGAGTTCGCCGGTCATGATTCCTTTGCCTTCCTGGGAATATCGAAGAGCCGCATGGCGTTGCGCGACGTCTCCCGGCCCACCTCATCGAGGGAAACTCCTTTGAGTTCCGCCACCTTTTGGGCCGTCAAGACTACACAGGCCGGTTCGTTGCGCCGGCCGCGCCGCGGATGGGGTGTGAGGTAGGGGGCGTCCGTTTCGATCAACAATCGCTCCAGCGGCACCTGCCGCACCACCTCCCACAACCGCTCCGACTTGGCATAGGTCACGGGACCGGCAATGGAGATATGGAAACCCATCTCCACACAGGTCATGGCCATGGCCGTATCTCCGGAGAAACAGTGGATAACGCCCCCCGTCCGCCCCTGCCAAGCCTTCAGGGTCGCGACGGTCTCCCCGTGGGCCTCCCGGTCGTGGATGATTACGGGCAGGCCCAGGTCCGCCGCCACCTCCAGTTGCTCCGCAAAGCGCCGCCGCTGGATCTCCGGCGGGGTCAAATTGCGGAAAAAATCCAGGCCGATCTCCCCGTATGCCACCACCGCTTCATCCCCGGCCAGAGTTTTCAATACGTCGTAGGTATTATGGTCTATCTCTTTGGCGTCATGGGGATGGATGCCGACTGCCGCATAGACGGCGGGGTCTCTCCGGGCGATCTCCAAGGCCTTGCGGCACTCCCGGAGCGTCGTACCCACCGTAACGATGTAATCGACCCCGGCCGCCGCGGCCCGCAGGATAACATCCTCCCGATCCCGGTCGAATTCTCTCATTTCCAGATGGGCGTGGGAGTCGATAAACATGCTCTTGCTCAGGAAGCGCCGTCGTCCTGCCTCTCCATTACCGTGGCCAACGGTTCCGCGTTGGCGGCTACATCGGGAAGGTTCTTTAGATTCTCCCGCAGGTCCTCCTCCTTCAACTCCCCGGCTCTGATCTTCATCTGCAGGATCCGTTTGTCCATGCTGCCTTCGTAAACCTGTTTCACCATTTTTTTATCTCAACTCTCCTGGAGCGATTTTTTCGCCCGGTCCAGACATGCCGCCGCCTCGCAACCCATGCGGTCGAGGAGTTCCCGGCAGGTGGGGATATCCTTGATGAAGCCGATGGACTGGCCGACCATGAGCGGCGCATAGTCCACATCCCCGGTTTCCCAGGCCTCCTTGACCCTTTGGCCGGAAAGCAGGGGAATCAGTTCGGCAAATCCCCCGCCCCGCTTCTCGATGGCGCACACCTCTTCCAGGACCTTGGTTTTGAGTCCCCGGCCCTGAAGGCCCAGAGACTTTCCATAAATGACCGTCTCGTGTTCCTGACGGCGGACCAGTTCCTGTTTGATGTTCTCGTGGACCTCGCATTCCCGGGTGGCCACGAACCGGCTGGCCATCATAACCCCCTGGGCCCCCAGCACCAGGGCTGCCGCCAGGGCCCGGCCGTCGGCGACACCGCCCACGGTTACCACCGGGATCCGGACCGAATCGACAATCCGGGGCGTGAGGACCATGGTGGTCACATCGTCGTCGAGGGGATGGCCGCCCTCTTCGATTCCCGCAGCGTAGATCCCATCGTAGCCCACCTTTTCGGCATGGAGGGCGTGGCGGATCGAACCGACCTTGTGGAAGAGCTTCACCCCCGCCCGCTTGAGATCCTCGATGGCGGCCATGCCGGCCACCTTGTCCACCGGGGTCCCGGAAAACTCGATGCCGCTGATCCGTTCCTCGGTGCAGACCCGGATGTACATCTTGTGATGCTCCGGGGTGATCCGCACGGACGGTAGGAGGGTGATGTTGACCATAAAGGGCTTGTCGGTCAGGCGCCTCGTCTCGGTGATGGCGGCGCGGAATTCTTCCTCGGTCTCGTAATTGCCCGCCGTCAGATTGCCCATCCCGCCGGCATTGGAAACGGCGGCGCAGAACCGGGGCTTGCAGAGCCACATCATGGCCCCGCAGATGACGGGATATTTGATGCCGAACATCTCGGTAATGGCGGTTTTAAAAAGCATTGGTTTCTCCTTGGGTTATTGGTCCCGTCCCGGCTATCGGCCGGGGCAGCCGCCAGCCGATAGTATTGAGCGGCGGCCCGCTTCGGTTTTTCTTCGTCCCTACGGCCGGCGCCCCGCCCTGCCGGCGCCTTTCTTCATCTCCGACCCATCACTTAAGCATGGCCCAACGGGAAGTTGGTTTTAATGAAAACTTGCCTCCATGTCAATACTTTTCCTCCCTTGCCGCCCTATGGACCCTTGACACCCGGCGGGTAATCGGCTAATTTCCCGGAGCGCCGCGGCGGGCCGAACCGGTGATGCACCGCGGTCAACCCCAGGCGCAGTCCGGAAGGAGATCTATTCGTAAAAAGAGAGCTTTGCATAACTGCGGAAAAATGGTTCGCAAGCGGCGAATCAAATGTTTTTCGCCGTTGCGTGATTGAACTTAACGCCTGGTTGTGAATAAGATTTATACGTTTCCATACTGAGGCGAAAAAGATTTCTGAGCCGCCGCGAAGCCATTTTTCAAAGCGTCTCAAAAACATGAAACGCCAGGATTAGATTATATGGCAACTTACGTTCTTGTCCATGGGGCAACGGCCGGGGGCTGGATCTGGGCGCCGGTGCCGGAAATGCTGCGCCGGCAGGGACATGCGGCCTATACTCCCACCCTGACGGGGCTGGGGGAGAGGTCCCACCTGTTGCGGCCGGACATCGATCTGGACACCCACATAACCGATATCGTCAACGTATTCAAGTTCGAAGACCTCCACGATACCCTTCTGGTCGGTCACAGTTACGGCGGCGCCGTAATTGCCGGCGTGGCGGAAAGGATTCCCGAGCGTATCCGGCGGCTGATCTATCTCGATGCCTTGATCCCTGAGGACGGCCAGGCCGTCAAAGACCTGTATCCGAATGATATAGCCGAACTTCTCGGCACCTACATCGAGGCCCGGGGAGACGGTTGGCGCTATCCGCCCCCGGAACCCCGGGGCGACCCCCGCTTTGTCGATCACCCCGCCCGCACGATGTTCCAGACCCTGACCCGGAACAATCCCCAGGCCCGGGGAGTCCCCCGGGCATATATCTACTGCACGGACAAAAGCGGCGCCGGGCCCCAGCATCAGGGTATAATCGGCGTTGCCGCCCGGGTACGGGCGGCCGGCTGGCCGTTCTTCGAACTCGCCACGGGACACCACCCCATGCAGACGGCCCCGGAGGAACTTGCCCGGATCCTGCTGTCTTTGCTCTGATAAGATAACTTTTGGGGATTATTGACAGTAACTGTCATGAAGACGAAGAGGAACAAAAGGTTTTCACGTTGCGGGCCGGCCGTTTTGTCAAGCTGTAGCCCTGATCGTCAAATTCTTGGTGACAGGTAATGTACGGCGTCGCCACGGACCGGCAACAAGGTCTCCCCGGGGAGTTCACCATCTTCGCCCACCGCGGGGCCAGCGGCTACGAGCCGGAAAACACCCTCCGCTCCTTCCGGCGGGCCCTGGCCATGGGGGCCCGGTGGCTGGAGCTGGACGTCTATGCCGTAGCCGGCGCACTTGTGGTCATTCATGATGCGACCCTGGAGAGGACGACCAACGGCCGGGGGTACGTCATGGACCAGCCCCTGGCCTATCTCCGCTCCCTCGATGCCGGGAAAGGGGAGAAGATCCCGCTCCTTGAAGAGGTGCTGGCCCTGCTCGGTCCGGGCGACGGCCTCAACATCGAACTCAAGGGTCCGGCCACCGCCGCTCCCCTGGCCGCCCTCCTCGCCGCCTCCCGACAGGGTACCCGGACGGTCCCGGAGCAGCTCCTCGTATCGTCATTCAACTACGAGGAATTAATCGCCTTGCGGCGATTGCGGCCGGACCTGCGCATCGCCCCCCTGGTGATCGCCGTCCCCCGGGGCTATGCCCGGTTCGCCGAGGAGATGGGGGCCTATGCCGTCCACGGCGCCCTGAGAACCGCCACGGAGATATTCATCGCCGACGCCCATCGCCGGGGCTTGAAATTCCATGCCTTCACCGCCAACACCAGAAAAGAAATGGATATATTGCTCGCCCGGGGCGCCGACGGCGCCTTTACGAATTATCCCGATCTCCGGCCGGGACTTTGTCCTTGACGGCAGGCGGCAGGTCCAATAAGAGGACATATATTAAAATAGATGGACTCGCATAAAGTCGTCATTTAGACGACGAAGTAAAAAGATCCGCAGGCAAGGCGCGCGAATCATGAGGAATATGGTTTACTTGGGCGCACGCCGCAGTGACGAGGGATGAAGCGCAACGAAGCATCCGGACTTTTTACGATGTCGTCAAAATAAGGTGTCCGTACCGTGGCCGGACCATCCCGGGCCGCCATGGGGAAGAAAGGCCAAAGCCGCGGGATGAACAAAACCACGCTTCTGAAGATCCTTTTATTCGGGTTGCTTTTCGGCGGCGGAACCTGGCTTTTCATTCATTACGATCTTATCCAGTTCTTCACGAACCGAAACAAGGCCATCGATTTCATCAATTCCTTCGGTCCCCTGTCGGTGCTGGTGTTCATCGGCCTGCAGATCCTCCAGGTCCTGTTCGCACCGGTTCCCGGGGAAGTGACCGGCTTCATCGGCGGCTACATCTACGGCGCCGTCCCCGGCACGATCTATTCCACCATCGCCCTTACCATCGGCTCCTGGCTCGCCTTTTCTCTGGCCCGCTGGCTGGGCCTGCCCTTTGTGGAAAAGGCCGTCAGCCCCGCAATCCTTCAGAAATACGACTACTTCATGAAACACAAGGGGAGCTGGGTGATCTTCATCCTGTTTCTCATCCCCGGCTTTCCCAAGGACGCCCTGTGCTACATAATCGGCCTCAGCCATATGCCGGTGCGGATGTTTCTCGTCGTTTCCACCCTGGGGCGGCTCCTGGGAACCGCCATGCTGTCCATCAGCGGCGACATGCTGAGAAACCAACAGCACGGCCCCCTGTGGATCCTCGCCGCCGTCAGTCTCCTCACCGTCGTCGCCGCCTATCTTTACCGGGACAAGCTGCTCAATCTGATCAAGCACAAACCCCCGCCCCCGGCGTAACACCCGCCCGGCGGCGGGGGTACGGCGGGAATAATTCCTCACAAAAGGGGGAATATTTCCCCATAATTATGCCGCCGGGGGGCAGAAAAAATCCCCCGCTGAAATCACAATATATTGATATAGCAGGATATTTATCAATCGCCGCTTATGGCACGCTTCTTGTTTAGATAGGATAAAAAATGAAAGGAGGTGACACCCTAAATGAAGAAACTGCTCTCGATCGTCGTTTCGATCCTTTTCGCCCTTTCTATGTCCGGTCTGGCGTTCGCACAGGCGGCCCCGGCTGCAAAGCCCGCCGCTGAACCCGTAAAGGCGGAAGAGAAGGCCCCCGCGAAGGAGAAGAAGGCTAAGAAGGCCAAGAAGGCCAAGAAGGCCGACAAGAAGGCTGAGAAGAAGGCCGAAGAGAAGGCCCCGGCCGCTGAGAAGGCTCCGGCCCCGGCAAAGAAGTAATGACCTTCGCTTTTTAGCTTTAAATAAAAGAGGTTCCTGTTTATCGGGAGCCTTTTTTATTTTCTACCGACCGCCACGGAGCCGGGGATCCAGGGCGTCACGGATCCCCTCCCCAAGCAGGTTGTATCCCAGGACCGTGATCAGGATCGCCAGGCCGGGATAGAGGGAAAGCCACCAGGCGATATCGATGTTGTCCTTCCCCGCGGTAAGGATATTACCCCAGCTTGGCGTCGGCGGCTGGACGCCGATGCCGAGAAAACTCAGGGCCGACTCCGTGAGGATCGCCCCGGCCACCCCCAGCGTCGCCGCCACGAGAATGGAAGTCATGGCGTTGGGGAGGATGTGGCGGAAGATGATCCGGGCGTCGCCGGCCCCGAGGACCCGGGCCGCCGTGACGAAATCCCGCTCCTTGAGGGACATGAAATCGGCCCGGACCAGGCGGGCGATGCCCATCCAGCCCGTCGCCCCGATGATGATCATGATGTTCCATATCGAGGGCTCCAGAAAGGCGATGACGGCGAGGATGAGGAAAAAGGTGGGGAAGCAGAGCATGACGTCCACCAGGCGCATGATGACCATATCCCACCAGCCGCCGTAGTATCCCGCCAGGGCCCCAAGGAGGGCGCCGATCACCACGGCGATGCCGGTGGCCACAAAACCCACCTTCAGCGAGATGCCCGCCCCCCAAATCATCCGGCTCAGGACGTCCCGGCCCAGTTGATCCGTACCGCACAGGTGCTGCCATGTGGGCGGGGCCAAGATCCGCGTCAGATCGATGGCCAAAGGATCGTAGGGGGCGAGCCATGGCGCGGCCAAAGAGACGACAAACAGGATGACGACGATAATCCCGCCGGCCAGGGCCATCCTGTTTCCCGCCAACCGGCGCCGGAATTCGCTACCCATGCCCCGCTCCTAACCCACCCGGATCCGGGGATCCGCCACGGCATAGGCGACATCGGCCAGGAGATTGCCCACCAGGGTGAGGACGGCGCCGATGAAGAGGATCCCCATGATGGTCGGATAATCCCTCGCCATTACCGACATATAGAACAACTGCCCCATGCCGGGAATGGCAAAGATCGTCTCGAAGATAACGCTCCCGCCGATGAGGCCGGGGATGGAAAGGCCAAGGATGGTGATCACCGGCAGCAGGGCGTTTCGGAGGGCATGCTTGTATATCACCTGAAATTCACTCAGTCCCTTGGCCCGGGCCGTCATGATGTAATCCTGGCGGATCACCTCCAGCATGTTGGCCCGCATATAGCGGGACAGCCCCGCCAGGCCCCCGAAGGCGGAGATCCCCACGGGGAGGATCAGGTGCTTGACGAGGTCCCAAAAGGCGGCGCCCGGCGGGAGATATTCGTAGTTCAGGGACCGGAGCCCCGAGATGGGCAGCCAGCCCAGATCCACCCCGAAAAAGATCATGAGGAGCAGGGCCAGCCAGAAGGTGGGCACGGCAAAACCGACAAAGACGAAGACGCTCACCGCCATATCGAACCACGAATCCTGATGGACCGCCGAGAGCACCCCGAGGGGAATGGCGGCGGCAAGGATCAAAAGCAGGGACAGGACGTTGAGGGTTACGGTCACCGGCAGGCGTTCACCGATCTTTTCCGCCACGGGGCGGCGGTCCGGGGCGAAGGATTTTCCCAAATCCAGAATTAGGAGGCGCTGGACCCACAATCCATACTGGACATAGAGGGGCTTGTCCAGATCGTACATGGCCCGAAGGCGCTCTTTTAACTCCGCCGAGGCCCGGGGATTCATCTGGGTTTGGAGGTCCGTGGGCGAACCGGGGGCAAGATGCATGACGGCAAAACAAATGATCGTAATGCCGATCAACATGGGAATCATGAAGAGCAGGCGCTTGAGGATATACTTCAGCAAGCGGCATCCCCCTCGAGAAAGGCCAGACTCTCCAAGTTCTCCAAGGATCTTATGAGGTTACGCTCGCTGTGGGCCTCGATGGCAAAGATCGGATGACAGTCCTTTTCCGCGAGAAATTCAAACAGGTCGGCAAAGGGAAATTTTCCTTCCCCTACGGGCAGATGGGCATCGACATCGCCGTTGTTGTCATGGAGATGGACATGGCAGAGATAGGGATGGAGGGTTTCCAGCCATTCCGTGAGGGGTTCCCGGGCGAAGACCTGGAAGTGACCTGTATCGAAGCAGAATCCGCACTGGGGCGTATCCAGGGCCGCCAGCAGTCGGTGCAACTGCCGCGGTCCCTGCTCGTAAACGTTTTCCAGGACCAGCCGGACGGGGATCTCCTCCGCCGCCGTTAGGAGCTGCCGCCAGGTCTGAATGCTGTTTTCCAGCCACTGGTCCTCCGACGAAACATAGTAACGATCATCGAAGGAGGGGTGGCAGACGATGGCAGCGGGCTGGAAGTAGGCCGCCACCTCGATCGCCTGCTGTATCCGCCGCCGGGAAGCATCCCGGATCCAGGGATCGACGGCCCCGGGACGCAGGTCCATGAAGGGGGCGTGAAAGGTGACCCGCAGGCCCGCCTCCCGGAGCGGGGCGGCCACTCGCCGGTAATCATTTTCCCGAAATATATCAAGGGTTTGAAAGTTAAAACTCAGTTCGGGATTGAGGCGGTATTGCAGGACCTTGGGCAGATACTGCCCATAAAGGAAATGAAAGGGCAGATGGGCCTGCACCTTTCTGGTCACGGACAATTCGGCAATTGATTCCATTTTTCCTCCTAACCACGCGAAGCACATGGTGATGTGTTACGCTGCCCCCGTAAAAAGTCCTGATCGAGACGGCGAAGCAAAGGACTCCGGAGGCAGGGTGTGCGCATCCTGACAAACGCGGCGCATGCGTGCGCACGCCGCAGTTATGAAGGATGAAGCGCGACGCCGCACAGGGTCCGTTGGCGATGCTTGCAGTTTTACCACAGGAAAGGCGCTCAAGACAATCAAGAATTGGTTTTGGAGCCCGGCAGCGGCATGCCCTATCCCGGATGTATTTTATGTTGACAGGGATAGCTTAATCTGCTACTGAAAACAACAGGTTATTACATTTCACAGAGAAGGGGGCACTTTGCTCAGCTCCGAAAAACCAACCCTGCCGGCGGCAAAAGACGCCGGCGCCCCACCCCTGCCGGACTCCCGGGAAAGGGTGTTGCGTTGCATCAATACCGCTTTGTCCCGCAAAGCCCAACAACTGGTCGTTATGAATGTCCGGGAAATATCCTCTTTCGCCGACTATTTCCTCATCTGCAGCGGTTCCTCGGACCGTCAGGTGAAGGCGCTGTGTTCCCATCTCCAGGAGAATCTCAAGAAACTGGGCATGCAGCCCCTCGGGGTGGAGGGGGAAAAACACGGCCGCTGGATCCTTATGGATTACGGCGATGTGGTCATCCACATCTTTCTGGAGCCCCTGCGGAAATTTTACGACCTGGAGCGCCTCTGGGTGGACGCACCCCGGATGGCCGTGCCGGATGAAACCGAGGGGATCGAGGAACTTGCCGAGGGCCTTTGAGGTGGCACAGCGTCTCCTGCGGGCGTTAGCCGACGTCCTCTTTCCGCCCCGGTGCCAATCCTGCGGGCGGACGGCGGACGATCTGACCGCCGGTCTCTTTTGCCCAACCTGCGCCGGGGAAATCCGTTATATCGCCCCGCCGGTCTGTCCGGCCTGCGGCGCCCCCGGACCGGCCGGACAAGCGGCGGATCAACTCTGCGGGGACTGCCGCCGGGAACCCAAGCCCTTCGCCGTGGCCCGCTCCGTGGCCGTTTATACCGGCTGCCTGCTGCAGGCGATCCATGACTTCAAGTACCGCCGGCAACCGGGACTGGGGCGGGGACTGGGGCGGCTGATAACCGACAACCATTGCGCCGGGATAGATCCGGAGGGATTCGACGTCGTCATCCCGGTCCCCCTCCATGTCCGGCGGCTCCGGGAACGGGGTTTCAACCAATCCCTGCTCCTGGCCAGGGCGGTGGCTACGGCCCGCGGTATCCAGGTGGATTTCCTCAGTCTCCGGCGCGAACGGGACACGCCGCCCCAGACCCTCATGGGTCGAAAAGAGCGGCAGGCCAATATCCGGGGGGCCTTCGCCGTCGTCCACCGGGACCGGCTCCGGGATCGGGAGATCCTCCTCATCGACGACGTTTACACCACGGGAAGCACTTTGGCGGAGTGCGCCCGGGCGCTTCTGGACGGCGGCGCCGCCCGGGTAGGCGTCCTGACCCTGGCCCGGGCGATCCCGGAACCAGACGGCGCACCATGAACGGGGCGGGGCTATCGCGGTCCAGGAATCGCTTGCCATGTCCGGCGGGCAGGCAACGCGACATGCCGGACGGTGAAAAAAATCCGTGGCCGCCGAAATCCTTTACGCAAGCGTTGCGGCTGCTTATGAGGGCAAGCCATGCATAAAATCGTCTCCAAGGAAAATCTGAAAGCACGACTGCAAAAGCTGCGACAAGAAGGAAAAACCATTGTTTTTACTAATGGTTGCTTTGATATCCTCCATGTGGGGCACGTCCGCTATCTCCGGGAGGCAAAGAAGCTTGGGGACGTGCTCGTCCTGGCCCTGAACAGCGACGCCTCCGTCCGGGCCATCAAGGGGGAAAAGCGGCCCCTGGTCCCGGAGGACGAGCGGGCGGACGTCTTGGCGGCCCTGGAATGCATCGATTTTATCGTGATCTTCCCGGAGACGACCCCCGGGGAATTGATCGAATATCTGGAACCCCACGTTCTCGTCAAGGGCGGCGACTGGCGGGAAGAGGCCATCGCCGGGGCGGACTTCGTCAAGGGGGCCGGCGGCAGGGTGGTGACCATCCCCCTTACGGAGGGCAGATCGACCACCAACATCGTGGAAAAGATCCGTCAGGTTTACGGCTGATGTCATGGGCGAACTGATCCTGGCCATCGACAACGGCACCCAGAGCATCCGGGCCCTGATCTTCGATCCCCGGGGGAACCTCCGGGCGAAAGCACGGGTGATGATCGAACCCTATTTTTCCCGGCAGCCGGGCTGGGCGGAACAGGACCCGGACTACTTCTGGCAAGCCCTCTGCCGGGCCTGCCGGCAGCTCTGGGAGGAAACGGACATCCGTCCCGAAGCCCTCGCCGGCGTGGCCCTTACGACCCAGCGGGCCACCGTCGTCAACCTCGACCGGGAGGGCCGACCCCTCCGCCCCGCCATCGTCTGGCTCGACCAGCGGCGCACCGAGAGGCTGAATCCCCTGGGAGGGCTCTGGGGAATGGCCTTCCGTCTCTCCGGCATGCGGGAAACCGTCGCCTACTTCCAGGCCGAGGCGGAGGCCGTGTGGCTGGCCCACAACCAGCGGGAGATCTGGGAAAAAACCTACAAATATCTCTTCCTTTCCGGCTATCTAACCTACCGTCTTACCGGGGAATATCGCGATTCAACCAGCAGCCAGGTGGGGTACATCCCCTTTGACTACAAGCGGCTCCGCTGGGCCAAACCCTGGGACTGGAAATGGAAGCTCCTGCCGGTCCGGAAGGAGATGCTCCCCGAGCTCGTCCCGCCGGCGGCGGAAATCGGCCGCATCACCCCCCAGGCCGCCGGGGAGACGGGGTTGCCCGCCGGCCTTCCCGTCATCGCCGCGGCGGCGGACAAGGCCTGCGAGGTGATCGGCGCCGGCTGCCTGGAGCCCCATATCGGCTGCCTCAGCTACGGCACCACGGCCACCATCAACACGACCCACCGGCGCTACCTCGAGGCCATTCCGCTGATCCCCCCTTATCCCGCCGCCGTGCCCGGCGCCTACAGCCTGGAAATCATGATCTATCGCGGCTACTGGATGGTAAGCTGGTTCAAGCGGGAGTTCGCCCATAACGAGGAAAGGATCGCCCGGGAGCGGGGGATGGATCCCGAAAACCTCTTTGACGACCTGGTCCGGCAGGTGCCGCCTGGTTCCATGGGGCTGATCCTCCAGCCCTACTGGTCGCCGGGGGTGAAGATACCCGGGCCCGAAGCGCGGGGGGCCGTCATCGGCTTCGGCGACGGCCACAACCGGGCCCATCTCTACCGGGCCATTTTAGAGGGCCTGGCCTATGCCCTGCGGGAGGGCAAGGAACGCTCGGAGAAACGGAGCGGCGTCCCCATCACGGAGCTCCGGGTCGCCGGGGGCGGGTCCCAGAGCGACGCCGCCCTTCAGCTCACGGCGGACATCTTCGGCATTCCCGCCGCCCGCCCCCACCTTTACGAAACCTCAGGGCTCGGGGCCGCGATAGATGCCGCCGTGGGCCTCAAGCTCCATCCCGACTTCACCGCCGCCATCGCCGCCATGACCCGCCTGGGCCGGGTGTTCGAGCCCCACCCCGATCATCGCGAAATCTACGAGCAGCTCTACAACCGGGTTTACCTCCAGATGTACCGGCGCCTCAAACCCCTGTACGAGGAGATCCGGAAGATCACGGGGGCCGACCTCCGCTGAAGCTTTCGGCCACGTCACGGGGGCAGCGACTTCCGCCCGGCGGGTTCATAGTCCGCCGGCATTTTTTCCTTTACAAACATTTCGTGATCGTGTATGAGATCCCACTCATATGTATCAGGTTGATTATAAAAGACTTAGGTGATGTGATGCCGTTAAAGCCTGAAAAGCTTCAATTTTTCCGGTACATGCTGAATCAGAAGATCAACGAGCTGCTTTCAGACGCGGAAAAGACCGTTTCGGAAATGACAACCGGCAAGGAGAACTACCCCGATCCCAATGACCGGGCATCCCTGGAATCGGACCGCAACTTCGAGTTGCGCATCCGGGATCGGGAACGGAAACTGATCGCCAAGATGCGGGAAGCCATCCAGAGGATAGACGACGGCACATACGGAATCTGCACCGCCTGCGGATGCGACATTTCTGAAAAGAGACTGATCGCCAGACCCGTGACCACCCAGTGCATCGACTGCAAGACCAAACAGGAAAAACTTGAAAAGATGAAGGGTGAATAAAATCCCTTCTTCCCTCGTTTTGAACCGGCGTCGGCCGCGATCCGAATGAGGGGACGCCCATGGTCGTCAAAGTAGCCTTTCCCATCCCCACCGAGCAGGTGTTCGACTATGCCGTGCCCGCCACCCTGGCCGCCGCCGTCGCCGTGGGGAAAAGGGTCCGGGCGCCTTTCGGCGGCAAGCCGCAAACCGGTTACATCATTGCCGTATCCGCCACGGCGGATGTGGAAAATCCCAAAGAAATCATAGAAATCATCGATGCACGGCCCATGTTCGGCGCCCGGGAACTCGCCTTTTACCGCTGGATAGCCGATTATTACCTCTATCCATTAGGGAAGGCCCTGCACGAAATCCTCCCGGGGGGCAAGGACATCCGGTCGAAAAAGGAAAAAACGGCGCTCCGGATACAAACCGCCATTGTCCCGGTCCTGACCCCAAGGCAGCGCCTCGTCCTGGAGGCGATCCCGGCGGCGGGCCGCGGAGACGGGGTTTCCATCGCGACGCTCCGCCGCAGCCTGGGGGATGTCCGGCCCATCCTGGCGTCCCTGGTGAAAAAGGGTCTGGTGGAGATCGGCGAACGGGAGACGTTCCGCCCCCCTCCACGCCGCCGGGAACCGGGGCCGAAGGAGGACCGGCCCGCACCCAACGCCGGGCAGAAAGCGGCCCTCCGGGAGATTGTGACCAGCCTTCGCCACGGAGATTTCCAAACCTTCCTCCTCCACGGCGTGACGGGCAGCGGAAAGACGGAGGTTTACCTCCGGGCCATGGAGGAAACCCGCCGCAACGGCGGGGGCGTGATCTACCTGGTCCCGGAAATCTCCCTAACCCCCCAGTTGCTAACCCGCCTGGAAGGGAGATTCGGCGGGGACAACATCGCCGTACTCCACAGCGGGGTCTCCCGGGCCGTGCGCTATGACCAGTGGCGGCTTCTGGAGTCCGGCGCCCTATCCATCGCCGTGGGGGCCCGCTCCGCCCTCTTCGCCCCGGTCCGCAACCTGAGGCTGATCGTCGTTGACGAGGAGCACGACGCCTCCTATAAGCAGGATGAACGGCTGCCCTACCATGCCCGGGACATGGCCATCGTCCGGGGACGCATGGAGGGGGCGACGGTGCTTCTCGGTTCGGCTACCCCGGCGGTGCAGACCTGTTTCAATGCCGCCCGGGGCAAAGTATCCCGGCTGGTCATGCCGCGACGCATCGCCGACCGGCCGCTGCCCGCAGTGGAGATAGTCGATATGACGATGGAAAAGGCCCTCCGGCAGGAAGGGGCCGGCGCCGTCCTTTCCCGGCGCCTCCTCGCCGCCATCGACGCCACTCTCCAGCAGCGGCAACAGGCGCTGCTCCTCCTCAACCGGCGGGGCTATCATACCTTCCTGGTCTGCCGCGATTGCGGCCGTCCTCTCCGCTGCCGGAACTGCGAGGTCTCCCTGATTCATCACGCCGGCGACAACCGCTGGAAATGCCACTACTGCGATTATTCCGTCACTGGACAGTCCGTCTGCTCCCACTGTAAAAGCCCTCGTATCGGCACTTACGGCGTGGGGACGGAACGGCTGGAGGATGAAATCCGGGCCCGGTTCCCCACCGCCCGGGTCCGGCGCATGGACAGCGATACCATGGAACGGCAGGGGGCGCACGAGGAGTTGCTCCGGGCCCTCGGCGCCAACGAGATCGACATCCTCGTGGGCACCCAGATGATCGCCAAAGGGCACGACTTTCCCAACGTCACCCTCGTGGGCGTCGTCCTTGCCGATACCTCCCTTAATCTCCCGGACTTTCGCGCCGCCGAGCGGACCTTTCAACTCCTCACCCAGGTCTCCGGCCGGAGCGGGCGGGGCGATCATCCGGGGCAGGTGATCATCCAGACCTTCAACCCCGGCCACTACGCCCTCCAAAGGGCAAAAGATAACGATTACGAGAGCTTTTACCGGGAAGAAGTTAAGCTGCGCCAAAGCCTGTCCTATCCCCCCTTTGCCCGGCTGATCCAGTTTACCCTTTCCTGCCCCCACCAGGCCAGGGGGGAGCAGGCGGCAGCCGGGCTCGCCGCCCTGGCCCGGGAACTCCTAAGCGCGGCCGAAGAGCGCGGCGCGCCGGCGGTGGCGGGGCCGGCGGAAGCCCCCATCTCCCGGATCCGGGGGCGCTATCGCTGGCAGCTTCTCCTCAAGGGCGAAGACAGCCGCACGGTGCGCAAGCTGGCCCGGGAACTCCTGGCCCGGTTTCATGCCCCCGGGGTGCGGATCAAGGTGGATGTAGATCCGGTATATTTCATGTGACCGCCCCGGAAGATTTTACTTTCCCTTTGCAGCGATTTTCTATAAATACCGCCGGAGAAGCTACCGACACAAAAAGGGAGGTCCGCTCATCATGTCCAAACCGCGCTTGTTGTTCATGGGAACCCCGGAATTCGCCGTTCCGTCCCTGCGGCGCCTCATCGAGGCCGCGTATCCCATCGTGGGGGTCATAACCCAGCCGGACAAACCCCGAGGGAGAGGACGGCGCCTGCAACCGCCGCCGACAAAGGAATTGGCCACGGCCCACGAGCTTCTGATCCTCCAGCCGGAGCGGGTCCGGGACGAGTCTTTTCTCCAGTTGTTCCGGGGACTCAATCCCGATCTGGTGGTGGTCGCCGCCTTCGGTCAGATCCTGCCCCCGGAGATCCTGGAACGACCGCCCCTGGGATGCATCAATGTCCATCCATCCCTGCTGCCCAAGTACCGGGGCGCCGCGCCCCTCAACTGGACCCTGATCCGGGGGGAAACGACCACGGGGGTAACGATCATGATGATGGACGCCGGCGTCGATACGGGCGACATCATCATGCAGAGGGAAACGCCGGTGGCGCCCGGAGAGCTCTGCGACCTCCTTCACGACCGCCTGGCCCGGCTGGGGGCGGAGCTCCTCCTGGAAACCGTGACCCTGCTGGCGGCGGGGCGGGCGGTCCGGACACCCCAGCGTCATGAGGAGGCCACCTACGCGCCCCGCCTTAAAAAGGAAGACGGCTGCATCGACTGGCGTCGGGATGCCGGGACCATCGTGAATCTGATCCGGGGCCTCTCTTCCACTCCGGGAGCCTATACCTTTCTGGGCGGCAAGATGCTGAAGATCTATCGAGCCGCCCTGCGGCCCGGGGACACCGGAGCGGCGCCGGGAACCGTCGGAACGGCGGCGAAGGAAGGCCTCCCCGTGGCCGCGGGGAACGGTTGGGTTTATCTCCAGGACGTGCAACTGGAAGGCAAGAATCGCATGGCGATCCACGATTTTTTGCGGGGCTTCCGCCTTCCCGAACGGTCCCTCTGTGGGTAAGCATCGCCGCGGACGGAAAGGATAAGCAGGATCGTCATGGTTCCCCAGCAACCCCGCCGTCTCGCCGTCTCGATCCTCAACCGCATCGACACGTCCGGGGCCTTCGCCGAGCCGCTTATCGACCGCTGTCTCTCCCGGTGGCGGGACGGAGATCCCCGGGACCGGGCCCTGGTCACGGAACTGGTTTATGGAACCCTGCGGATGCGGGGCTTCCTGGACTGGGTCCTGGCACAGTTTCTCCGCAAGAACCTCGCCCCGGCGGAAGCGTCCCTGCGGAACATCCTCCGCACCGCCCTCTATCAGCTCTTTTTTACGGAAAGGATCCCTCCCCGCGCCGCCGTCCACGAAGCGGTCGCCCTGGCCAGGGCTGCCTGCCCCGGCCGGGAGGCCCTTGTCAACGCGATCCTGAGGGGCGTCCTGCGCCGCCGGGACCGCCTGCCCTATCCGGACCGCCGCGAGGATTTCCCAGGCTATGTTTCCGTCCTCCACTCCCACCCCCCCTGGCTCGTGGAGCGGTGGCTCCGACAATGGGACCAGGAGGAAACCCTGGCCCTCTGCCGGGCCAACAATACCATTCCCGAGACGATTCTGAGGGTAAACCGGTTGCAAACCTCCGGGGAAAAGGTTATAGAAACATTGGCCGGAGAAGGAGTCGTTGCGGAGAAAACCCGCTATGCCCCGGAAGGACTGGTGGTCCGATCCGCCGACAGACTCCTCCGGGATACCATCTCCTACCTGCGGGGAGACTTCCAGATCCAGGACGAGGCATCTCAGTTCATCGCCCGGCTGGTCCATCCCGTCGCCGGGGAGACGATCCTGGATCTCTGCGCCGGGATTGGCGGGAAGGCAACCCATCTGGCGGAACTGATGGACAACCGGGGCCGGATCATCGCCGTGGAGCTGCTTGCTAATAAATTCAAGCAGTTGCATGTTTTGGCGGCCCGCCTTGGCATCGGCGTCATCTCCACCGTCGCTGCCGACGCCACCCGCCCTCTCATGGAGGTCCCGCCGGGTTCCTGCGACCGGGTCCTCCTGGACGTCCCCTGCTCGGGGCTGGGAACACTGCGGCGTTGCCCCGAGATCAAGTGGCGCCTGGCGCCCGGCTGGTTGGCGCGCCACGCCGCCCTGCAGAAAAGATTGCTGGCCCGGGCCGGGGACTACGTAAAACCCGGTGGACGGCTCGTTTACAGCACCTGCAGCATCATGGCCGAGGAAAACGAGGACGTGGTAAGGCATTTTCTCGAACAACGGCGGGATTTTCATCCCATACCTGCGGAGACACCGGCGCCGGAACTCCTGGACGGTGACGGATACTTACGCACCTTCCCCCACCGTCACGGCACCGACGGTTTCTTCGGGGCGGTGCTGGAAAAGGAAACCCGGACGGGATAAAGGCCCGTATCTGACAACAGAGGATCATCGAAGAGGATCATCGAAAATGAAAACATTTTTTTGCTTGTTAGCGGGATTAATTTTGCTCCTCGGCGGCTGTGCCTGGAGTCCGGTCCTGTACCCCAACGCCCACCTGAACAAGGTCGGCCGGGACCAGGCGGATCGGGATGTTGACGACTGCCGGCAGCGGGCGGACACCTACGTGAAATCCGACGCCGCCAAGACGGTCGCCAAGGATACGGCCATCGGCGGGGCCGGCGGGGCGGTGGTCGGCGGGGCCATCGGCGCGGTCCGGGGCAGCTTCGGGTCGGATCTGGGCGTGGGGGCCGCGGCGGGGGCCGCCGCCGGTCTGGTTACCGGGGTGATCAAGGCCTCGGAACCGAGCGCCGTTTATAAAAGTTTCGTCAACCGCTGCCTGGGGGAAAAAGGCTACGAAGTCATCGGCTGGGAGTAATGACCGTGAAGAAGAAGGCGATAGTGATCACCGGCTGCGTCCTCTTGTCCCTGGGAGCGGGGGCGCTGTACAGCCTGCCCTATGTGGCGATCTACCGGATCATGGCGGCATTCGAGAATCAGGATGTTGAAAAGCTCGCCGGCTTGGTCGATTTTTCGGAAATCAGGGAAAATCTCAAGCGCTATCTGGCCGCCAAGATCCTCGGCGACCCGGCGGACAACCCGCCGGCGGCCACCCGGGACCTCCGCGATTCCCTGGTCGCCCGGATGGTGGATCGGGCCGTGGACGACCTGATCACCCCGGAAGGACTGGCCGCTTACATGAAAGAGCGTCTGGCCTCCCTGGCCCCGGCCGGCGACCCGGACCGGCCGTCCGCCCGGTCTCTGTTCATGGCCTTCCTGCGCCACGCCGAATTCGCTTACACCTCTCCCTCCGAATTCTCCGTCACCATGCCGGCGGCGGGAGAAGAAGGGGAGGCGGTGCGTTTCATCCTGAGGCGGCACGGCCTTACCTGGCAACTTGCCCACATGGAATTTTGATAAACTCGTAAAAAGTCGTCAATTTTAAGGCTGGACATGGAGGGCTCCCGGAGCGATAACGCCGGCGGGATCGAGACGCTCCGGAGTCACGGCCGGCGATACTTTACCTGCCGACGGGAGGAAAAGGGCATTTGAAGAAGCAAAAGATCGGCGACATCTGCCGTATCGATGACCAGGACCGGGCCGCCGCCGATCCGCTGACCCTAAATTTTCTCGAATCGCAGGCCTCCCTTGGGGATTCCCGCCTGCAACGGCGCCTCCTGAAGGAGTTGATCGGGAAATACGTCGCGCTGGAAAAACGGGTCACCGACCTGCTCCGGAACACCCTGCCCGCCCCCGTGGCCGAGGAGATCAAATACCAGGGCCATTACGCCCCACGCCCCTTCGACTGCACCATCCTCTTTCTCGACATCGCCGGCTTCACGGGCCTGGCCGAAAGGATGACCGGCGAGGCCCTCATCGATCTCATCGACGAACTCTTCCAGGGTTTCGACGATCTTATCGCCCGTTGCCGGGGAACCAAGATCAAGACCATCGGCGACGCCTATATGGTCGTCTTCGGGGCCCCGGCGGTCTATGCCGACCATGCCGCCCAGGCAATCCGGGCGGCCCTGGAGATCCTGAAATTTCTGCACGATTTCAACCGGCGCCACGATCATGCCGTGCAGATGCGGGCGGGGATTCACACCGGTCGGGTCATGGCGGGCGTCGTCGGCAAGGAGAGGATGCAGTTCGACGTCTTCGGCGACGACGTCAACATCGCCGCCCGGTTCGAATCTTCGGGCCTCAAAGGGCGGGTGAACGTCTCCCACGCCACCTACCTGGCGGCAAAAAATCTCTTCGATTTCGAGCCCCGGGGGGAAATAGCCCTGAAAAACAAGGCGGACATGCCGGCCTATTTCGCCGCCGCCAGGAAAGGAAACGTCCCATGAACCGTTCCTATCAATACGACCGGCCCATCCCCGTGGCCGACGGGATTTTCTGGGTGGGATTCCACGAAGAAAAAACGAACCTCCACTGCAATCCCTATCTGCTCGTGGAGGGAGATCAGGCGGTCCTCATCGACGGCGGCAGCCGCCCCGATTTCGCCGTGGTGATGATGAAGATCCTCCAGGCGGGCCTGCAACCGGGGCAGATCACGGCCCTGATCTATCACCACTACGATCCCGACCTGTGCGGCTCCATGCCCAATCTCGTCGATATTATCGACAATCCGGCCCTGAAGATCTTCTCCGACCCCCTGGACCGGGTGTTTCTCACCTACTATCTCGGCAAGGAGAATCACCCGCTGTTGAAAACCGTGAACTTTTCTGAAAGAGGCTATACCTTCAACAGCCGTAAGCTCCGGTTCATCCGGACCCCTTTCTGCCACAACGCCGGCAGTTTCATGACCTACGATACAAAAACGAAAGTACTCTTCACCAGTGATCTTTTCGGCAGCTTTTCAAAAACCTGGGACCTCTACATAAATCTCTCCCCCGGCTGCTACACATGCCGGGATTACCAAAACTGCCCGAACCGGCGGACCTATTGTCCTCTGCCGGACATCCTCTCCTTTCACCGGCGGATCATGCCCTCCGGCAAGGCACTGAAATATGCAATGGACCAGATCCGACCCCTGGACATAGACGTCATCGCCCCTCAGCACGGCGGCATCATCTCCAAGAAAGAGGACATCGCCTTTCTCATCGACAAGCTCGCCAACCTGGAGCGGGTGGGCATCGACGCCTACCTGTAAAAAATCCCGGCCGCCCCCGCCCAGACAGAGGCGATTCACCGCCCTTTTCCTCCGGCAGAGAGACAATCTCAAAGGCCATTAGCTTAAAATTTATGAATAATCATGATCGTTGTCGTCGGTAAAATTCTGCTGGGCCTGGGTTTGATGTTCACCGGCGTGCAGATGTTCTCATCCGCCCTCAAGCAATTGGGGAGCAGGCAGTTCCGGATGCTGGCAACCCGGTTTGTCTCATCCCGGGCGCGCACCCTGGCCTTCGGCTTGGGTTCCGGGGCGGTGATGCAGAGCACCATGGCCGCGCTGGTAATCCTGGCCAGCCTGATCAGTTCCGGGATGCTCTCGGTCTCACAGGCGATCACGATCCTGAATGGATTCAGCGTCGGAAACTGTGCCCTCGTCCTGATCGTCTCACTGGATATTACCGTTGGGGTCATGTTCCTGGTCGGCCTGTGCGGGATCGCCATGTATCTGACAAAAGACGAACGATACCGAACATATTTTCTCATCGGTCTGGGGCTGGGGCTGATTTTCTTCGGCATTGAAATGATGGTGGCCGGGGTCAAGCCGTTGCAGCAGGAGGCCTGGTTTGCCGGGGTAATGGAATTCGGCCGAAAATACTCCTTCCTGTCGATCATGGCCGGCATCGTGCTGGGATTCATCGTCGAGTCCTCAACAGCCGTGGCGCTGGTGGCGATAGGCCTGGCGAGGGAAGGCATCCTGACTGGTCCGCAGGCCTTCCTGACCATGTATGGCGCGGCGATCGGTTCAACCATGTTCAAGGCGATTATCGGGCAGGCGTTTCGCGGCACCGCGCGGCAGCTAGTACGTTTTGTCAATATTTTCAATATCTTCGGGTCAGTGGTATTTATTCTGCTCTATTACATAGAGACCTGTTTACATGTGCCGCTGGTGATGGCCTTGTTGAATTCGTTCCTTCCCGACCTGGACGATCAGGCGGCATGGGTGTTCCTGTTGTTCAATATGACCTCGGCAATCTTTTTTATCGCCATAAATGGACCGCTGACTCGCTGGCTGGCAAGATCTCTCCCGCCCTCGGAGGAAGAGGACCTGTCACATCCAAAATATCTATCGGAATTCAAGCCGGAGGACCCGGACACGGTCCTGGAACTGATCCGTCTGGAACAGGCGCGGGCATTGGAACACATTGCGGCATTTGTTGCTACGGTTAGAACGGAGTATGCGGGTATCGGCCTGGACGCCCGTTATGCCGCATTCCAGACCCTGGCGGGCGAGGTAGGGGCTTCACTGTCCAGGGCGGCAACCATGCGGATGCCCCAACAGACAGCCAGGAATCACGCCTATTTTCAGACCCGCCAGGCGCTGATTGATCAACTCGCCGAAAGTACCGTCTCCGGCCTGAAAATCATCCGACGGGCCGGAAGGTATCCATCTCTGGTGGAGATCACGGACGTTTGCGTGGAAGCGATGGACTTTCTTTTGAATTATGCCGCCGATACGGTAAAAACTAACGATCCCGAGCAGGTACGGCTCCTCCTGGCCCTCAGTTCCCGCAGCGGCCCAACGCTGGAACAGTTGCGCAAGGCCTATATGGACAGCGACAAACTCGGTTCGGCAAAGGAGAAAGGATGCCTCCTGGACCTGACCGTGATGATGGAAAAGTGCATTTGGCTGCTTAATCGTCTGTTTGTCCTTATGCAAACAGAAAACGAGCCGCTCACAGATAATCAGAAAATTTAACGAGGCGGAATGATTGACGTCCGCCACGGGGATGGTTGAAATCTTCCTCCTTTGTTACAGCTATGCGTGGTCATGATAAGCCATGATCGCTTGGCATCAAGGAGCAATCCTAAGGTACCTGATCCCCGGAACTCCCGGGAGGCTTGATCGTAAAACCCGTCTCCATACGCCAGGGCCGAAAAGGCGGTAAGGGCGTGTGGCCCGGTCATGCCGTTGGCCTGTTCGATGGAGCCGAGCAGCCAGTAATTCTCCGGCAGAGCGGTGTTGGCGGCTGAGGAAGAGGGAAGGTAATTGATCGTGGTCGTGTTACCTAAAGTCCCGGTGACTCTGGTCAGAAGATCGGTCTTTGTTCCGTCGTCGAATGCCGTGTATTGAAACCGTTCCGACGGCAGGGAGGTCACCCCGTCACTGCCGTACTTAGTAAGGGCAGCAAGCAGGGAGGTGTCGGTGGATGTATTAAGGACATACTGAAGCACCAGTCTTTTGACCAGTTGACTGTCGACGAAGACCCTGATCTCCGCCAGCCTTCGGGCCTCTCTTATCTCCGCCCCCTGATCGACCACGACCGACATATCCGGCCGGTCCGTGTCTTCAAGGATAAACTCCACCCGGCGCTTCTTTTCCGTGTTGTATTCGATCCGGCTCGGATATACGGCCCCGATGTCATTTGCCGTCGGATTTTCGGAATAGGTAAAGTAGATGCAGTTGCCGTTCCGGTCTTTGATCCGGTCGAGGCGCCAGCGCCACACATAAGGCGTCACGGAGGAGTCGCTCGTATGGAGAATGTTTTCGGAATCGCGGTTGAAGCCGAAACGGTATTCCGTTCCACTTGTATCATGAATCGTCCAGTAGGCCCCATTATCGTTTGCCGCGCCGGTCTTCTTTTCAATCTTCAGAATGGTCTCGATTTTCGTATGGTAGCGGCCGTCGGATGCTACATGAATCAGGTCGTGTCCCGCCCCGTCAAGAAACAGGGCGAGGGAACCATCCGCATTGGTCTGGATATAGCTGACAGGAAGCTGTTGTAGGAGATGGACAACTGCGGTGTAAGGCCGTGGGTTCCCGGCGGCAGTTCGATCTTGTAGTTGTAGATGTAGCTTCCGGAAAAGAGAGAGGTTTGATAGGCCTTCCAGACATTCTTCTCATCAGCATGAACAAATGAAACGAAACAAGTCAAACCAAGGAACATGACTATTAAAAGCATCAGATTTTTAAACCCGACCAAAATATTTGTCATCGGCCAAACCAAAGGGCTTGCAATTTTCCCGGAGTTGTGTAGTGCTTAGAGTACGAAAGTAAGGAGGTAAGCATATGCCCGCGGTAAGAATCGGTCCGAAACATCAGATCACCATCCCCAAAGAGGTCTTCACTTCCCTTAACCTGGAAGTCGGCGAATTCCTCGACACCCGTGTCCAAGACAATACCATTGTCCTGATCCCCCAAAAACTGGTGGCCAAAGACCAGGAATGGTTCTGGACCAAGGAATGGCAAGCGCGGGAACAAGAGGCGGATAAGGCCATTGCCGACGGCGAAATTGCCGGGCCTTTCGAAACGTTGGTTGATGCCCTCACGGCCCTGAAGAAAAAATGAAGATAGCCTTCACGAAACCCTTTATTCGGGATTATCATGATCTTCCCGAACATCTGCAGCGGCAGATCGATAAACAGATAGAGTATCTGTTGGAAAACCCCAAGCATCCCTCGCTCCGCATGAAGAAGATGGAAGGCCATCCATCCGTCTGGGAAATAAGGATTACCAGCGGCTATCGCCTGACCTTCCAGATTAATGGAGACACCTACATGTTCAGAAGGGTCGGAACTCATGATATTCTCAAAAAACCGTAACATGGCAATTATGATCGTTTCTTTTTCAGTGGTTTCATCCATTTTATTCCTTTGAACAGGTTGCATACTGGAACCAGTTTGGAAGCAATGTTATGTTCTGTTCGCATCGAATACCGTCCAGTGCTGTTACTGATCGGCGCTATAGAGCCAATCCGTGATCGGCGCAATGAGTCCACTTCATGATCGTCGTAATGGTGCCACCCGATGGGTGGAGGATTTTTCATAAGAGGGTTCAAAAAAGGTCTCGGACCATGTGATCGACTTCAGCATACTCTCGGCAATACGACGCTGGGAGGAACTGACATGAGTAACAGGAGGTTCGAGATGTACCAATATCAACGATATTTAGGAACCCAAATAAAATGATACTCACAACGATATCTTGCATGGGATGACCTGTTGTAACCATCCATATCAAATACCCACCACTTTCTGGTTACAACAAAACCTCTCTGCTCATCAACTACGTTGATTCACTAAAGGCTTGGATTTAATGAGTAACTTAGTCCATGCTCCTCTCAAAATGAAGTGTCCATTGCTATTATGTAAATCTAACTGTCAGTCGTTTAATGACCTAATAGAGAAGTTAATCCACCAGGACCAGAATCGATTTTAATATTTTGATCATTAAGCCGACGTTCGACAGCAGTAGGCACATTTTGGCCTTTGGAAAGGCGTAAGTTATTGAAATTTCGTGGTCGGGTCTCCGAGAAACTGGAAAACATGTAGGCATGCGAATTATATAATAGTTCTTGACATGATTGGTAGTATGTGTTATTTGAGTAGGCATGTACGTAAGAACAATTTCTCGGAAGAATAAAGGCGGATCCACCACGACCTATGTCCAGTTGGCCCATAATGTTCGTGATCCTCAAACCGGGCAACCCCGGGCGGATGTTCTTTACAGTTTCGGGCGTGCCGACACCCTGGATGTTGATGCGATCAGGCGACTGACCAAGAGCCTCTCCCGCTTTCTCTCTCCCGAGGAAGCTTTGCAAATTCAAGGGGCGGCAGATGGTGACACGCCGCTTCGCTTTATCAGGAGCTACCCCATGGGGGGTGCCTATCTTTTGCGTGCCCTTTGGGAACAGTTGGGAATACCCGAGGCTCTTTCTCAATGCATTAAGGATCGGTCGTTTACGTCGCCTGTGGAGTGGGCGACCTTCGCCATGGTGGCCAATCACGCTTTGGCTCCGGATTCCAAAAGAGGCGCTGAGGAATGGGTCAGAGAAGATGTGGCCTTGGGGAATCCAGAACCTATCGAACTTCAACATCTGTACCGGGCGATGGATGTTCTTCTGGAGTACCTTGAGATCATTCACAAAGAGGTCTTCTTTGCCGTGGCTGATCTTTTGAACCTGGAGGTTGATCTGATATTTTTCGATACGACCAGCACCTACTTCGAGATGGATGAAGAGGATGAAGCGGGACTGCGGCGGTATGGTCATTCCAAGGATCACCGGAAGGATCTCCCCCAGGTTGTGATTGGCCTGGCGGTGACGAAAGAAGGCATCCCGGTCAAGTGTTGGACCATGCCTGGGAACACCTCGGACATGAAGACGGTGGAGACGGTCAAAAATGATCTCCTCGGATGGAAACTGGGCCGCTGCATCTGGGTCATGGACGGGGGAATGAGCTCGGAAGATAACCGACTGATCCTTCAGAAGGCCGGCGGACATTATATTATCGGAGAAAAACTCCGGGACAACCAGGATGTCCACAAGGAGGTTCTGGCCAAGCGGGGAAGGTTTACCGCCATACGGGAGAACATGGAGATCAAGGAAGTGATTGTCGGCGATGGTGAGCGCCGCCGCCGGTTTATTCTGGTTCATAATCCGGATGAAGCCAGGAAGGATAAGGCCACCCGTGAGAATACTCTCAAAAAGATTGACGAAGCCCTTAAGTCCATCAAGGAACAAAAGGGGCAATGTCACAAGAAAAATGTCTGTGCCCTTCTGTCTCACCGAACGATGGGGGGGTTCCTGAAGCAGCTGAAAACCGGTGCGATCAAGATCGACAAGGGCAAGATCAAAGCAGAGGCCCATTTGGACGGGAAGTATATCATCTCCACCAGCGACGATACACTGACTCCTGAGGATGTGGCTTTGGGTTACAAGCAACTGATGGAAGTGGAACGGGCTTTCCGGACCCTGAAAACGACTCTGGATCTGAGACCTGTCTATCACCGTAAGGATGAACGGATTCAGGCGCATGTGTTTCTCTGTTTCCTGGCGCTCCTTTTGGTGAGGATTGCCGAGAGGAAAACCAACATGACATGGGACAGGATAAGAGCCCAAATGGACCGCCTTCATCTTGGAGAATTCTTTTCAAAAGATGGCCGGGTGTTCCAGACCACCGAACCGACCCATGAACAGTCGAACATCTTGAAACAACTTAAAATATCACCACCGCAACGGATCAGGCACATCCAAATGACCCCCTGAATCTGTAGGCACACGCCTAAAAATCGAGCATGACTTATGTCCACATTTTTACACAACAATTTCAATTGCGCTTACCTACCGCTGTCGAAGCCGGGGTTATGAATCCTGGGCGCTATATCCTGGGACTGCTTATATGTGAGTGCCTCGAGTATTTTTTAAAGGGCCAGATGGGCAAAGAAGATGGCATGTCTGTTACGTCCCGTATTCACAAGCTGCCGGGCACCTTCCCAATCTTCTTTTGCTCCATCTCGTCAAAAGGCAATCTGTTTGGCAATGGCACCATCCAACTAAATCTCCGCAGCCTGAAATGAAGAAAGCTTTTATAAAATATAGCTTTTTTATTGAAGAACGTTGTAAGAAAACGCTCCTGCGCGGCGGCGAATCTTCTCACCACAGCCTCGCCGATACCGGAGGTGGCTCCGGTGACAATGGCAATACGTGAATAAATTACTGACATTGTTCATCCTCCCTTCGCGTTTTTCCGACGACACCCTCAGACGCAGCCGCCAGGAATCATTTTGCGTGGTCGCCGTTGATTGCATTGCCTTCTCCGTGCTTACGATCCGGGCGTAAACAAATCTCATGGCAGCGAGAAAGGCCTCATGAACATCCTCGGCATGTATTACCCGACCGCCGAAGGACAGGGAAGGGGTTGCGCAGGCGTCATTTCCACAATGTTTATTTATTGTGCCTTGACCGTCATTTTTTGAGGCACTCATAAGAGTTCATTGCAGATATGAGGATTGCGTTGAAACATTCATCGGCATTTATGACGATCATTTTTCACGGCAATACGGTTTCTGGCGGCCCTATGTCGAACAGGTGATCCATCGGTATCTCGACTGCGGCGATCCGCACAACGGCTTTGCACGTGTCAAATGTCATGACTGCGGCCATGAGTATTTGCCGGCCTTTTCCTGCAAGCGCCGCCATTTTTGCCCATCCTGACATCAGAAGCGCGTGGTGGAGTTCAAGGTTTTTCCTGCGCTGGAATGGCTGGCCGCCATGCGCTCCTCATCGGGGACGTGTTGCGGAAGCCCGCCAGGGATCGCAACGTGTCCCCGGAACGAAAAGGCGAGCAGATAGTAAGGTATAACGGCCATTACAGCAATGTCTCACGGGGAAAAAGGCAGACGACGGGAAACGACGATGCCGTACCCTATCTGAATTTTCCCATCTGAGTTCTCCGCCGTCTCAAACCCCCAGATATTGAATGGCGATCCCACACAAGCAGATCGTCCCCCCTGCCAGGGCGTGCGTGTATCTCTCGATTCCCTTGAGCGGAATCAGGCTTATCCCCCTTAGCGAGAATAGAACGATTCCCATCATGGTCAGGATAGTGACCGTGCCAAAGACGCCCGTCACCCACAACATACCCGCAAGGCTTTCCTTTGCCGCCGGATACATGAGAACAGGAAGCAGGGGCTCACAGGGACCGAGAACAAAGATGATGAAGAGAACCCAGGGGGTGATTCTGCTGTTATCGCCGTGAACGTGGGCGTGATCCGTCCCGTGGATATGCCGGTGGGTGTGCGCCGTACCGTTCTCGTGGAAATGACTATGCTCATGTGGGCGATATCTGTAGGCTTTCTTGAGGCCCCAGGCGAAATATACGAGTCCGCAAGCGATGAGTGCCCAGGCCGCGAGGTCGCCCCGGAGGGCCTCTATCCCCTCCAGGCTCGTCACGGCCATACCGAGGGTGATGCCGGCGAGCCCCAACACAACAGAGCTGCCGATGTGGCCAAGCCCGCAGAACAGCGTGATCCAAGCGGTTCGGGCCTGGGACCACCGCCTTGCCCGGGCCATGACGACAAAGGGCAGATAGTGATCCGGCCCCAGGAGGGTATGGAAAAACCCCAGGGAAGCGGCGGTAACGGTCAGCGCGGCCAGCTCCGGCGACAGCATGACGGCTCCCTCAGGACTTCATGAGCTTTGTGAACCGCTCTATCTTGCCCTTTTCCGTCAGGAGTTTCCCGAGCATCTCCTGGTTGGTGGCCGGAATCTCCGGCGCTGCGGTCCGCCTGACCAGGGAGATGGCCTCCACGGGACAGGCCGTTACGCAGAGGCCGCAGCCGATGCACTTTACGGTTTCGACAACGGCAAGGTCGTCTTTCATCCCGATGGCGCCGACGGGGCAGCGGTCATCGGCGCAGAGGCCGCAGCCGATGCACACATCCGCCTGCACTTCCGCCTGAAAACCACTCGGCGCAAAGGCATGGGGAAGATTGAGTTCCGTCAGACCCCGTAAAATAATGCAGCAGCAGCGGCAGCAGTTACAGATGAAACCGACCCGGTCGGCCGTGTTCGTGCTGGTGTGAACCAGTCCCTCCGCTTCCGCGCGCTCAAGGACGGCATACGCCTCGTCGCGGGTGATCTGCCGGGCGTATTTCTTCTCTACGAGGAACCGGGCCGGAGCGTCGAAGAAGAGGCACGTCTCCGTCGGCTTGTCACAGCGTTTGAGGGTCACCCGGCAGGCGCACTGGCCGAGACTGATGAAGTCCACACTGTCGATGAGCTTCTTGACCTCCTCGTAGGGATGGACCTGGAGGGGCGCGGCGACGGATTTTTCGACGGGAACGACGCGTGTCACGGGGGTGGGGCTTCCGGCAAAAGATTCGCCGAGGCCGTCCCGATGGTAATCCTCCCATAGTTTGCCCAGGTGCACCAGTTCCGGCGTCATCTCTCCCCGCATGAAGGGGTATTCGAAAAGTCCCGGGATGGCAGGCAGCAGACCATAGGAGCGCTTCCCGTTCTTTTCCCGGCCAAAGACGAGAACCTTATCGGCCAGGGCGCCCAGCATGCGATCGGCCTCCGCAACGGGCGCCCCCGCAGCAGCGGCAATAGTCTCCACCGGTTTGGGTGAAAAATTCATGTGGGTCAGAAGTTCCGCCTCCGGGGGGGTGAAGAGTATTCTCAAGATCTTGTCAAATACCGGCGAGGGGGGCGCTCCCGTGGGGTGCGCATCGAGGATCTCCCGTAATTTTTCATACACGTCCATGGTCTTCCTCCTCTGTCATTTTTTTAAATGTCTCAATCTCTGCCCGGAGCCATTGCGTCCAGGCAGCCATGCCCTCCCCCGTCTTGCAGGAGACCTCAAATATCTTTATCTGCGGATTCAGCTTTAAAACCCGTTCCTTCAGGGTCTTCATGTCGAAGTCGGAAAGCTTCAGGTAGTCTGTCTTGTTGACCACCAGGACGTCACAGACAGTGAACATCAGGGGGTACTTGAGGGGCTTGTCGTCACCCTCGGGGACGCTCAGGATCATGACCTTCCTCATGGCGCCTGTGTCGAACTCGGCGGGACAGACGAGATTGCCGACGTTCTCGATTATGATGAGATCGAGGGCGGAGAGATCCATCTCCCGCAGGGCCAGTTCAACCATGACGGCGTCGAGGTGACAGGCCCCGCCCGTCCGGAGCTGTACGGCAGGTATGCCCTCCTGAGCCACTTTCTCCGCATCTACCAGGGAGTCGATGTCCCCCTCGATGACGCCGGCCCGCATGGATTCATTAAGACTGCGCAGGGTTGCGATGATCAGGCTTGTCTTTCCGGCGCCCGGCGACGACATGAGGTTGAGCATGAAGACCTGCCTTGCCCAAAGCTGCTTGCGGATTTTTTCGGCGACCTTGTCGTTGTCAACAAGGATCTCTTCTTTGATCTCAATTAGTCGCACCTCGGACATCAGATCACCTCAATTTCTTTGATAAAGAATTCCCGGCCGGAAACGAATATCGCCTTTTCTCCCCCGCAGGCAGGGCAGACGACATCCTTGATCTCCCGGATCTTGACTGGGAATGTTTCCCCGCAGACCTCGCAACGGAAGATCACGGGCATCCTCTCGACGCGCAGTTTAGCGCCCTCGGCAAGGGTTCCCTTGCTCAGGTAATCGAAATAGCGCTTAAGCCACTCGTCGATGACATCGGTCATCTCCCCGATCCTCAGGCTGATGCCGATGACTTTGCCTGCTTTCGCTTCCTCGGCGTGCCGGAGTACAATCCGGAGGATGCTCTCGGTTACGGGGAGTTCGTGCATCTGGTTTATACCTCAGTAATTACTCATGGTTTTTTCAGTTTTTCGCCCTCGGCGGGTGACAGGAAATTGATTTTATATGCGGTAAAGGTTTCCATGAGCGCTCCAATTTTATTTTATATGACAAACGTCCCCCATAAGCTGCGTCAGGCTTGTTTACATTTCTCTCTCATTTAGGGGGTCTGAATTTCTCAATTATGCCGTTCAAAACTTTTTTATAGGCTTCTATTTCCCGGGAATCGAAACTCGTTGTTATTTCTTGATTGATGCCGCTGACGATTTCCCCCGCTTTTTTTGCCTCTTTTATCCCCGTCGGGGTTATGTGAATTAAAAAGGCC
>Ga0302249_1000323_pt1 | contig 43534 bp, 35 predicted proteins | sample AAG_UR_Val_MG_FD_193531 | JGI IMG/M metagenome (GOLD analysis project Ga0302249, IMG submission 193531) | Enriched activated sludge microbial communities from anaerobic digester in WTTP, New Holstein, Wisconsin, United States - AAG_UR_Val | ecosystem: Engineered > Bioreactor > Anaerobic >... | reverse complement strand
GCCCCGCTGTGTCGTCTGCGTTTGTTTGATTTAGTTTTACTCATGGTCTCGCTGGTTTCTCACACCCAGCGATCCACGGCAAAATCTAGCTTAACCTCTGGTCCGAATTCCGGGGTCCATTTCAGGGTGCCAGTGAACTCAAGAAGTATCTGCGCCCGGACATTCTCCAGGTTGATGAACTCGGATACCTGCCCATCGATAAGGCGGGGGCTGACTTCCTCTTCCAGGTGTTCAGCCAGCGCTACGAGCACGGCTCGACCATCGTGACCACCAACCAGGCCTACAAACACTGGGCCAAGATGTTTAACAATGATCCCAGCCTAACCTCGGCGCTCCTCGACCGCCTGTTACATCACGCCGAAACGGTCCGCATCGAAGGGAAGAGTTACCGGATGAAGGACCAAATCGAAGAGCCATAATCCAGGCCACCCCACAGCGCACAGCCTCCCATGGGCCGGCGGAGAGATCCGTCGGCCCTCTTCGTGACGCCCTCAGGCCCCAGTGCCCCGGTCCATTTTCAAACCGCCCGTATTGGGCCATGTTCCCACCGCCGCGCACACCCGTCGAGGGTCTGAACAACAAGATCCGAGTGGTGACCAGAAGATCCTATGGATTCCGCACGTATCATGCGATGGAAACCGCTCTCTACCACAATCTTGGACGACTACCCGAACCGCCACTCACCCACAGATTCTGCTGACGAGGCGGCTTTTGGCGTGGGCATCGACCAGACCGTCAAACGGATCACTCGCAGTTACGAGATCCGCGGGATGGTGGAAAAGATCAGCAGCTACGACAACGCCACGGTGGGCAGCGGCACCATCCTCAACGAGGTGCAATTTGCCTACAATGACTTTAGCCTGCTGACCGTCGATTACCAGTCCCACAGCGGCGCGGTGGTTGTTGGGAGCACGCCCAAAGTCCAGTATGCCTATGCCGATGGCAGCGCGAATCACACGCGCCCCACTTCCCTGACCTATCCTGACAGCCGGGTGGTCACGCTGGACTACGGCACGGCGGGCGGCGGAGACGACCTGCTTTGCCGGCTGGCCTCGCTCAAACAGGGCACGACGGTGCTGGCGGGCTACAGTTTCCTGGGCCTGAACCTTCCCATCCGGGTCAATTACTCGGGCGAGCCCGGCGTCGAGCTCACCTACCTCAAGCAAGGAGCCGAGCCCAACGGCGACGCGGGCGACCAATATACCGGCCTGGACCGGTTCGGCCGGTTGGTGGACCAGCGCTGGCTCAAGACCAGCGACGGCACGCACCGGGAGCGGGTACAGTACGGCTTTGACCGGGCGAGCAACCGCCAGTGGCGGGACAACCTGGTGGGCACCAGCAACCAGTTGACATTTTGGCGATAAATTCGCCGTTCTGTGGGAATCAGAGATAGCCTAATCCTTCGGCCTGCAATTGCACCGCGACCTGCGGCGCGCTGATCTGGAGCGCCTCCTCCAGGAAGCCTTCCACCCCCTGATCAATGGCCGCGAGGACCTTGTTGATGACTCTGCGACCCAACTGGCGAACGAGGCCATCGAGGGCGCCTTCAATGAGCGAACGCAACAGTTGCCAGAGCAGCGTCGCATACGTGCGCATTCCGATGAAATCGGACACGGATTCCGATTTGATCCGGACAGGATTCCGGTCGATGTCGGACAGCGTTCCGGAGTTTGCCGGACAGTTTCTCGGAGCGAAGCGACGCTCGGGTTCGTCAACTACTCTTTGTAGCTTCGCCAGTCAAGTGTGCCGATGGGCACGGTCCGCAGGGGGGGAGGTTCTTGGGGCGAGTTGTGGACCAGGAGACCGGTCCCCAATGGGGGTAGCGCCGCTGCTGACCGAAGCTTCGAGCCCCAGCTCGCGGTCAGCAGCGTAGCGCCTGGGGCCCCATTGGGGGGCGGTCTCCTGGCCCACAACGGTGACCTCGCCTTACGCGTGGGATTCCGAGTCCGAAGGAGGTCCGTGGCTGCGGTCGTCGGCAGCCCGCGCCTTGCGCATCGATTCGCCCTTGAGTTCGATCCGATAGGCCTGATGCACCAAGCGATCCATCAAGGCATCGGCCACCGTCGCGTCGCCCACCAGTTCATGCCACTGACCCACGGGGAACTGGCTGGTGATGAGGACCGAACCTTTGCCCAGCCGATCGTCGATGATCTCCAGCAGTTCCCGATACGGCTTGGTCCCCGTGGCCGCCATCCCCAAATCATCGATGATCAAGAGCGTAATGCGCGCCCACTGCTTGAGCCGACGGGCCAGGGAGCCGTCGGCTTGGGCCATCTGCAGATCGCGAAACAGTTTCGGGGCGTGGTAATACAACGTGCGGTGCCCATCCCGACAGGCCTGATGGCCCAGGGCGCAGCCCAGGTAAGTCTTGCCGCAGCCGGTGGGCCCGGTAATCAGGCAGGCCCGGCGTTGGCCGATCCAGTCATTGACCCGCAGTTGCTCGATCTGGGCGCGTTTGAGTCCGCGGGGATGGCGGTAATCGATGTCCTCGAGCGTGGCCGGAACTTTGAGCTGGGCCTGTTGCAGGCGTGCCGCCAGCGCGCGATTGGATTTCCAAAGCCACTGTCGTTGCACCAGCAACGCCAGACGTTGCTCGAAGTCCAGGTCGGCGATATTGGGATCGCGGCGTTGTTCCTCCAAGGCTTCGATCATGCCCTCCAAGCGAAGGGCCCGCAGTTGATCTAAGGTCGGATGCGTCAACATAAGCCTGGGCCTTTCACGCGAAGTAATCCTGACCGCGCACGTTTTCGTGAGTGGGAGAAGCGCACGCCAAGTCCCCTTGCAGCGGTTGAGCCTCCAGGCGCTTATCGAGGATCGATTCGATGCTGCGATAGGAGAGGGTGCCGAAATGCAGGGCCCGCTGGCAGGCAGCTTCCAGCCGGGCCTCTCCGTGAACCCTGGCCAGGCGAATGATGCCCAAGCAGGAACGAAATCCCTGTTCGGGGTGCGGGCGCGCGGCCATGACGTTCTGCACGACCGAGGCGCACTGGGGGCCGATCTTGCGTGCCCAATCGATGATCCGGCTGGGAGTCCATTGCAGATAACGCTGGTGCGACTTGGGGCGGTGCTCCTCGATGGTGGTGAATTGACCGCGCTGGAAACTGCGCTGGTGGGCCGCGACCCGCTTGGCTTTGTGGAAGAGTTCGACCGTCGCGTCGGTCAGTCGCACCTGGAGGCGTTGGTGGATCAGCCCGTAGGGTACGCTGTAGTAGTGGTGATCGACCGCCACGTGATAATCGATGTTCACGGTGGCCTCCAGCCAGGTGGCCACGACGAAGGGCGAGGGCGGCAGCGGCCGCAACTTGGGCTGGTCCAAGGCTTCAAACCATTGGTCCCGCGAACCGTCCAGCTTCTGGAAGGGCTGGGCATTGAGTTGGCGCAAGCGTGGCGCGATAGCTTGGTTCAACTGGCCGACGCTGAAGAAATCCATGTCGCGTAACGCGGCCAGGATCTGGCGCTGAGCCACCTGCACGGCCGACTCGGCCTTGGCTTTGTCACGGGGCTTTCTGACGCGCGCGGGCAGGATGACCGTGCCGTAGTGTTCGGCCATCTCCTGATACGTGCGATGGAGCAAGGGCTCATAGCGGCAGGGGTCCACGACGGCCGTGCGGGTGTTGTCGGGAATCGTCAGCGCTGCGACCCCGCCATAGAACTCAAAGGCATGCACGTGGGCGCTGATCCAGGAATGGAGCTTCTGGTCCGCGAACGCCTCGGCGAAGATCTTGCCTGAAGCTCCCAGTGCCGCCACAAACAACGACGCCGGCTGTGTTGTGCCATCGGCCCCGTTGCGGATGGGGACACTCTGGCCGGCCCAGTCCACGAACATCTTCTCTCCGGGAACATGCACCTGCCGCAAGGTAGGCTCCAAGCTCTTGCGCCATTGTTGATAGCGCTCACAGAAGCGGCTGTACTTCAACCCGGAGGGATCGGTCCGGATGTACTCCTGCCACAGCAGGCGCAGGGTGAGGTTGGGACGGCGCAGTTCGACGTGCAGGTGCGCCCAGTCTGGGACCGAGGGCGCAGGTGTTTGCGCCGTCCGCGGGGGCGCTACCGCCGACAGACGGGCTTGCAGTTGCGCTTCGCCCACTCCTTCGGGCAAGGGCCACTCCAAACCCGCGGCCTCGGCCCGCAAGAGGTAATCGCCAACGGTGCTGGAGGCCAGGCCACAACTGCGGGCGATTTCGCGTATCGAGAGATGGTGCTCATGTTTAAGACGCAGGATTTCGATGACTTGACGCATAACGAGTACTTTTTTGGGCATAAGGCGGTCAGTTTCGGCCGCCGAGCCGCCCATTCAACGTTTTGCGCCACCTCCTCCAAGAGGACCTACTCACGATCCCTTGCCACCGCCCCACTCAGGGCGGTGCCCAGCACTGTCCGGATGCCCCGGAACGTTGTCCGGATCGGACCGGAACTCTGTCCGGACCGTCCCGGATTGCTGTCCGGATGCCGCCGGAATCCTGTCCGGCAAACTCCGGAGCGCTGTCCGACATCGGCCGGATTCCTGTCCGGATTCAATCGGAATCGGTGTCCGAATGCCGCCGGAATACGCACATACGTGAGCACTTGCAGCCGCCCCGTTTCCCGGTCCCGAATTTCGCCGTAGCTGAGCCGGCCCTGGCGCAGCATCGCCTCAAAGAGCAGCAGATAGCGCAGGGCCGCCAGATGCACCGAGGCGCAGGCCACCTGATAACGCCCGCTCTGTTCCTTCAAGAAGCCCAGGTTCTGTTTGACTTCCTTGAAGTAGACTTCGATCGACCAGCGCAGAGCGTAAGCCTGCAGCACGCTGGCCTCGCTCCGTTGCGGGTCCGTGCACAGAAAGACTACCCACGTGTCGGCGGAGGCGGCCCGCACCGGGGCGCTGAAGACCAACCGGATTTTCACCCAGTACGCCGGGCCGCGTGCCTCGGTCTGCAGATTGAGGCTGACAATCAGGCTGGCGGTCTTGAAGCGCGCCCGGCGGTTCCCTGGCCGCATCCGTCGCCGCACGCGCGCGTACAACTGGTGCGCCGTGTAGTCCCGCCCCTGATACCGGTAGAGTAAGAGGCCGCGCTTCATTTGAAAGATGGCGCTCAGCTTCAGTTCCAGAGAGCAGGCGATGGTCTCCTTGCACCCGAACCAGGCGTCGGCCAGGACCAAGGCGGCGTTGAACCCGGCCCGCAGTGCGCGCTGGAGCATCTCCCGGAACAGGCGGTGTTTGGAGTGCTCGCCCGCCCGGCGCAGGTCGCGGGCCGCGGCGCTGCGCTGGTCCTTGAAGGGTTTGTCCTGGGGCTTTTCGACGCGGCGCTTTTCCCCCATCACGATCTGGGCTTCCAGCGGCAGGAAGCCCCGCTCGCCGGCCAGGCCCAGATGCAGGACCTGATGGCCGTGGCGAGTGCGGCCTTCGGTGTGGTCGAAATAGCAACTGGTGCCCTCCACTTTGCGTCCAGGGCGCGCCTGGCTGGTGTCATCGACGACGAACGCGCACTGGGAACGGGGCCCCAGTTCATTGGCCCGGTAGACCTGGCCAGCCAGTTGGCCCAGTAGGCCGCGCCAGTTGATGTCCTCCCGGCCCAGGAAGTCGTAAAGCACACTGACCTTGCCTTGGAGAATCTGGCACAACTGGGCACAGAAGCAGTGGATGGACTTGGCCTGCAACAGTGGCCAGACCAACAGGGCGCAGGGCGTCGGAGATGGGGGTGTAGGAGCGAGGATGGCGCGGGGATTGAGGCCGGGCCGATGGGCGGCGGCGGCGGTGGCGGTGTGAGCGTGACATACAACGGTATACATACCGTCATATTGACACCGGTGCTATCTTTTTTTGCATGGAATCGCCGAAAATCATCGCCGAAGCGGCCCCTTCCTCCCGTCGGGCGGAGTACACCCGTTTGTGCGCCTCACTGGCCAACCCCGGCTGGGTGAGCGACGGCTCGGTGCAGCACCGGGGCGCGAGCGGGGGCAGCCCCTGTCATGCCTGGACCCGCAAGCTCAAAGGCAAGACGGTGTGTGTCGCCCTTTCCCAGGAGCAGTATCAATGGCTCAAGCAAGCCATCCTCAACTGGCGCACGGTCCAGCGCACACTCCGGAAGATGCAACGGCTCAGCCGGGAGGAATTGTTCGGCTCACTGCCAAATCCCCGACGCCGTAAACGCCTCGGGAAAAGAGTGCTCGGGTTGGTCTAGACTCCGCTCGGGAAAGCGGGTATGCGTCCAAAATCACCGAGGGATGGCCCGGGATGACTGAGCAGCGCCTGATCGTGCGCAACTCACAGAATATCAACGCAATACGTTGTCTCGATACTCGCGAATTATGGCCAAAATGTCAGTTAGAGCGCTATGGGACAGCCAATAGTCATTTTCGCTATCTGAGTCATCCGGAACAGGCGTATTTCCCAGGTTTTGCCTGAGCGGCTGTGGGACAGCCAGGGTGCCATCGTCAACCACCGAGAAATCAGCCCAGGAAATCACGCAAAAATCCTTAACGGCGTTTGGGGGAGGCACCGTCAAATCCTTCGGAAAACCAAGGGATCAGGACTGATTTTCACCCCGCATGGGATGCCAGTGAAGTCACTTTGTCCTTTGTCTGAGCGATGGGGCAAGCCCAAAGCGCCGGCAGCACGGGCGGTGCAGGTCGAGGTCTCGGTGCGCAAGTTGTTGGGATCGTGCTTGTCACGAGGGCTCCCGCGGCCTACTATTCCTGCGGATCGTAGGCCAGGCCAGGATCGATTTTGTCTTTTGCCGATGACTTTGTCCCAATAATACTGTTCGGCCAAATGAGCACGGCATTCCAGCACATCGGAGGTCACGATCAGGTTCTCCGCGCCTTCGGCTATTGGCCTAGCTTTCATGACGCGGAGGTCCTTTCCTTGCTCATGGATCGAAACACCGTCCTTGTTGACGACATTGCCGACGCTCGACTCGACGTGTGTTTACACGCATTCGAGTGGACTCGGTCTCCTCAGCCTGTTTTCAATCACCATTTGGTGCAGCTTAGGTTCCACGAAATCGACGAAGTGGCGCTGGACGGCTTCAACCACCAGAACGCCATCTTGGAGTTCAGAATTGAGGATGACATCCGGCATCCTGATGTGCCGGGCGCCTTGCGGCTCACTTTTGTGCCCGCTCAAGGTTTGTCAGGTTCCTTTTGCGCCTGTCGTGCAGAGGTGCTCTCGGTGGTGCCCTATAGTGAGCAGGGCAGACCACGAAAGAAAGCCGAACCAGGCGCTGCACCGACTGGCGGCCCCGCAGCGCCAGTTGATAATTTGAACGCTACCGAGGGGCCGCCATCGGTGAGCTGATTCGTTCGGCGACATCACACGCTCGCCGTAAATCTCGTAGACTTTATGACAAAAAAAGGAAATAGAGCAGCACGTAGCCGACACATCCGCAATGCGGCTGACGCCATAGACCCGAGACTGAATCAGGTCGGCGAGCCTCCGAAACCCGAAACCACAGAGGCGGCGCAGGAGGCCCATGAAGCCGCTGAGATATCGTTCCAGACCCGACGGTTGGGCAATATAAACGTCTCTCTCAACAGGCACCCGGACGCCAAGAAAGTGGATGACGATGAGTAAGACGGCGAACAACTTGTTCGTTACCTTCGCAACACGCTCGCTGGAAATCGGACGCTCATCCGGCCTCGGTGGCGCTGGCAAACCCTGGCGCATCGAGGGCGAACTGAACGGCGACCGCGACACTCTCCCGCGTGACCTGATCACCCGAAAGCTGACCGTTCCAAATGCGGAGCGAGTCTTCTTCATCCGCCACGCCCTCCGCGCTTGGTTCAGTGTGGAAGAGATTTTCAACCTCACCAGGATTGACCGCTGGTTTCTGGTGCAGATTAAAGAGGGCGTGGATTTCGAGGAGGAGTTCGCATCCGCAACATGATTTGATTCTACTCACGTGCAAACTTACGGAACCTTTCACCGGATTGTCTGCGGCGCTTGCGGTGGAGCGTTTGAGTTTCCCGCCGATGGAGTCGGCATGGTTGTTCCATGCCCTCACTGCAATTCGTTGGTTACACTAAAGCGCCCTGCATCACGAAGGTGGTTGTTCACTGGCGGAGTTGCCGTGCTGGTTGTGTGCGCGAGCATCGTTGCTTTCTTCGCCGTGCGAGCGAGTCGGCAATCAGTCGTCGAACGCAAGGAAGTTGAAGCGGCTGTGAATTCCGACGACCCGGAGACTCTCCATTTGGAGGCGCTAAAGTTTCTACGCGGCGAGGGGCGAAGAAAGGATGCCACGAAAGCTTTTGAGCTTTGGACGAAGGCAGCAGAAAAGGGCCACCTGGAAGCTCGGTGGAATCTGGGACTTTGCTTCTTGGATGGCGTTGGAGTTGCAAAGGATGGCCAGAGAGGATTCGAGTTGATTCAGAAGTGTGCTGACGTTGGCATGCCGGAGGCAGAGTTCGAAATGGGGTACTTGCTGTCAAATGGAATTGCTGTTGCGAAAGACCCCGCGCAGGCCGTTAAGTGGTATTTGAGAGCCGCCGAGAAGGGGTCTGCGCGGGCGTATGCCAACCTTGGTTACTGTTACGGCGAAGGGCTTGGAGTTCCGAGAAGCGAGTTCGAATGCACCTATTGGTATCGGAAGGCCGCCGAGCGCGGAGAGTTTATTGGCATGTTCGGGATAGCCGGCCGACTGCAATACGGAGCAGGAGCGCAAAAGGATTTAACGGAAGCTTACAAGTGGTTTTTGCTGGCACGCTCCGCCGGCGTCACGAACGCGGATTTTACTGCTCCGCAACCCAATGGACGCACTTATAAGGAGGAGATCGAAAAGACGCTGACGGAGCTAGGTATTCAACTGTCAAAGGAGCAGATTGACGACGCAAAACAGAGGGCAAGCAGGTTTGTTCCCGCCGGACCAACGGCTGGCCCCCGACTGGAGCAGGAGTTGGCGATTGAATTGAAAGAATCGTCAGGCCTGATCCGCGTGATGCTTGAGCACGTACTTATTGGTCAGCGGGCGGTTGACCGTGAAGTTTATCATCAATTTCAACTCGACGCAGAAAGGCGGCGCGGCAGAGAGATTGTCTATTTTCAAATTGCCGTGAAAAACTTAAGCAACGTGAACGACTTCGATGTGTCGCATTTTGGCTTCACCTTGCGGGACGACAAAGGCAACAACTATTCAGTAGAGCAGACGCGAGATTATCTGCGAGGAAAAGCTCTCCCCGGAGACACTGTGCGGGGTGGAATCGCTTTCGCCGTCCAGCAGGGAGGCACTCCAATAGAACTGCTTTATGATCCGGGCTTGGTGAGCTACGTGCCGGCATTTCGGGACTTGACGCAGCAGCGAGTTTTGGCCCACACGGCTGACCTTATCCGACTTGAGATTTTCAAACGACCACTGGAGAGGCGTTAGCCCGAAACAACTTTGACGGTAAATCTCCAGCCAGAAATCTCTCTTGCGCCATCCATTCACGAATGACCTCACCAACATCGGACAGGATTGGCGGGACCACCGCAACAGCGATGAGGCAGGGCTTGTCGAGAAGTTGCTCGCGAAGCAGACCTTTGATTTTTGTGAGCGCCTTGAAGCCATTCGTTGAGAAGTGGATTTTGAGCGACCATTGGCCGAAAGTCGCTCCACCGAACCGCCGCCCAGTGCCTCGGTTTCGCGCGCGCCGGGTCGGTCGGACGCCGTTTGCACTGCCGGCGCCCGTGGTCGGCGGCGGTCGGTGAGCTCGTTAGGCCACTGTGACGGTCGAACCTCACATTGACATGTTCAAACAGTTGCGCGACGGCTGGAAGCTGCCGAAGATCAACAAAGCAATGAATGCTGCCAGTGCAGCTCTTGCCGCAAATCGAGTGGATACGGCCCAGAAGGTGCGCAGCGGACTGGCTCGTGATCCAAGCGCGCGACCTTCTTGGTGTGGCGCGCGAGGCAAGCGGCTACGGTGAGGTAATCCGCGAGCTTTACGGCCGGCTGATTATCCCCGCGGCCGTTTACGCCGAACTGCTCCATCCCAAGACGCCGCGGGCAGTCAGCACATGGGCAGGCGAGCTTCCCGCCTGGGTCGAGGTCCGAGTCCCCCAAGACGCCACGCAATTTCCTGACCTTGGCCCCGGCGAGCGCCAGGCCATTGCGCTCGCCTTGGAAGTCAACGCCGACTTTCTCCTGATCGACGAAACCCAAGGTCGCGCCGTTTCTGTGGCGGCAGGCGTTCGAGTCAAGGGAACCCTTGGCGTTTTGGAGGAAGCCGCCGCTCGACGCCTTCTGGAATTGCCCGTGGCCATCGAGAAGCTGCGCGCGTCGGGCATCTTCCTGGCCGACCACGTTATCGAGCAGGTGTTGGCGCGTCACCGCGACGCGGGACGTCAGCCGACGTGATTCCGGGCAGTGGGGCAGGGGAGCGGTCTCTTGTGCAGCCGGAGGTTTCGGCTTTGGTGTTCATCGACTCCTTTTGCGGCCGGCCGGGCACCTGGCCTGAGGCGGATGCGGACTTCCCGTCCCTGTCGGCGAGTGATGGAGGCCTGGGCGAACACCTCGGGCCGAGTCGCTCCCTCACACTGATGACCCGAGAGCGCTTCCACGTGTCGCCACCCTTGCTTTCCGAGGCTGGCTGAGGGGCAGATGCCGGGGGCCTTTCTTCACCGCTGGACAGCCTTCGGACCCGCTCTGCGCGACGGCATGGTGGACCACATCGTTGTTCCGATGGTGCAGTCCGCCGAACCGCCGATACTCACAGACCATCTCGTGCCTAAAGACGTTTACGAACAGGGCATTCGCGACCTGTCCCACGTGGACGTGGTGGACGAAGGCACCTTCTTTCACACGTGGTTCAAGGCGGTGGCGAAGAAGGGGCAAGGATGACCCGGAGGCAGGGCGGTGACAGGGAACATCCGCCCGCATCATTTGCGCCGATCAACCAGCAAAGTTTTTCAATGAACGCGTCGGCAGAGGATGGGCTAGAGTGAGATCATAGTCAGCAGTCATAAACGCGATGGAAAGGAGCATTGAATGAACCCACGAACACTCTGGGCACGCATTCTGATCACCCTCGGCGGTATCGCGATGCTCTTGGGGGCTGTCGATCCGCTGGAAGGATCGCTGCTCATCCTGCCCGGAAGCGGGCTGATCGCCCTCGGCACCTTCATTGGCCAGAGCCAGCGCCGCGTAATCCGCTATTGGCTCTGGGTCTTCGGTTTGATCGCAGTCGGCGTGGCCGCCATGTTCGTGCTTAGTGCTTTTGGAGGCATTGGCGGCAAGAACGGGCATTCAATGTGGTGGGGCGTCCTGGTCCTGCCCTATCCGGTCGGTTGGCTCATGGCTCTGGTGGCCGCGCTCCTCGCCTTGATTCGATTCCTCAAAGCCAGAGGCCGGCGGGCGCAGGCTTGAAGCTCAGCCAGTGACCGCTTCTTCACCACCGGTCAGTCGCCACCACTTGACAATGGTAAATTGCTCCACCCGCCATTCTCCATCTTCTGACATTTTGGCGATAATTCGCGAGTGTCGAGGCAACGTATTGCGTTGATATTCTGTGAGTTGCGCACGGTCAGACGCTGCTCAGTCATCCCGGGCAATGCCTCAGTGATTTTGGACGCATACCTGCTTTCCCGAGCGGAGTCTAGACCAACCCGAGCACTCTTTTCCCGAGGCGTTTACGGCGTCGGGGATTAGGCAGTGAACCGAACAGTTCCTCCCGGCTGAGCCGTTGCATCTTCCGGAGTGTGCGCTGGACCGTGCGCCAGTTGAGGATGGCTTGCTTGAGCCACTGATACTGCTCCTGGGCGGCTGCAAGCGCTCACGTATGCAACGCTGCTCTGGCAACTGTTGCATTCGCTCATTGAAGGCGCCATCGATGGCCTCGTTCGCCAGTTGGGCCGCAGAGTCATCAACAAGGTCAGCTCCGGCAGTCGATCCCCGATCTCCCATCTCCGATCTCCCATCTCCGATCTCCCATCTCCGCGCTCTCTGTGCCTCTGTGGTTGATCACCCTCGCTGAATGTCACCGTACGGAATGAACCACAGAGACGCCGAGGACACAGAGAAGGCCATGGCCGGGCAATCTGTGTTCCGCCCCGAATCTGTGAGGGACGGACTCCACACCGATTCAGGACGGAACACAGATTGGTCCCGGAGAGTGACCGGCTGCGACCTCCGGAAACAGTCCTGTCTCGACCAGCAATCCGGGGACGAAAGCAGTCCTTTGGAGCTCGGTAGGCCGCTCGACATGGGTTTGCCGCCGGCGCAATCGTTCACTCCGGCATTCGCCTCGATCGACTTCGTGCGACTGAAGCTGACCGTGATCGGGGGAGACCAGGGCTTCCCTGCCAGCGTGGATGTCTGTCTCTGGTCTGTCTGGTCTGATCGGCCGGATGGCCGACCACTCGCTGTGTCTGAACTGGAGGAAATCCCAAAGGGCTTCCATGGGTATGTGGTGTTTCGTTAAAGGGGGATAGATGACGCTCAGTATGGTTCAGACCGGCTCATCGTTCCTGCGCGGGTGCCAGGGCGGGGTCATCCAGGTCCAGCCGGTAAAGAATCTGATTGTAGTCGTAGCGCGGTGTGGGCGGCGGACGATCGGCGAACTGCATCGTGTAGGTGCCCTCGAAAATGAGCACGGGCGAGTCGGGCGGCGTGAATTCCGGGTGGAGGCGGGGATTATAGAAGGTGTAATTCTCGTGGCTCAGGACCTTGACCGCTTTGCCCCACGGGCCGGTCGGCGTTTTGGCTTCCGCATACCAAAGTTCGCCGAAGGCGGACGGTTTGCCGAAGGCCTGCATGAAGACGGTCACCCAGCGTTTGCGAAAGGCATTCCACGCGATCGATCCGGTGTGCGGCTTCACGGATTGGCCATCGGCGGAGGCCAGCGAGGCCTGCGGTTCGAGCCTTTCCCAGGTATCGGAGTCCTGCCACGCCTCGAATGTGGCAGGGCAGCGCAGCGTGGGAAGCGGGTTGCCGAACAACACCCAGCGACGACCACGCTCGTCATCCCAAAACGCGGGGTGGCCTTCCGGGAACAGGGGCGGCTTGGGTTGCTGTTCCGACTTGGTCCAGACAACGCGCAGTCGCTCGAAGCGGGATGTCTGATCGTTCCACAGACATAGACTCCACTCGTAGGCCTCGAGTGGCGGTCTGATCTTTGCGTAGGAACCCACCAGGCGCGGCGCGCCGGTCCGGTCGGGCAGGCTGACATAGGCTGTCACCCACGTCGGGCCGGTGCCGGGCATCTCAGCCACTCCGCACGGCGCGCCTTTTGCATCGGTGAAGTAGTCAAACTTGACCCGGAGAGGCGGCTCGAAGGACTTCAGCGGCCGGACCGCCGTGGTGGCGCTTGTCATGTGGAAGATGCCGAGCGGGTAGCGGGCCAGGGTGGTGTCACCCCAGGCCCAATAGAGCCTGTCCCGATGCACGGCATTCTGCACGCTGTCGCAGCCCAACACGCCCGATTCGGGCCAGTCCATGTCGCCTCCGAGCTTCTGGCTCTCGGCAAAGAGACCGCCGCCGGTAAGGCGGCCCAGCCGCCTGGCAGGCATCGTGCGCATCACCTCGACTCTGAGCGCCCCGCCAGGCTCGGGTTTCAGGCGAATGCCGCGATACCCGAAGCCGTCTTTGGGACGCTCGTAGCCGTGCCCGACGACGTCGAACCAGGTCTCGCGGCCCATCAGTTCCGGGAGGTCGAAGGCGATGACGCCCGCGTTGTCCGTGACCAGGCGCACGTTGTGCGTGGTGCGCAATTCGACGAGCGGCACCGGCCAGCCGCTGCCTTTTTCGATTACCTCGATCCGGCACGGTTCGACGGCGCCGCCCCAGGCCGGCAGGAGGCAGGCCACGGCCACAGCCCATCTTGCGAGACTCGATCGAGCGTGCTCAGGCCTTTGCATTTGCCATTTCATAAGGTCTTTCGTGTTGCTTCGGCAATAGTGCGTGAGCGGCAAATGGGCGGCGGCTACGGTTCGTGGCAGACAAGAGATACGAACCGACTATGCCACGAACGCAATTCTCAGCAACCGACCTCAAGCAGCTCCGCCACCAGTTGGACCGTTGGCGCCAGTGCCAATCTGGGACCATTCGACTGCCGCAGGCCCTCTGGACATCCGCCGCGACTTTAGCCCTCACCCACGGTGTGGGGACGGATAAAGTGACAGGTTCTTTATCAGTTAGACTCCGCCATTCCCGGAGCGGTGCCTCTGCGACAGGGTTACGATCCCCATCGCGCATCCAATCGCCGGATGTCAACGCTAAAGATGAACCTTCCCATGAACCGTGGTTCCGTAGCCGCGGACGTGAGTCCGCGCCATCTCGCTCCGTCAAAAGCAGAAATCAGCGCCGACTCACGTCGGCGGCTACAAATCGGTTCATGGTCCCCGTGCGCATTCGACCGCTGAATGTCAATGCTTCCCCCGGGCCGAACGCGAGACGTCGTGGCATCGAGCGCCCTTCTCTCTGGACGTTCCTATGGCGCGCACGGCATCGAGCAGCGCATCGGTCTCCGTCTCGCTCCCGACGCTGATGCGCAGGTAATCGCGCAGAGAGGGGGAACTGAACCACCGGACCAGGATTTTGCTCTTGCGCAACTCGTGGAGCCAACGCTCGGCTGGAAGCCCCGGGGGCCGCGCCAGGAGGAAGTTAGCCTGGCTCGGGAAGACCTCGAATCCGAGGCTGCGCAGCGCGGCGCACAGGCGCGTGCGCGTTGCCCGGACACGGCGGAAATTGGCGCGGTAGTAGGGCAGATCGTCGAGGGTGGCGAGCGCCGCCAGTTGTCCCAGGCCGTTGACGTTGTAGCTGTCCTTGATCTTGTGCAGGGCCGCGATCAAGTCCGGATGTCCCACGGCATATCCCACCCTCTGGAAACAGAGCGCGTAGGCCTTCGAGAAGGTCCGCGTCACCAGAACATGCCGATGCCTCAGAGCCAGGGAGAGCGCGTGCTCATCCGCGAAATCCACATACGCCTCATCAAGGACAACCACCCCCCGGAGCGACCGGCACAGCGCATCGAGTTCGCGCGTCGTGTAGCCCCGCCCGGTCGGCGCGTTGGGCGTCGTGACGAATGTCAATGCCGCGTCCGGATTCAACGATCCTGCGAATCGCCCGCCGCCGCGCCCCAATGGGCCCGCGACCGGCAAGCTGAAGCCCGGTCCGAGCGGCACGGGCTTGCAGCCCGCGCCGTGGATGTCGGCCAGCACCGGGTAGAGCGAGTAACTGGGGGTGAAGAACTGCACCGTGGACGCGTGGGGCTGTTTCGCATGCGAACCGCGTCCGTCGGGCAGCGGCTCGACAAACGCCCGCGTCGCCAGGGCCAGCAGTTCGTCCGAGCCGTTGCCGACGACGATGTTATCGATCGTGCAGCGGTGCAGCCGGGCGAGCCGCCGACGCAGAAGCTCCGAGGTCGGGTTCGGATAGAGCCGCAGGCGCGCATCAACGCCCGCTTTCACCGCGCGCAGGACCGCGGGCGAGGGCGGGTAGGGGTTCTCGTTGGTGTTGAGCTTGATCAGGCCCTGGACTTTGGGCTGTTCGCCCGGCACATAGGCCTGAAGACGCTCGACCAGTGGGCGAACCAAGGAACGCACAGATTTCATCGCATCGGAAAACACGTGGCCAACGGCGGGGCGCAGGACGCCGAATTGCGGCAGGAAACATCCAGTCTACTTGCGCAAACGCACCTCGGCCGATCGTCCGTGCGCGCCGAGTCCTTCCATGGCGACGAAGGCCTGGACGGCGGCCAGGGATTTCAGGAGCGATGGGCGATCGTACTCGACGACGCTCGTTCTCCGCTGGAACTGATCCACGGTCAAACCCGCGCAGTTTCGCCCCGCGCCCCCGGTCGGCAGGGTATGGCTGGGGCCGGCCACATAGTCGCCAAGCACGGTCGGCGACCAGGGACCGAGGAACAGGGCGCCGGCGGTGAGAATCCGATCGGCAACTTTCCGTGCGTCGCGCGTGTGAATCTCGCAATGCTCGGGGGCCAGTTCATTGGCCACCTCGATGCCCTGGGCAAGGGTTTTGACCTGGATGAGCCAGCCCGAGTTGGCCAAGGCCCGCTCGATGAACTCGCGCCGCGCCAGGCCCGGGACCTGGCGTTTGACCTCGGTCTGCACCGCGCGCAGGAGCCGCGCGGAAGGCGTGACGAGCCAAACGCGCTCGTGACCAGAACCATGCTCGGCCTGCGCGAGCAGGTCCGCGGCCACGTAGCGGGGATTCGCCGAATCATCGGCCAGCACCAGCACTTCGCTCGGGCCGGGGAGCAGGTCGATGGCCACGCGGCCGAAGAGCAGGCGCTTGGCCGCCACCACATAGGCGTTGCCGGGGCCGAACACCTTCTGCACAGGGCGAATGGTCCTCGTCCCGAGCGCCATGGCGGCGACGGCGTGCGCGCCGCCTACTCGATAAATCTCCGTGGCGCCCGCCATCCGCGCCGCAACCAGCAACTCGGGTTTGACTGTCCCATCGCGTCCGCACGGGGTGCAGACCACGATCTCCGGGCATCCGGCCACGCGCGCCAGCACCACGGTCATCAGGACAGTCGAGACCAGCGGGGCGGTGCCTCCGGGAACGTAGAGCCCGACGCGTTGAAACGGGTCGTACTTCTCGCCGACCTTGGCCCCTTGCGCATTGCGGCCCGACCAGCCCCGGCGCAGCGAACGTCGGCTGAATTGTTCGATGTTTTTGGCGGCGAACCCGATGGTCTTTCGGAAGGTTTCATCGACCCGCACCGAAGCGGCGAGAAGATCGGCCTGGGTCATGGCCAGTTGGTCGGCCCGCAGATCCGCTCCGTCGAATTGGCGTGTGAAGGTCAGGAGCGCGGCATCGCCGTCTTTCTGCACCGCATCGAGAATGGCCCGCGTCCTCTGCTCGATCTCGGGATCGAACAGGCTCGTCTCCCGAGCCATTTCGTGAATCTTGAGCGCGAAATCCCGGGCCGTGTGCCGCAACACATTCATCGAACCATGCTGATGGAAGAGGGGATGAAAGTCAAAGACGCCTGAGGAGCAACGAAGCCAGACCCCGTCCGGAATCCGCTGCCGAAACCTGCAAATCTCCGTTAGGCTGCTTTCTTGAACGGTTCGAGGTCCTCGCCCTGCCGGACCAGGCGGGCGCTGTTGAAGACGACGATGAGGGACCCTGCGTTGTGCATGATGGCGGCGACGATCGGGTTGATGTAGCCGAAGGCGGCGAGGGTTTGGCCGCCGATGACGAAGCAGATGCCGAAGAGGAAGTTCTGGTTGATGACATTGCGCGTCATGCGGGAGAGCTTGACCAGGAAAGGCAAGCGCCGGAGGTCGTTGTTCATGAGCGCAATGGTCGCGCTGTGAATGGCCACTTCGCTGCCGGCGGCGCCCATCGCGATGCCGATGTCGCCCGCGGCGAGCGCCGGGGCGTCATTCACGCCGTCGCCCACGACCGCCACGCGGTAGCCCTTGCCCTTGGTCTGGCGGACATAATCGACCTTGTTCTGCGGGAGGCATTCAGCCAGGACCTCCTCGCATCCGATCTCGCGGGCCACGCGCGCGGCAACAGGCTGACGATCGCCGGTGACCATCGCGACCCGGCGCACGCCGGCCTCGAGCAGGTGAGCGAGGGAATCGCGGGCTTCCGGGCGGACCTCGTCGCGCAATCCGATCCAGCCCACGAAACGGCCATCCCGAGCCACAAACAGGATGCTGAATCCCTCCGCCTCGCTCAGGTCGACCGACTTCAACACGTCCTCCTGGATCCCGTTGTCCTTCAGCCACCGGGCGCGACCTATGACCATGTGGCTGCCGTCGACGCTCGCCTTCACGCCCCGTCCGGCGGTCTCGGAAAAATCCTGCGGCTCGATTAGCGGCACGCCGACCTCCTCGGCCAATTGAAGCAGGGCCTTGGCCGTCGGGTGATTGCTGTATTTCTCGGCCGATGCGGCGTAGCGCAACAGTTCGGCCGGCTTGATTTCGCCGACCGGGGCCAGTCTGCTCACGGCCAATTTGCCCGTGGTGAGCGTGCCCGTCTTGTCGAAGATGAAGGAATTGATGCGGGCCGCCAACTCGAGATCGGCGACGTTTTTCACCAGGATGCCGAGCCGGGCGGCGGCGGAAAGGGCGGCCACCATGGCGGTGGGCGACGCCAGGATGAAGGCGCACGGGCAGGAGATCACCAGCACCGCGATCACACGGTTCAGACTGTGGGTGAATGCCCAGACCAAGGCGCCGATCACAAGGACCAGCGGCGTGTAATACACCATGTACTGGTCCACGATCCGGGCCAGCGGGAACTTGGTCTGTTCGGCGGCGAGGATGAGATGGTGCACGCGCCCGAGCGCGGTATCCTCTCCTGCGCTGGTGACGCGGATGTCGAGCACGCTGGTGAGGTTCTGGGTTCCGGCAAACACCTGGTCGCCCGGGGCCTTGTCGGCCGGCAGAGACTCGCCAGTGATGGTGGCCTGGTTGATCGACCCCTGGCCCGACACGACCACACCGTCGGCCGCCACGTTGTCTCCCGGCCGCACGCGGATCAGGTCGCCCACCTTGAGGTCCTTGACCGGGACCTCCTCCTCCTGGCCGCCGGGCAGGAGCCGGCGCGCCTTGGTTGGAGTCAATTGGATCAGGGATTCGATCGAAGCCCGCGCTCCGGCGGCGGTGCGGGTCTCGATGATCTCGCCCAGGAGCATGAAGAAGGCGACGATGCCGGCGGTTTGGTAGTTGCCGGCGCTCTGGAGATCGCCGCTGGCGAACGAGGCGAGCACGGCGATGCTGACCAGTTCGTTGATGCTCAGCGAACCGCGGCTCAGGTCGCGGAACGAGGTCATGATGATCGGCGCCCCGAGAATGACGGCCCCGATCATGGCGCTGAAACTCGCCACCACCCGGCTCCCCGGGAACAACAGGTCGAGCAGATACGAGTTGATGATGAAGATCATGCCGATGAGCGTCTGGGAGAGCTTCACCGGGATGTGCTCGTGATGGTGCGCGTGGCCGCTGTGATCGTGGTGATCGTGGCGATCGTGGCAGTGGTCGCACGCCGCCTCGGCGCGGCTGATGAGAGAGGTGACCTGCATGGTGTTGCGAAAGGATAAGGCTTCAGGAATGAACCCGCGCGGTTCCCGCCGGCGTCCGCGGCGCGGCTGCGGCGTCCGAACGGTTCGCGTGAACGGCAAGGAACAGTCTCATGGCGTGGAGGTGGTTTCGGCCCTCTCGGGCTCGCGGCTCAATTGCAGACGGAGTTCCTGGAAGCCCTCGGGCAGCGTGAACTTGACGTTGGCGTTGGTGAGGACCCGTTGCAGACGGGCGGCCAGGAACCGCTCCTTGAACAGGTGCGGATCGGCCTGGTAACTGGGGAGTTGGTCTTTGAAGACCTGGGCCGTGGCAGCGACCGCCGCGACCATTTGGTTGCTGCTGACCAGGCCGGCATTGACGATTGCGTTGGACTGGCCGAGCGTGCGGTTGACCAGTTCGTCGCGGTAGCTCAAGGCTTTGCTGATCTCGGTGCTGCGGATTTGCTCGGCCTTGTTCACATCCTCGAATGCACCGCGCACGTCGATCGGGGTCTTCGTCTCGACGTCGCTCGGTTCGAGTGTGATTCCCAGGTTGGCCGCCTCGGTCAGTTGGGCGACGCGTTGGATCACCGTGTCCCGAAACGCGAGCTTGTCCCTGTACAGCGCCGCCTCGGCCGTGTAGCGGGCGGATGCATAGATGATCGCGTTGTTGACGATGTTGGTCAGGATGCGCTCGACATGCGCGAAACCGAACGCGTACTGGAGAGGATCGGTAATCCGGTATTTCATGCTGGCCCGGACGTGGATGATGTTGCCGTCCGCGGTCAGGGTGTAGCCGTCGGCTTCGGGGCGCAAATACCCGTAGGCCATAGGCTCCTCATTCATCGCCTCCATCTCGGGCGTGGAGGCATGCCAGCCGGTGGTCGAGGTGGCGGTCTGGCTCTGGCCGATGCGAATCCGGACCTTTTCGTTGATGGGATAGGGCCAGGCCCAGTGCCAGCCCGGCTGGAGCAACTGCTCCTTGCCGACTCCGACCGGCTTGCCGAAGAGGAGTTTGACGACCACCTCATTGGGCTCGACCACGAACATGCCCGAGCAGAGAAACAGCAGGACCAACCCCAGCATCAGCACCTTCAGAAGGCGGAAGCTGCTTCGCAACGCTTCGGACAAGGCGGTCGAACTCGCGTCCTCGAATGTGCTCGAGGACCGCTCGGGGGGACCGGCCTCAGGCGGTTGAGGCGGACTCGGCGGGGTGGGGGGCAATGGCGGTGTCTCGTTCATGGCAGGCTCATCCAGTGCGACTACTTGCCGGACTCGGGCACGCGCGGTTGGGCCCGCAACAGATCGAAGGGCGCCGTGCGGGTGTCGAGGACAAGCGTGGCGCGGTCCTTGACCGCCAATTCGAGGGCTTCGAGCTTGAGAAGAAAGACCGCCAGTTCCGGGTCCTCCTCGAAAGTCTTGAGCCACTGCGACGCCTCCCTGTCGGCTTCGCCCCGGATGATGGTGGCCTGCTTCTCGGCCTCGGCCAGCATCTTGTCCCGCTCGAGGTTGGCCTCGGACACGATGCGGATCGCCTCGCCGGCCCCCTCGCCCTGGAACTTCTTCACGAGCTGGTCCCGCTCGGCTTTCATCCGCTCGAAGACCTTCTCGGTGATGCTCTGGGGCAGGCCGATCTGTTTGATGCCCAGCAGCGTCACCTCGACGCCGTAGTTGTCGAGCGCTTTGGGCCGGATGCTCGCCAACATCTCCTGCTCGATCTGGTCGAACTTGAGGTCCTTCGGATCGGGTGAGATGAAATCGCTGAGAGGATGGGCGCCCACGGCCACGAACTTGGCATCGCGCAGAATGCTCTCGAGCACCTGCTCGGCGCGCGCCTGGTCGTCGCCAAACCGTTCGAGAAAGACGCGAGCGTCCTTGACCCGCCATCCCATGAACACCTGGATGAGGATGTTCCGGGCATCGAGGGTCGAGGTCTGTTCGTACTTGCGTTCGAGGTTGCGCACCCGGTTGTCGTAGCGGTGCAGGCTCTGGATGGGCCAGGGCAGGCGCCAGTTCAATCCGGGCTCTTCGATGGTGCGCGTGAACTTGCCGAAGGTGGTGACGACCACGTACTCGGTCTGGCGCACCTGGAAGAGGACCAACATCGAGAGGAAGACGGCGGCCACCAGGAAGCCGGCGACGAGCGTGACAGGTTGTCTTTTCATATCGGGCTCAGAGGATCACAAGAGGGGTGTCAGGCGTTGCGGCTCAGTTCACTCAGTTGCGGGGTTTGGGCAATTCGATGTCGAGCAGGTCCTTGCGCAGCTTCTCCTCAAGGTTGAGAATCGCGACTCCGTGGGTGTTCGTCAGCGCGACCACGTAGGTGCGGGCGTCGGCCATGGCGCGTCCGAGCGCGTCCAGATAGGTCCGCACCCGGTAAACCTGGGGCGATGCCTGGGACGCCAGCATCTGATTCCCGAAGCGCTGCGCGCTGGCCTCGGCCGCCGCCGTGGTGCGCACATAGTAGCCCTGGGCATCGCTGACCTTCTGCTTGGACTGTCCGCTGGCCACGGGAATGTTGGTGGCCATGTAGGCGCGCGCGTAGAGGTTGGTGGCCTCGCGGTCCTGGAGCGCACCGATGACTCTCTCGAAATCCGGCGCGACCTTGACCGGCGGATGGATGCCGTGCAGTCCCAGGAAGAGGACCTTGACTCCCAACTGCAGGGCATCCGCGCGCTCCTGGATGCGGCGGCGCAAATCTTCGGCAGCCGCCTTGCGTCCGAACGTCATGACCTCGTCGATGTCGACGCTGACCAGGTAACGCGTCACCACTTCGTTGGCCAGGTCTTCGAGGAGGTTCCCGGCGTCGACATGGTTGTAGGCGAAGGCCCGCACGTCATGGACCTGGTATTGTACCGGGATGTTCACCGCCAACAGGTTCACTGGCACGGCCACCTCGCCGGGCGCCGCATTGGTTGTCTGTTGCGCCTTGCTGGCCACCAGCCAGGGCGCCTCCTCTTTGGCGTGCGACTTGGTCCAGACCAGGACGCGGTCCTTCTCGTAGTCCGCATCGGACTCGAGGCCGATCAGGAACGTCTGAATCTGGTCGGTCCGGAACCGATAGACCTTGTCGATGGGCCAGGGCCATTTCACATGGAGGCCCGGATCGAGCACCTCCCTCCCCGCGACCGGACGTCCGAAGCGTTCGAGCAGGCCGTGCTCGCCCAGTTCGACAAAAGCGAAGGACGTCGACAGCACCAGCACGGCGACCTGGCCGAGGATTAACCATGCCAGCGCGCGTTCGAGGTACCGATAAAACCAGGTCTCCGAGACCTTGAATCCGAACTGATAATCCAAGGCCTGGGCCGCCGTGGTGATCAATCCGCCCGGCTGGCTCAACAGGCCGATCAGTCGGCTCTCGTAGAGCGGATGCTCCGCCTGGCCCTTGACGCGCGGACGATAAGTTTCGAACACCAGGCTCAGCAGGTTCTCGACCGCCACCAACCCGAGCACGATCGTCAGCACGCGCGCAACGATGACATCCACTCTCGGGTAGTCCGCCCAACCCGCCACCTCGACCGCGGCCGTCACGATCGCCAACAGCGCGCCGAGCAGGAGGTAGCTGGCCTGGGGACGCAGGAGGCGCTGCTTTTCGAGTTGGCTCAGGACGGCGGAGTATTTGCCGAACTGAAAGAGAACCAGGGCGAGCAGGGCGTTGATCGCCATCGCCACGGTTGCCTGCTGCCCTGTCGCGGGCTGGTCGTCCCGGATATGCTTCCACAGGAGGTAAAACGCGCCGGCCTGCAGCAGGAACAACACGAGAGCGAACGCCGGCACGATGAACCGCTCGAATTGCTCCCGCGCGCGCCGGGCCGGGAAGGTGTCGGCCTGCACCTCGGTGAAAAGTGTCCGGCTCGACGATGTCCGGTTCAGCTCGTCGAATTCCATCTGCTCGAGCCGTTCCCGATACTCGAGGCGCATCTGGAAGTAACTCACGGCCGCGACGAGGAACCCGAGGGCCATGAACACCCCGGCGACCAGTCCTGTGGCGGAATGGCAGTAGCGCGCCAAAACAAGGGCGCCCACGGCCCCCGCCAGCAGCAGCAGCCAATTCACCAGCCCTTTGCGATGGATGTTCTGTTCCATGACTCACCTGCTTCAGCTCAACTCGCGATCTTCGAAAAACAGCAGGGCCAGCGCTAACGCCGCACCCAGATACCCGACGACATATCCGAAGGCCCGTCCCACATAACTCCATGGAATGGTCTTTGCCTGGTCCAGCGCGTCTGCCATCCAGAAAATCTGCCAGTTCGGAAGCACCGTGTGGCAGATGCCGGCCCACCATTGGCCTTCGGACGCCCGGATGCCGAAAAGATAGTCGGACATCAGACCCAGCACAAATACCGCGGTGCAAATGGCCAGGGTGGGGATCATCTCGAAACGGGTCGAACAGGCCAGGGCGAGCCCGGCCAGAATCCAAACGGCGAAGACGATCAGGACCGTCGCCGGCAGCAGCCGCCAATCCACGCCCTGAGCGAACTTCTGAAGAGCCCCTTCCTTGTCGAAGGAATTGATCACGCAAAACGCCACAGTGCCAAACGCCAGCAGCCCCCACACTGCATCCGACACGAAAGTCCGGTTCAAGAAGTAGTTCGCAAACGCGGCCACGGCGTAGGCCAGCACGATCGCCACCGCGTAGATGCGGAGGGCGACGGTGTCGGTCGATCCGTAAGCGTCGTACGCCATCCGGCTGGCCAGCAGCGCCGAGATCAGGTTGAAGTAGGTGAGCACGGACAGGGCCGCGGCGACGCCGGTGTACTTTGCGGTGAGGAACTGGGCGCGGCTGACCGGCTTGGCCAACACGGCCAGCGCCGTGCCCGTGCGCAATTCGCGAGCGAGCGACGATGAGGCGCTCAGGACCGCGCCGAGCAGACCGGCAACCAGCATGACTGCCATGACGCTGTCCTTTACCATTTTCGGATCGTCGCCGAATCCAAAATACGGCACGACCGCCAGGAACACCCCAAAGGCGCCGGAAGCCGTCATCAGCAGCAGAAAGACCGGCTGCCGAACCAGCTCCATAAAGGCATTGCTCGCAATGGTTAGGAATTGTCGCATTCCCAGTGTTCGCCGTCCGCAAGGTTACGAATCCGCGGCTCGAATGCAAACCGTTAATCCAAGCGTTCATCCACCGCACCGTTCGACGATCCCCAGCGGCCGAGCCGAAGGCCTTCTTAGGCCAAAACCGCAGCAGGCGGAACTGTGTGTTTGGTCGCACAGAAAGCTGAGGCAGAAAGCCGGGGCTTTGCTTTTGCAGCGCGCCTCGCTAGATTGAGCGCCATGCAATCGCTGGCCGCAACGGGATTCGCGCGCCGCACTCGTCGCCTCTGGCCGGCGTTGGCGGCGATCGCGACGTGTTTATGCCTTGCCGTGTCAGCCCGTGCAGGCGATGTGCCGCTTATCGGGACCATCGAGTGGCGGGCAAGCGACAACTTGGTCGATGCGCAAATCGAAGGCTGGCCGCTGCAGAAGGTTCTCGAGCAGATCGCCGCCCGAACATCCTGGCATGTCTACGCCGAACCAGGCGCCCAACATGTCATCTCCGCCAAATTCAAAAACCTGAAGCCGGGCGACGCTCTGCGCCGGCTCCTCGGCGGTCTCAACTTCGCGCTGATCCCGTCCAACAGCGGTCCGGCGCGCCTCTATGTGTTTCTCAGCTCGCAGGCCGGCGCCACCGTGCGGATCGAGGCCCCGGACCAGGCCAGGACGGAGGGGCAGGCCAAACGCTCCGTGCCCAACGAATTGTTGGTGACGCTCAAGCCGGGCGCCAAGGAGTCCATTGACGACCTCGCCAAACGGCTCGGCGCGCGCGTGGTTGGTCGATTGGATGCCCTGGGCGCCTACCGGCTCGAGTTCGAAGATAGCGCGGCAACCGACGCCGCCCGCGCCGCTCTGGCCGAGAACAGCGACGTCAGCGCCATCGAAGAGAATCTCGGCTTCGCGCGGCCCGAGGTTCCCCAGGTCCAGGCCTCCGGCACCGCGCCCCCGCTGGTTCTGCGCCCGCGGGCCGTCACTGACGGCAGCCAGGTCGTCATCGGCCTGATCGATACGCCTGTCCAACAGCAAGGGACAATTCTCAAGGACTTTCTCCTGCCCGGGGTCTCCGTCGCCGGGGATTCGGCAATCGCCGCCGACACGCTCAGTCATGGGAGTGCGATGGCGACGACGATCCTTTACGGTCTGGCCCGTTCCTCCGGCGCCTCGATCGACACACCGGTCCGCATCCTCCCTGTCGACGTCTACGGCGCTTCGGGCAGCACCACCACCTTTCAACTGGCGGAGGGAATTCTCGAGGCGATCAACCGCGGGGCCTCGATCATCAACCTGAGCCTCGGCGGCGAAACCCAAAGCCCGCTTCTCGAAAGCGTGATCCAGGCGGGTCATGCGCAGGGCGCCGTGTTCCTGGCCGCCACGGGGAACCAGCCGGTGACAACACCCACCTATCCCGCCGCTTACTCACAGGTCATCGCCGTGACGGCGTTGGGACAACACGGGGAGATCGCCTCCTACGCCAACCGGGGCGACTTTGTCGATGCCGCCGCTCCCGGCATCAGCGTCGTTCCGTTTCAGGGCCAGTCCTATGTCGTCGTCGGCACCTCGACAGCCACCGCCAATGCCTCGGCCTACGCGGCCCACGTCATGGCGACGACCGGCACGCGTGGAAGCCAACTCGACGCCCTGGTACGTCAATCGCTCGGAGTCACCCCAACCGCAGGCAAACCCTAACCCGCATAACAGTCCACTTGCGAAGTCCGACCGATCCGTGCACTCACGGCGTATGAAACATGCGCGTGACGCGGACTCCGACGAAGCGCGTTTGCGGGAGAACGAACTTCCTAACCTCGACCGTCGCGGTCGTCGCGCCGAATTCGCGCAGGAGCAGATCGGCCATCTCGACGGCCAGGGTTTCGATCAAACACCAACTGCGGCCCGCCCCCCATTCGGCGAGCCGCTGGCAGACCGCGGCGTAGTCGATACTCGATCGCAGGTCATCCTTCTCGGCCGCGTCGGCGAAATCGTGGGCGATTTCAATCGAGACGAGGAGGCGCTGCGGCTTGGCGCGCTCGTCCTCGGACACGCCCACCCGCAGAAACAACTCGAGGTCCCGGATGATGATCGTGTCCATCACTGCGGCCCGGCCTGAGCGAGGTAGGTCGTCAGCAGAGTTCGCGTCGGCTGGTTGAGCGGAAGGTCCATCGCCGCCGGCGGCGTCACCCAGCGGTACTCCTGCGCCTCCGCGTTGAGGCGCACCACCGCCGGCCCCGCGCACCGGCACGTGTAGTTCAGGAGGAGAAAATGCGCGTCGCGATAGAACTCGCGCGAGTGAATGCAGTCTTGGACCATGACGAAGGCGATGTCGCGGACCTCCAAATCGGTCTCCTCCTTCAACTCGCGCCGCAGCGCATCCGCACACCGCTCCCCGAGTTTGATCTTGCCGCCGGGAATCCCCCAAAGATTCGACCATTTGCGCGTGCGCACCATGAGGACCTCGCCGGCCTGGTTGAAGACCAGAGCCCCGACCGTGGCCACGGGGCCGGCGGGCGTGCGTTTTCGGGCGGCGGGCGCCGCCCCTTCGATCCGGAATCCCTGGAGTTCGAGCAGATCGCGCAGTTCGCCGAGGTGCTCGACGATCAGATCGGGCTGGCCCGCCCGCAATTGAGCCAGGTTGTTGTAACCGGTGAGCACGGCGCACGCGTACACACCGCCGCACCGGGCCGTTTCGACATCATGTTCCATGTCGCCGATGAACACGGTCTGGCGCGGAGCCAGGCCGTGGTCTCCCAGCAACTGGTGAATCTTCGCCCGCTTGTCCCACACTTCCACATACGGGTGGTCCAGGTACCTCCCAAATCCGGTCTCCGCCGCCTGAGCCGCGAAGTGGTCCCGGTGCACGCTGCTGAGCAGGAAGGTCCGCAGCCCATGCCGGCGGCAGAACTCGAGAAACTCGCGGGCGTGCGGCAACTCGCGAACCAAATGTTGCGACTGACGAAAGGCGCTGTGGAACCATTCTTCGAGTTGAGGCCAGGGCACGTGCGGCACGTAGCGGTCGTAGAATGTCTTGAACGGCAGGCAGAACTCGGACCGGAATTGCTCGAGCGTCATCTCCGGAACCCCGGCCTGACGGAACACGTGGTTGCTCGCCGCCAACACCGCCGGCAGATCGTCCACCAAGGTCCCCGACCAGTCGAAGATGACGTTCCGAATCACAGCGACAAGCCTACGCCTGGCGCGCACCGCAACGCAATCGCGATCGGGCATCGCGACTTCGTTCCGTCTGCCGGGAATGACCGGGGACGCAGGCCCCCGGTCATCTCCGCAGCACGGTTATCGAGCGCCGGCTATTTCCGCAGCCGGAAGAACTGCGCGTTCGCGCTGGGCTCGATGTAGGCCGCGAGCTCGGCCCCCTCAGCCACAACCGGGGCCGTGGAATCCGCCCAGCCGCCCGGCAGCGCGCCTGTCACCTGCAGGCTGAATCCGATGGCTGTTGCCGGCCAGCTCACGCGCACGGTGCCCGTGGACGTCATCCCAACCTTGAGAGACGCCTTCACCGGCAGTGTGCCGCCCGGCGTCACCTTGACATCATCGAGCAGCAGCACCTGGTCGCCGCCGGCGACCTGTTCGAGCCGGATGACCGCCTCCGTCCCGGCGGCCTGAAACACAGCCGTCTTCACCGCATACGGCTGGCTCCCCCCGACGGGCGTGATGGCTTCGGTCGCCGCCTCCTCGCCATCCGCGCTGATCTTCAGGATCGGCGTGGTGCCGGTCGAGGCATTGACCGCGACGCTGACGGTGTAGTTCTGGCCTGGGGTGAGGCCGGTGATTGTCTGGCTCAGCCAGGCGGCGCCTTGCAGGAAGGCGACGTTGTCCTGGTCGGGATTGGCGCCGTTATCGGCGAAGCCGAGCCCGCTGGTGTTGATGCCCCGGTTGCCTGCGCCGCCGGCGGTCCAGCCGGCGATGTTCTTGGTGATCGTGCCCGGCAGGGGCACGACGCCGCTGGCCTCGAAACTCGGGTTGACGACCGGGATGTTGTCCGGGTCGCGCTGGACGATGGTGATGGCATCGAGAAGCACAGTGGCATCCCCGGAGGCTGTGGTTTCGAACGCCAGCAGGCCCGAGGCGGCCGCGGGCGTGAATTCGTACTGCTGGAAGTAATAGGACGGCCCATCGGGGAGATTGGACCCGCCGACCGGCGTGATGGCGGCAATGGTGCCCAGAGGGAGGTCATCGAAGCTGGCCGTCAGGTCGATCGTGCCTCCGCAGCAGTTGCGCACATTGTAGTAGAACTGCAGCCAGTACGTTTTGCCTGGCGTGAGGTTCATGATGTTCTGACGAATGATCTTCGACGTCTGAAGCAGCGCCACCAGGTCACGATCGGGCGTTGCCCCGTTGTCCGAGAACGGCCCATCCGCCTGCACCGGGTTGATGCCGGTGTTGCCGCTCCCTTCGCTCGGCCAGCTCTGGATCGCCATGTAACCGGGATAGCCCGGCACCTCGTCCGCCTCGAAGCTCGGGTTGCGCACAAACGACCCGAGCACCAGCACCGACACCTCTTTCCGGTTGAAGCAGACGCCGTGCGGATTGGCGAATTGCAGGGCAGTCACACCCTTGGATACTCCCGTCACCGTCACCGTCGCCGACAAGGCTTCCGGATCCCCGCCCACCGGGAATTCGAGCGTGAGCACGCCGCCCACGGCTCCCTCGACCCGGGCCACGGCAGGGTTCAGACTGCTGACCGTGACCCGCGCCGGATAGCTCAACTGCAGGAGCTCGCCAGGCACGCTGACGGTGAGGCCGGCCGAATCCGTCTCGCCCACCGCCAGTTGGAGCGCGGCGGGCCGGACTTCGATGCACGGGACGTTGATGGACACCCCGGTCACCTTGACGTCGTCGAGCAGAACGGTCTGGGTGGGGTCCGCGACCACCTGTTCGAACCGCAAGACCGCCGTGTCCGACGCCGCCGTGAACGAGGTCGAGCCAACCCAGTAGGCCGCCGAGCCGCCCACAGGCGTCACATCCACTTCGAGGAGCGACGCGCCGTCGGCGCTGACCCTCAGGCGGGGCGCCTGGCCCAAGGGGGCATTGTAGGCAAAGGTGACTTTGTAGTTCTGGCCGGGCAACAGACCGAGGATGGTCTGACTCAGAGCGCCCGGGCCGCGGATAAAGGCCACCAGGTCCTGGTCGGGATTGGCCCCGTTGTTCGCGTACACGCCCAGGCCTGAGAAGTTGATGCCTGTCGTCCCCTCGGTGGTCCAGCCGGCGATTCTGGCCAGCACACCCTCCCCGGCGAGTTCGCCGCTCGCTTCGAAGCTCGGGTTCCGCACCACCACGTTGCCGGCGTCGCGCTGTACAATGGTGACCGCGTCAAACACGAGCGAGGCGTCGCCGCTATGGACAGTGTGCACGATCTCGAACAGGCCCGAAGCGCTCGAGGGCGTGAACGCGAAGTTCCGGAATCCATACGGATTCTGCCCGCCCACAGGCACGACGCCCTTGACACTGCCGATCTCGACCCCTTCGAACTGAAGGGTCATGTCGTCGAGCACGTCGCCGCAGCAGTTGCGCCGATTGTACCAAATCTGCGCCCAGTACTCCTTACCGGGTTCGAGTCCGGAGATGGTCTGCGAAACACTGCCGCTGCCTTGTTTGAACCCGACGCGATTGCCGTCCGGGATTGTGCCGTTGTCCGCGAACGGTCCCGTCGCGCCCTGGTTGACGCCGCTGCCGCCGTCCCAGTTGTCGATCGCGCTGTACGACGGCCAGGTCGCGTTGTAGTTGCTCTCGAAACTCGGGTTGCGCACGAAGGCGCCGCTCACCTTGACCGAAATCGCCGTTGGGAAGTTGCAGGCGCCCGCGCTATTGGCGATCTGGAGAGTCGTGATGCCGCCCCCGACAAGGTTGAGATCGAACGTCTGCTCGCTCGGCCCGCCCACGGGGAACATCAGCGTCAACGCGCCCCCAGCCCCGCTTGCCGGCGTCGCCACCCTCGGATCGGCCGAGGTCACCGTCACCGTCACCGGCTTCGTCGCGGTCAGGTGCGCGGAAACGCGGATCGTCACCGTCGCCGTGCCGCCGACGGTGCCGCTGATGAGCGAGGGCGATCCGGCCACACAGGGCTCGGCGGCGGCGTTGTCGGAATAGATGCACAAGTTGTCGAATATGGCCGTCACCATGTCGTCCGGGGCGCGTGTATAGGCGCCAAACTCAAACACGATGCCGTCGCTGACCGGGAAGGGCACGTCCACGCCCATCAGGCCGTCCAGGAACAGCTTCACCGTCGCGCCGTCCGCAACCATCTTCATCCGATGCAGCCCGCCATCCTCGAAGGGGAGATAGTCGAACGCGGGGATATCGATTCCGTTTCCTGTGGCGGAGTCGCCGGCCAATCCGATCTTGCGGTTGTATTCCCAGCCTCCTTCACCCGTGTTGTAGGAGAAAAACACGTAGCGCGAGCGGGTCTGATCCGTGATCCAGACGCCGGATCGCGTCGAGGTTCCCGAGAGTGTTCCGTAGCTCTCGTGGAGGACGCGATCGATCTCAAGTGTCAGCGGCGCCTCAGGCGAAGCCGAGAAGGTCTTCTCCGTCGCCAGGGACTGGCCGCCCCAGTAGGAGCCGTCGGCATAAAGGCTGAACTCGATTCCCGTCGCGGGATTGACCATCACCTGACCGAACGCCGATCCGGTCTCGAACGGGGCGAGGTTCAGACGATAGAACGGATCGAATGGTTCGCTCTGGAACTCGTCGCACCAGACTGCCGGAGACGCCGGGTAGACCGTCACGCGCACCGGGTCGCCCACGCATACGCCCGCGCCGTTGCTGAGCGCGATCTCCGTCGTTCCCCGTCCGACACCGACGAGATTCACCGTCTTGGTCGGCGCGGCGCCCGCCGCGAACGTGACCTCGAGGCTGCCCCCAACGGCGCCCGCCGGCACGGCCACCGCCGGGTCGGCGCTGGTGAGGGTGACTGTAGCCGGCGCGGAGGCGTTCATCGACTTCGGAATCCGCACGGTCACGGCCTGATCGTTGCCGCCGACTTTGGCGAAGACCCTCGAAGGCGACGCCGTGACGCACGGCTCGCCCGAGATTTGGAAGTTGTCGAACGTGTCGATCCACGTCTGGGCGGCGTCCGCGTAGTTCAGGAGAGTGATGTAATTGGCAAGAAACCCGTTCGTATTCACGAGCACCGTCGGGCTCGATGGATCGCTGGTGATGGTCAGCGGCTGGCCGTTGACCGAGACGCTGATGGCCACGGGCGTGTTCGTGCCCCGAAAGCCGTCGCTCGACACATCGATCTTCACGTGAAAAGCCTCGCCCGTAGGCAGCGTCGTCCCCGCCGGCGAGCCGTAGACCGCCGCGGTGCGGTTGAACACCTGCCAGGCGCCGTTGTGCCGAAACAGGATACCGAATCCGTCGGACGCGTTCACGAACATGTTGCGGGCGGTGGCGCCCAAAACGATCGCCGCCCAGTCGCCCGAACTCGAGCCGAGGTCGTTCACGCCCGGATCGAGATCGAACTCGACGCTGAAATGGCCGCCCTCGATAAAGCTGTGATTGGGGCTGATCGATGTCCACCCGCCGTTGACGGCCGTCAGAGCGAGTGTGCCGGGATACTCGGCTGTGTTGACCGCGGTGCGGTCGTCATAAGTGCCATTGGCGGCCGTGTCCGGGACTTCGACATAGGGCAGGGCGCCGACGGACCCGCTCACGCGGGTGTTGATCTGATAGTTGACGTCCCACGTCGGCTCTGTGGTGTTGAAGTTGTCCAGCCACAGAACTTCCGACGCGGCCATCGCCGTGCACAGGCCAGCCAGGCCGCCCAAAGCAGCCGCCCGGCCAACCACCGAACGCACCGTTCGGAAATTGAATGAGAGACAGTTCATGGTTTTATCAGGGATTTGGTTGATGTTTTCAGCCCATCGCCAAGCCGCGTCCGCACTTGCTGCTGCAGGCGCGTTTAGTACGGTATTCGCCCCAAATGAAAGGCCCTCGACCGTCGGAATGCAACGGCAAAAGTTCGCAAAACGTAGGGCGAAATGCCGATCCTGTCATGCCCGTTGCGCGCCGCGCTTGAATCCGACCGGCGAGACGCGCTAGCCTCTCGCGATGGAACACGGGTCGGTCCTCGCTCCAAGTCCATGGATGATATTGCCCTTTGGCGCGCTGTTGGCGGCCATTGCGCTGGCGCCATTGGTTTGCGCGAACTGGTGGGCACGTCATTATCCCAAAGTCGCTTTGGGCCTTGGCGCCGTGACGCTGGGCTACTACCTGTTCTGGATTCACGCCCACGAGCGCGTCGAGCACACGGCGATCGAGTACGTGAGTTTCATCGTCCTGATCGGGGCTCTCTTCGTCGTCTCCGGCGGCATTCACATCACGGTGCAAGGCGAAGCCACCCCGCGGGCGAACTGCGTGTTTCTTCTGATTGGCGCGATCATCTCCAATGCGCTGGGCACCACCGGCGCCTCGATGCTCCTGATCCGCCCCTGGCTGCGGATGAACGCGTATCGCATCACGGCCCACCATGTGGTCTTCTTCATTCTGATCGTTTCGAACGTCGGCGGGTGCCTGACCCCCATCGGCGATCCGCCGCTCTTCCTCGGCTATCTCCGAGGCATCCCGTTCTGGTGGGTGGCACAGCATTGCTGGCCGATGTGGGCGGTCGGAGTCGGCGCCCTGCTGCTCCTGTTCTATGTCGTGGATCGATGCAACTACGTCCGGGCGCCCCGCGAAGTCCGTAAGAAGTTGGCCGAACCGCCTGACCGCTGGCGTTTCGAGGGGCTGGTGAATCTCGTGTTCCTGGGGGCGATCCTGGGCGCTGTGTTCATCAATCGCCCCCCCTTCCTGCGCGAGGCCATCATGCTGGCCGCCGCCGTCGCCTCTTACTACAGCACGCGCCCGGCGATCCACCAATCGAACCATTTCAATTTCCATCCCATCCGGGAAGTGGCGATTCTCTTCATCGGCATCTTCGCGACGATGATGCCGGCGCTTGACTGGCTCGAGATGAATGCCGCGCGTTTCGGCGAACCTCGGGCGGGCCAGTTCTACTGGGCCTGCGGCATGCTCTCGAGCGGGCTCGACAACGCGCCCACCTATCTCAGTTTCCTTAGCGCGTGCCTGGGATCGCTCGTGGACGCGGACGTGGTCGAACAGGTGCGCGCCATTCTGGCCGCGGGCGGATCGCTCGCAGCCGTGCCCGACGGCCCCAATGCCGAGGCGGTTCGGCAGACTCTCGACACTCTGAGGCGGTTCTACCCGGTCGCTGTGGCCGCGGGATCAGTCTCGCCCAATCAAATCGAAATGGCCGTCCTGCTCGGCGACCCACACCTCAACCGGTTCATCATCGCCATCAGCATCGGGGCGGTCTTCTTCGGCGCAAACACCTACATCGGCAACGGGCCCAACTTCATGGTCAAGACGATCGCCGATCAGCGGCGGGTCCGCACCCCGACATTCCTCGGTTACATCTTCAGATTCACTCTCCCGTTTATGATGCCGATGGTCCTCCTGGTGTGGCTGCTCTTCTTCCGCGGATGACGCCGTCGCCTGGCCTGCGACACCGGCTCGATTCATCCATTTCAAGTCGTTCGCCGCGCAGCCCCCGACTCGGCCCGGGGCCGGCTCACACACGAACAAGACGGTTCCGGAACACACGCACGGTGCGATCGGTGCACGCCACATGCAGATGCCCATTCCAGTCAAAGGCCGGCCGCGCCTGGATCGAACGCGGCGCCTCAAAGACCGCGCGCCCCGCGCCGTTCTGGTCGACCGCATGCAGCCGGCCCAGTGGATCCCCGACGAATGCCGTGCCCGCCGCATCGCAGACCGGACCGGCCAAAAGGTAATCCGCGCCCGTTGCGTACGAGAACAACGGCGCGCCCCCGACTGCAAAAGCCCGCACCGCGCCGTCCATGCCGGCCACCACGACCGCTCCGTCTGGCCGCAGCGCCGGCGTAGCCACGGTGAACCGGGGCATCTGCCGGGTCCATAGAACCCGCTCATCGCGCAGCGACCAGGCGTGCAGCGTGGTCTCTCGGTCACCGTTGACGCAGAAGAAAACAACGCCCCGATCCTCATCCACGACGGGCGCCGCCGCCACCACCATCCGTGACGCGCCGCGCTTGCCCTCCGGCTGCCGACACAGAACCGTTTCCCGCCCATCTCGATCGAGCCGGACGCAAACCACACCCTCGCCCCGAACGGCGCGCATCGAGTAGAGGTTCCCCCGCCGATCGGCGCTGGCCCCGGCTTGGGGCGAAAGCCCCGCGTCCCACGTCCTCCTGGTCTGGCCCGTGCCGGCGTCCAAGGCACAGAACCGCCCGCCCCAACTGCTCGAGACGACCTCCGCCGCGCCGGGCGTGAGAAGGAGATCCGACCCGATGCGTGCGTCGCTCCTGGTCGGCAGCCGCTGCCGCCAGAGAACAGCGCCGTCGGACGCGCGCATGGCATAGACCCACCCCAGATGCGTGCCGGCAAACACACGATCCCGCGTCGTGTCCACCGCCGGCGTGGCCGAGACGGCCCCTTCGATCTGCCTGCCCCAAAGAAGCCGCCCCTCGACCGAGAAGGCGTGCACCCAGCCCGCCATGTCGGCCACGAGCGATCGCCCGGCGGCATCGAATACCACCGACGCCTGCACTGCGCCCTTGACCGCCAGACACCACACGGGAGTCGACTCGATCAGGACGCGCCCGTCCCACAGGCCCTGCCGCCCCGGCCCGCCCCCGGCCGCGCTCCAAACCTCCGATCCGTCTGCGAACCTGTTCGTCATGGGAACTGTCTCGTGCAACATCGCAATGAACACATTCCAATGCCCGGGTTCGAATCACTCATCCCTGGACGCGTTGGTAGGTCGGGTGAAACTCGAAGCGCGCGGCTTCCAGACCCACCCCCGCAATCTCGAGTCGGTCCAGGCGGTTCTCCCCCAGCCCCCGCCGCCGCGCAAGCGCCAGATGGTTCGCGCCGTTGATAAACGGAAAGGTTCGATCCGGGGCGTCGGGATTGAATCCCATCACGGCCGCGGCGACGGCGTCCGTGCAGACGGGATTGCGCCCGGCGATGAGCAGGCCCGGCCGGGTCACCGAGACCATCGACCCAATCCACCAGCCTTCGGCGGTCTGGAGGGTGCTGATTCCGTCGATCACGACGAGATCGATGGGGAAGGCCGCCGCCAAATCCACGATGAACCGGGGCACGTTGTAGCCGTGATCCCCCTCGACGGACCGGCCGGTCACCGACTCCGCCGAGGTGAAAGGCCGACGCACGCAACTGTGCAGCGTGGCGCTCCGGTAGCCGACGGCATCCTCATCCGGCTCATCCTTGAGGTCTTCGCTGTACAGACTGCTCGGTGGCACCCCGAACAGATTCTTCATGCCGCCTGTGACACCGGCGGAAATGTGGCTCTTGAGTTTGCCGACCGACACCAACACATCCGTCTCGACGTAGGTTCGATTCACTTCCCAGGCCGACGCCAACTCGCCGTCGGGAACCCGCACCCAGGCGTACTGGCGATGCCGCCCGCGGTTGCGCGTGTTCTCGAAACGCGCCCGCCCGTTCAGCGCCTGGTTGAACGCCTTGGCGTCGTAGCCGTAGCCGGCAAACGCCTCTTCATCGAGCGCGCGGAATGGCAGTTGGTCGCAGAACGTCACCAGCCGCGCCCCGGACTCGACCAACAAGCTCCCCAAGGCCATCGCCACCACCGGGTGCGTTGTCACCGTCAGCCAGAGCGGCACGCCACCAACATCCTCGACCGAGGTGTTCACCAGGTTCAACTTCACCACCACATGCCGTCGCCGCACCAACCGCCGCACCCCGCCGATCTCGTCCAGCATCCGACCGAGCGCGCGCCGCACTTCGGGATACTCGTAGCGCTTGCACAGGCCAATGCTGGTCGGCGCCCGCCTCACCGGCCCCTCGGCCTCCGGCGCACCGGACGCCCACGCCATCCCCGTACCCGCCACGGCCGTCGCGGCGCCCGCCATACGTTCCAGAAATGCGCGTCGCGTCAGCACGCCGCCGGGGCAATGCGGAGCGCTATGGAAAGCCGTATCGCGTGAGTGGTCTGATTCGCCCTGCATACGTCTTGAATGCCCCTTAAGATAATCCGCCGCCGGGAATCGTCAAAGGCGCGTCGCCTTCAGACTGCGGGTGCGTTGTCGAGGCGGCGGGCGTAGGGCGGCGCCATCACTTCGCATTGGCCTGCCGGATGTGCACAAGCACCTGCTCGGCAATCCGAGCGGCGGTCTGCCTCGCCCCTCGATCAAGGTCCTTGCCGGTCATCACGGACCTGTTCCCAGGCGGCCTCTCTGCTCGGCGCCTTCCCCATGAATCCCCCATTCCTATGCGGCTCCGATCCAATCGCGCTTGCGTCACCCGCTCCCGGTGACCTACGATCCACGCATCGCCTATGAGCAAAATCTACTTTGGCATCAACATGGAGTTTGTCCGGCACGCCGATCAATCGTTCGAGTGGGGGGTTGAGAAGGCGGCAGAACTCGGATACACCCATATCGAGCCGATGGTCCACTGGGGCCGCGAGCTCCTGAGCGAGGCCGGCTACTTCCACAGCGTCTCGATGCTGGATGACCCGCTGCGGATCAAGCGGGCGTGCGAACAGGCGGGAGTCAAACTCTCCGGACTGTCCGCTCACACCCCGATCACCAAGCCCGAGATCGGGGTCGAGTATCTCAAACAGGCCATCCGCTTCGCCGCCGAATGCGGCGCGCCCGTAGTCAACACCGACGAGGGCCGGAAGCAGCCCTGGACGACCGAGGAGGAGGATTTCACGCTGATGCGCTACACGCTCATGGAAGCAGCCAGGGTGGCCGAACCGCGCGGCATCCTGATCGGGCTCGAGTGCCACCAGCAGTACAGCAAGACCCCGGATGGCCTGGACCGCATCCACAAGCTGGTGAAAAGCCCCGCGATTGGCATCAACTTCGACACCGGCAACGCCTTCTTGTGCGGACACGATCCCTACAAGTGGCTGAAGCGGGTCGTTAAGCGCCTGGTCCACCTGCACGCGAAGGACATCTCTGTGCAGCAGGGATCGGCCGAGCGCGGCAAGGTCACCGGCACCGCCGTCGGCTGCGCCTGCGGAGAGGGCGTGATCGACTGGACCCGGGTGATCCGGCTGTGCCGCGAAGCCAAACGCGATATTGTGCTTTCGGTCGAGTGCGGAACGGTCGATCAGGCCGAACGATCCATTCAACATTTGAAGAGCCTCATCTGAGAACCGCAGACTGATTATGGAACCACAAGCTGACATTGCCGTTATCGGACTGGCCGTCATGGGCCAGAACCTGATTCTGAACATGAACGACCACGGCTTCACGGTCGTGGCCTACAACCGGACCGTGTCGAAGGTCGACGAGTTCCTGGCGCAGGAGGCGAGGGAGACGAAGATCGTGGGCGCCCACTCGCTTGCCGAGATGGCCGCCCTCCTCAAGCGCCCGCGCCGGGTCATGCTGATGATCAAGGCCGGACGAGCGGTCGACGAACTGATCGACCAACTCCTGACCGTGCTCGAGCCGGGGGATATCATCATCGATGGTGGGAACTCGCTCTTCGAGGACACCATCCGCCGCACCAAATTCGTCGAGTCCAAAGGCCTCCTGTACATCGGCACCGGTGTGTCCGGCGGTGAGGAAGGGGCCCGCCACGGCCCGAGCATCATGCCGGGCGGAAGCCCGTCGGCATGGCCGCATGTGAAGCCGATCTTCCAGGCCATTGCGGCCAAGGTCGTCGATGCCGCGGGCGGGCCCGAGCAGGCCTGTTGCGACTGGGTGGGCGAGGGCGGGGCCGGCCACTACGTCAAGATGACCCACAACGGCATCGAGTACGGCGACATGCAGCTCATCTGCGAGGCCTATCATATCATGAAGGATGGCCTGGGCATGACGGCCGGCGAGATGCATCATGTGTTCAAGGAGTGGAACACGGGCGAATTGGAGTCCTACCTCATCGAAATCACCCGCGACATCCTCGCCAAGACGGACGACGACGGCACGCCGCTGGTGGACAAGATTCTCGATACCGCGGGCCAGAAAGGCACCGGCAAATGGACGGTGATCTCGTCTCAGGATCTCGGTATTCCGATCACGCTGATTGCCGAGGCGGTCTATTCCCGCTGCGTGTCGGCTCTCAAGGACCAGCGGGTGCTGGCGTCCAAGCATTTCAAACAGGGGAATCCAAAGTTCGCGGGCGACCGCGTCGCGTGGCTGGGCGACATCCGCAAGGCGCTCTATGCATCCAAGATCATCAGCTACACCCAGGGTTACATGCTGATGCGCGCCGCCGCCCAGGCGCATCATTGGAACCTCAACTACGGCGGCATCGCCCTCATGTGGCGCGGCGGATGCATCATCCGCAGCGTTTTCCTCGGCGAGATCAAAAAGGCCTTTGACAAGAACCCGGACTTGGCGAATCTCCTGCTCGATCCGTTCTTCAAGAAGGCCATCAAAGGCTGCGTCCGCAGTTGGCGCAAGGTCGTCAGCACCGCCGTCAAGAAGGGCATCCCCGTGCCGGCTCTCAGCACCGCGCTGGCGTTCTTCGACGGCTTTCGCAGCGCGCGGCTGCCAGCCAATTTGCTGCAGGCCCAGCGCGATTTCTTCGGCGCCCATACCTACGAGCGGGTCGATCAGCCGCGCGGCCAGTTCTTCCACACCAACTGGACCGGCGCCGGCGGGCGCGTTTCGAGCAGCACCTACTCCGTATAGCCGTTCTTCGGCAGGGCCGGGTGGATTGACAAGCCCGGCCCTGCCCCGCTGTCGAGTCTTCCGACCCCAGCCGCCTCTCCCGCCCCGTCACCGTGCGTTGCCGGTCGGGTGATTGCTGCACATGCAAGGGCAGTCTGGCCGGCGCGTCGAGGATGGCAAGCGCGGAGCGCGGCCCCAATAGCGCGAAGCGCGGCTCAAACCCGGCCGCGGCGCCCCAGAGAGTCCCACGGCCTCGCATCCTGGTGTCATTCGAATGTCGGGACATTCTCGACCTGACGAACGCGCCAGAGACCTTCCAATTTCACCAAGGTGAAGCGAATCTCGACCACGTACAGTTCCGGATCACCCGACACCCGCGCCTGCGCCGTTGCTTCGATCACCGCCGAGGCCGGTCCAAGTTCGACGATCTGAGGATCCAGAAATCGGACCTCCACCTGGCGTGTCCGGCCTTTCGCTGCCGCGATTGTCTGAATCAGTTCCGCGCGATCGCTGACGGCGACGTCCGGGGCGCCCGGGACGGTCACCTGGATTTGAAATCCGGGTGCGAAGTGGTCGGCGATCCTATTGGCCGCCGCGAGGTCCGCGAGAGTCCTGCCCTGCGCGGGGGCGCTCACGTCCTGAGCCAGACTTGTCAGAAGCCGGAGAATCCGCTTCTGGTCGGATGGCAGGCAGCCGCGCAGGCCGGCGAACGCGGCGCCGCCCAGCGCCAGCACCAGCAAAAGCTTGCCCCATTTCATGGCCTGGTCACCACAGGGTGCTGCCGACGATGCGGCTCCTTTTGATCACGCCGCCCCAATGCAGTTCTTTCGGCATCGTGCGATTGTCCCCCATCACGAAGTAATCCTCGGGACCCAGAGTGCGCCGCCCGATTTCCCAAGGTTCCGCCTCCCCAAGATAGGGCTCATCGAGCAACCTTCCGTCGATCCACACCCGTCCACCCTGCATCTGGACCGACTCGCCCGGCAAGGCGATGATGCGTTTCAAATACATGATGCTCGTGCCGGTCGTCCGAATCGCGACGATCTCGCCGCGGCGCGGCGCGCGCCACAAGTACGGAATCCGGTTGACGAGGTTGACCGAGCCGTTGCGCAGGGTAGGTTCCATGCTGATCCCATTGACCCGGACCGGGAGGAGCACGTGCCGGAAGACCAGCCAGCATCCCAAGCCCAGGAGCAGGGCACGCACCAGGGTGACCTTGGGGTTCTTTCCCACGATCATCCGCTGCCACAAGGGGACGGAAGCGACTGGACCGGACGCCGGATCGCGCATGGCGATGATCATACCAGAGTCCGTTCGCGAAGCCAGAGCGCCAGAGTATGGCCCCGCCCCGCATCGAGAGCTGAACGTCGTGGCGATAGAACAGAAGGGGCGCCGGCGGCGTGCGCCGGCGCCCAGTGCGAGTTGAACCGTCGAATCGAGCGATCAGTTCGTCAGGCGATAGAACTTGGCGGCGTCTTGAGCTGCCACCGTCACGACGCAGAGGTCGTTTTCGATCATCACCGGCGCGGGATCGTCGGCATAGACGCCGTTGACCGTCGCAGCGGACTGCAGACGGAACGCGGAAGCGGTCGCCGGCCAGGCGATGCGGATGTTGCTTGCCGCCAGCAGGCTGATCGTGAGCGTGACATCGGTCGGGGCCGGTTCGACGGCCAGCGCGGCGACGCTGCCGGCCACACCCAGGCCGTCGGTGACGATGACAGTGTACGTGCCGGCGTCATCCTCGCCTGGACTGGCGAGAGACAGTGTGGCGGTGCTGGCGCCGCTGATGCCGTTGCCGTCGGCGAGCCGGATGCCGTTTCGATACCAGCGATAGGCAAGAGTGTTGCCGGTCGCTGCGGTGCTGAAGGTGACTGGCGTGCCGGCCTGGACCGCCTGGTCCACGAGCTCCTTCGTAATGGACGGCGGCGTGTAGGTGCCGGGCACGACATGCACGTTGTCAAGCAACAGGGTCTTGTCAGGGAAGGTGCCGATGTGGGCGATCTGGACTTCGGCGGTGTCCATCCACGGCGTGAACGGAACGAACGCCTGATAGAAGGGCATGGTGTGCCGGGTTCCGGTCCAGGGCGAGACGGTATCAATGGGCGGAAGCTCTTCACTCGTGAAGAGGACGCCGCCATCGACGCTCACCTCGACCTGTCCGAGGTTGGGGGCGTTGGAGGAGCCTGTGGCGCGGCCATCGCGGAAGTTGTAGTCGAAGATCAGGGTGTATTCCTGGCCTGGTGTCAGGCCCTCGACGGTCTGGCGGATGTTGCCTGCGTTTTGGTTGAAGTAGACGCTGTCCTGATCGGAGTTGATGCCGTTGTCGAAGAACGGCTCGATCCAGAACGTTGTCGGGCTGTAACCGTTGACGCCATAGCCGCCCGACGGGACCCAGCCGGCCACCCGCTCGGGGTGGAAGTAACCGGGCCAGTTGGCCCCCATGATGCTGGCCTCGAAGCTCGAATTCTTGACTGCGATCTCGTCGGCCAATCGCGGAATAATCGATACCCCGTCAAGAAACAGCGTCGCATCGCCCGATGCGACGACGGTCTTGAATTCGAGCAAACCGCTCTCAGCCGCCGCGGTGAAGCGCAGTTCCTTGAAGTAATAGTCAGTGAGCCCCAACTGTCCCGCGGGGATGATGCCCTCGATGTTGGCCAGTTGCTGGCCGGCGAAGCTGACCTGCAGGTCCAACTCGTACGGATTCTCGACGGTCCGGGCATTGTAGAAGAACTGCAGGCCGTACAACTGACCGACCTTGAGACCCTTGATCATTTGGGATACCGTCCCGCCCCCGCCCTGGATTCGCAGCACCTGACGCCGATCCGGGATGGTCAGGTCCGCGGCGGACAGGAAGGGATTGCCCGTCCCCGCCATGCCAATGTTGGCGCCGCCGGTGGTCCAGCAGGAGACCGCGGCCGTGCCGACGCCATTGTCCTTGTCGACTTCGAAGCTGGGGTTTAGGACGAAGGTCGTCCCGGCCACGAACACGGCGGTGATGTCCGCCGGGAATGGCGTTCCGTCCGGATCGGTGATCTCGACGACGGCGTTGCCGACGGCGACGCCTCGGATCTTGAAGGACTGGGTGGTTGTGGCGCCTTCGAATGCCAGGCTAACCGTCCCGCTGGCGTCCGCGTCGGGCAAGACGAAGACGGTTGTGTTTCCGCTGCGCACCTTGACGACGGCAGGTCCCTCGGCCAGGCGCTCAGGCGGAACCGTGATTGTTGCCGTGCCTTCTTCCCCGATGCGCAAAGCTATCTTCGCCGGGGTCATGTCCATCGGAGGCATAGCCGATCCTGTTTCGCCCAAGACCTTGACGTCGTCCAGGAGCACCGTGGCGCCGGCCGCCGTGTTGGCAAAGCCGATCTGGGCGGTGCTTGCCGCCGCCTTGAACGTAACGGTCTGCCGGGCGTAGTCCGCCCCGCCTCCCACCGCGGACACATCCTTTTCCCAGATGACCGTGCCGTCGACGCTCACCTGGAGGTGAGCCGTGGCACCCGAGGTGGCGTTGTATGCGAACGCAAGCTGATAATCGTTTCCTGGCACCAGGGGCCTGAGGGTCTGTGTGAGAGATCCCTCGTCGGCGATGAAGGCCACCAGGGCCTGGTCGGGAATGGCGCCGTTGTCCGCCCGTCCGCCGGTGCCGTCATCCACGCCGGCGACGCCGGTCTTGACCCAACCGCTGATCGCCGGCCAATCGGCGCCGACGCTGGGAGCGCCATCGTAGACCGCGCCGCTGGCCTCGAAACTGGGGTTCATCACCGTGAAATTGCCCGCGTCACGCTGGACGATTGTCACGGCATCCAACAAAACGGTCGAATCACCGCGGGTGGTGATGTCGAAGGTGAGCGTGCCCATCTCGAAATCGGGGGTAAACGGCACGGTGCAGGAGTAATAGGGCGAGCCGGTCAGTGTGGCCGGCTTGACTTTCAACATGGTGGCGAGGGTCTCGTCCATCGCTCCACCCCAGTTGATCGTCGAGAACCTGACCGCCAGATCAAGGTCGCTGCCGCTCCGCGCATCGTAGCGGAACTGGATCCAGTATTGTTTCCCTGCAGTCAGTCCGGCGATGTCCTGGGACAGGGTGCCGGCTCCCTGATGAAAGCCGACCCGCAGGCCGTCCGGGACGGGTGTGCCGCTGTTGTGAAACGGACCGGCGTTCTCGTTCACGCCCGACCCGCCCCCTGTGCTGTTCCAGTTGTCGATGGTCCCATAGAAGGGCCAGGGCTGGGTGAAGTTGTTCTCGAAGCTGGGGTTCGCGATGAACCCCTGGCTCACGGCCGACACGCTCGTCGCGGCAGCCAGCAAGGCGCTCGCGAACAGGCGCCAAAGTGTTTTGGTGTTTCGCATGGTGTTTGCTGCCTTCTTGGTTCCTTGGTTAAGGGCTTCTGCCAGGGCGCAACTTGGTACTGGTACGATTGTCAAGCATTGCCTTTCCGACGATGTGAACCATGTCCGATCCCTGAAGGCCGTTCAAGGCAAATCAGGCAAAATCAGGCAACCCAGGGATGTCTTCACGCGACATCGAGAGGCGAACCTCGAATCATGAATGACACGAATTCGAGGGGAAACATGAATCGTGTGATTGGTGGTCATCTCTTTCCTGGGCCACAGCCGGCGCTTGGCGCGGATAAAGTGACAGGTTCGTACTTATCTATATCTATGTGGGGGGATTGAGAGAAAGATGAAGTGACAGGTTTCTAATTGTTGACACGCCTTCTGTTTTGGCGTGCATGTGTCTGCGGCAAGGGCAGTGGTGGTGGAGTGAGTTGAACGAAAGGTTTCCTATGCGGATGGCGCGGATCAAGATCAGCGGGCGTGGGGCGGTGTATCACTGCATGTCGCGTGTGGTGGGCGGGCAGAGGCTTTTGGGGCCGCTGGAGAAGGAGAAGCTGCGAGAGATGCTCTGG
>Ga0302249_1000322_pt1 | contig 43618 bp, 42 predicted proteins | sample AAG_UR_Val_MG_FD_193531 | JGI IMG/M metagenome (GOLD analysis project Ga0302249, IMG submission 193531) | Enriched activated sludge microbial communities from anaerobic digester in WTTP, New Holstein, Wisconsin, United States - AAG_UR_Val | ecosystem: Engineered > Bioreactor > Anaerobic >... | reverse complement strand
GCGAAGTTAGAGGGCGCCAACCTCGCCGGGCAGGATCTCGCCGGGGTCGTCTTGACGGGGGCCCTTCTGTCCGGAGCTACCCTTTCCCGTGCCAACCTGTCCGGCGTGGTCATGAAGGGCGCCAACGCCGCCCGGACCAAATTTGCTGCCGCCGATCTCCGGGGGGCCGACCTCTCCGGGATGGATCTGCACGGCGCTGACTTCTCGGGCGCCGATCTTAGCGGGGCCGACCTCTCCGGCAGCGATCTGTCGGGCGCCATTCTTTCCCAGGCAAGGGGAAAGAAGGTCCAGGCCGCCGGGGCCCTCTTCATCGGCGCCGATCTCAGCGGCGCCGACTTTTCCCATGCCGTCTTCACTGCCGTCGATCTCAGTGAAGCCAACCTGGTCAAGGCTGTATTCGACGGGGCGGATCTCAGCGCGGTCTGGTTTTCCGATGCCGATGCCTCAGGGGCCAACCTGCAAGGGGCGACGCTGACCGCCGCCAAGGGGGAGGGAAAGACGATATTCCGCAACGCCCGTCTCTCCGGAGCGATGCTGGCCAATGCCTATTTCGAAGACGCCGATTTTTCCGCCGCCGATTTTTCCGCCGCCGATCTCACCGGGGCCACCCTTACGCGCTGCCTCATGGAGCAGGCCAACCTGTCGGCAGCCCGGGCCCGGGAGGCCGATTTTACCAAGTCGGACCTCTCTGGGGCGAAAATGGGAGGAATCAATCTGATGGAAGGTTCCCTCCGCAAGGCTGGCCTGACCGGGGTCGACCTGAGGCAGGCCAATCTTTTTGCAGCGGACTTCTTCAAGTCCAAGTTAGGCGGGGCGCGCCTGGAGGGGGCAAACATCAAACGGACTCTCTTGGCCGGGGAGGATGATCAGAAATGACCAGGCTCACGAAAGACGAGTTGATCCTCTATATCGCCGAAAACAGGATCCTGACGGGGATCGATCTTTCCGGTTTGGATCTTACCGGCATCTCCCTTTCCGGACGGGTTTGCGAAAGGATTTCTTTGGCGGGATGCAAGCTTGCCGGGGCCGACCTTGCGGGTGCGTCATTCACGGCCTGTAAATTCTCCGGGGCGTACCTCGCTGGAGTCAATCTCTCGGGGGCAAACCTGGCCGGCGCAGATCTGGCCGCCCTCGATCTTTCCGGGAGCAATATGACCGGGGCGCTTCTGGAAAGGGCCGATTTGAGAAAGGCGAACCTCAAGGGCGCCCTCCTGGATTACGCGGAGAGTAACGATGTCAATCTGGCCGGCGCATCCCTGGTGGGGTCGTCTTTCCGGATGGCTTCCCTGACGGCTGCTGATTTGACCGCCGCCGATCTCTCCGACGCCAACCTTTCCCTGGCGGATTTAGAGGGTGCAAAACTTGCCGGGGCTGTTTTCTGCCATACCGACTGTTCGAAGACATCTTTCAACAATACGGATCTAAAGAGCTTGTCTCTTGCGGGCTGCATTCTCGTCATGGCATCTTTTGAAGGCGCTGATCTCAGAGGCGCCGATCTGGCCGGGCTTATCCTCACCCAGACGGGATTCGAAGGAGCAGACCTTTCCGGCGCCGATCTGTCGAGAATCGACGCCTGGGCGGCCCGCTTTGAAGGGGCCGTGGCCATCGACACTGCCTTCGCCGGCTCCGGGCTTATGGATGCCGATTTTACCGACAGCCGCCTTGACGGGGCGAATTTTTCTTCCGCCGTACTGACGGGCGCCCGGCTGACCCGGGCGGTGTGCCGGAAGGCGATCTTCCGCGCTGCCCGTCTATCCCATGCCGATTTATCCTATGCCGACCTGGGGGGAGCGGATTTTACCGCGGCCTTGCTGGAACAGGCGAGCCTTGATGGGGCGGCGCGATCCGAAGCCCGCTGGGAGGGTGTTGACCTTTCCCTCATCCGGCAGCCTGACAAGGAGCTGTTGATGGCCGAAAAATGGCAGCCTTCGCCGCCCCTGAGATAGGCAGGGCGGATGTTTTGTAAGTGCAGAATGTGATGAGCTAAGAAAATGACTATTTGCAAAAGGATATTGCGTCATACAGGCTTTTTTTCAACGAAAATTAAACAACTTATCAAGGAAAGGAGCAACCCATGAAGGCCCTAGCCGCGTCACTGTCCCAAGGAGAGATGTCCCTGCATCCGGCGGAGGTCAAAATGCGGAGCGGAGAAGACTATATCGTCCTTCGTGAGCACGTCCTTACCAGGGCCTGCCGGGCCGCCGGCTGTCTCCTTGAACCGGAGGCAGGGGATGTTGTGTTGACGGCATCCGCATCTGCCGGCCCGGTTTTCATCCTGTCGGTGTTGAGTAGAACCCGCCCGGAAGCTGATGCTTGCCTCTCCACCCCCGGGGCATCCATGGTCCTGGGACCTGAGGTCTTGAAAATCCGTGCCGGGAAGGAAATATCCGTGGCAGCGCCGAGCGTTTCCCTGGCGGCCCGCACCGGCCAGGCCTATATTGATGCCTGTATGCTCCGGGGTGAATTTCTGGAGATCCGTTTTACAAAGATCCGGACCGTTGCCAAAGCCGTGGAGACTCTCTGTGAGCGCCTCGTGGAGGAACTGGAGAGGTCCTACCGCCGGGTGCGGGATTTTGAAGAGCGGCGGATGGGCCGCTTACGCACCGTCGTAGAAGGCATTTTATCTCTCACGGCGAAAAATGCCACCATCCGTGTGGAGAAACGTCTGAAAATGGATGGAGAAAAGATTCATCTGGGGTGAGAAATGTTTGCTGCCACTTTAGAAAAAGGGATGTGTCAGGCCTTTCCCGACACGTGCAAGACGCCGACGCCGGCCGGTCCGGTTCCCGTTCCATACCCGAACATTGCCAACTGTCCCACCGCCCAGTCTTCTACCTGCTCTTCAAAGGTACTGATCAACGGGATGAAGGCATTCAATCAAAAGACGGTTTATCCGACGAGTTCGGGGGATGAGGCGGGCAGCGCCGGCGGCCTCGTTTCCAACAAGATCAAGGGCAAGGTGAAGTACACCTCGGGCAGTACCTCCGTTTATATTCAGGGGCCGCCGGCCGTCCGCATGAACGATACGACCGCCCACAACGGTTCCCCGCCCAACGCCCCCATGGGTTCCCAGGCAGCTCCCAGTCAGACCAAGGTTAAGATCCTGAAGTGAAGGCTTCTGATGAGAAGCATCCTGCCCTTCTGATCCCCCCCCTCCTCCTGCCGTTGCGACAAAGGACGCATCGGCGGTCCGGCCTGATGGAATCAATAGCCGGGTCCTTGCCGGCGTCGGTCGGATTGTGTTCTGTTAGAGAGGGAAAAGCCTTGCGGTCAAATATTGCTTGCCAATTAAAGGGATTTTCTTATCATAGCTTGTAAGCGTTTCATCAAACCGGGTGCATCATGAGGAAAAGAGGACATGGCCGTTCCGCAATATGAAAAAGGCAAACTCTATAACATATACGTCATCGACTTCCGCAAAGACCCCAATCAACCACGTAAATACTTCGATTCCGAAGCCCTGGAGGAATTGGCCGCCTCCATCAAGAAACACGGCATCCTCCAGCCCGTTCTTTTCCGGCCCGGCGATCAGGGCTGGCTGAACATCGTGGCCGGGGACCGGCGCATCGAGGCGGCGAAAAAAGTCGGGGTAAATGTGATCCCCGCCCTGCTCGTCGAGGGAAGCGCCGATGAAATAGCCCTCGTGGAAAACCTCCAGCGCAAGGATCTGAAGCCCGTCGAGGAGGCGGAGGCCCTGGAGCGGATGACATAATTTTGTGTTGCTGTGAAGATGCGGTTAATTAGACGCTTACGAGAAAGGTGCTTACTTTTGGTCGTGATTATTTTGTGTAGAGGTGGTATTGTTGCCTTCCTGAAGTCAATAGAATGAGCATTATTGAATGGATGCAAGACTTCGATGCATAATCAGCGATCCTCCCCGTGAAAATCTACCTTGACAAATAGAATGTACGTTCTGTGCGCCGTGCAAAGGCGCTGTTTTTCAGCGGGTGCGAATCCCGCCCGGCAACTTTCACTCCAGCCGGTAGCAATCGGAACAGTCGTGGAGGCAACGAAGCGGCTGAAGCCTCCGGTGTAGAGGGTCCTCAGGGACTTGGCGAACGTGCAGGCCGTAACGTGAGTGAATGCTGAGCAGGCCTCGAAAAGTTCAATGTGGAAGCCGACCCGGCAGAACCACGGGGAAGGCCGCCGCTACAGGCGAAGAGAGTGAAACGCAGCCTGTGGTTCCATCGGGGTATTGGCGATGGCATGCATGAAAGGGGGAAACAGACGCAACACGGGAAGCCCCATGACGTGATCTGAACAAGATCAACCGGACTCCCGCGAGGGACAGGCCGGGTGTGATGGGGTGGCGGAGAGGCCCGTACTACCATCGAAATCGGGTAATGCCGATGGAGGGAAGGGGCCTTGGTTCAAGATAAACGCATCAAGTAAGAAAGGACAGGAGATTGGGAAACCTGCAAACTCCAGAAAGCGTTCAGAAATTACAGACGGCGTTACGTGCCAAAGCGAAGGGAGAACCCGAGTTCCGGTTCTATCTTCTTTATGACAAGATATACCGACAAGACGTACTCGACTATGCCTACCGAAGCTGCAAGGCCAACAAGGGTGCAGCCGGCGTGGACGGAGTGCGTTTTGAGGATATCGAAGCATCGGAAGAAGAACAATGGCTTGGGGAACTGGCGGAACGGTTGAAGAAGAAGGACTACCGACCGGAAGCGGTCAAGAGGGTCTGGATTCCGAAGCCGAACGGTAAACAGCGACCCCTGGGGATACCGACAATCACCGATCGCGTGGTTCAGACAGCGGCCTTGATTGTTTTGGAGCCCATCTTTGCTGTGGATCTGCAACCGGAGCAATATGCCTACCGGGCAGAGCGGGGGGCGCAGGATGCGGTAAAAGCAGTCCATCGACTGCTTACGACCGGACACCAACACGTCATTGATGCAGACCTGTCGGGATATTTTGACAGCATTCCGCACAAAGAACTGATGAAGAGCGTTGCCCGCCGGATATCGGACAGGCACATATTGCACCTCATCAAACAATGGCTGGAGGCTCCGGTCGAGGAAGACGACGGACATGGCCACCGGAAACGGACAACGTCCAACCGGGACGCCGGGCGTGGCATTCCCCAAGGCGCACCCATTTCCCCGTTGCTGTCGAACCTGTACATGCGACGGTTCATTCTGGGATGGAAGCAATGGGGGTGTGAGCGACGCTGGTCGGCGCACATCGTCAACTACGCTGATGACCGTGCGCCACGAAGGCGCAGAAAGGAGGCCGTAAAGGTCCACTGAATCTGTGTCATGCTGCACAGAAGATGAGGGAAGGCCCCTCGGAGCCCCGCCATGCAGGTGGAGGCTTCAAACCACCTTAAGCTGCTGTGGACAAAAGCCATGGTGGTGAGCGTTAAGGAAAAGGCGAAGCAAGACTTCGTCAGGTGAGTGTCACGGAGACGAACACCAGTGAACCGCTGATAAAGTGTCGAAAGCGTAGGAACGTCATCAAAACCAGGGGGGAGTCGTTAACCTGGGATAAGCCTGGAGGAAACCTGCTTACTGATCAGGCGGTGGCCGGTACGGAGGCGGCGCGAACGTGACATAGGCTTTTGTGTAGAACGTGGGAACCTACGACGCCGATGCTAAGGGAGAAATCCAAGTGGAGGCCCCACAAGGATGAGAGTACCGATGCGGCGTATAGGGGCGGAACAGCCCGTATGAGCGAAGAAGCTTCTGTAATGGAGGTGGAGCAAAGGGGCTGTGTTATCCGGTTTTGACGATTGGTCAACCAGCAATGGGAGGAGCCGATGGACAAAACAAAGTCGTATGAGATTTCCAAGCATGCAGTGTGGGAAGCCTACAAGCATGTGAAGGCGAACAAGGGGGCATCGGGAATTGATGATGTGTCGCTGACAGTGTTTGAGGAGAATTTGAAAAATAATCTCTACAAGATCTGGAATCGCATGTCATCGGGGAGTTACTTTCCCCCTCCAGTCAAAGTGGTAGAAATACCGAAAAAGAATGGAGGAAAACGTATTCTTGGTGTTCCTACGGTAGCTGATCGCATTGCCCAGATGGTGGCCAAGATGTATTTTGAGCCTCTGGTGGAGCCGTATTTTCATCCGGACTCATATGGTTACAGACCTGGAAAATCGGCAATAGACGCAGTAGCCGTCACGCGGGAGCGCTGCTGGCGGTACGACTGGGTGCTGGAGTTTGATATCAAAGGACTGTTCGACAACATCGACCATTCTCTGCTTATGCGGGCCGTCAAGGCACATACTGACTGTAAATGGTTGCTGCTCTACATTGAGCGGTGGCTCAAGGCGCCATTTCAGAAGGATGATGGGCGGGTGATAGAGCGACAAACGGGGACTCCCCAAGGAGGGGTCATCAGTCCCTTGCTGGCAAACCTGTTTCTTCACTATGTGTTTGATATGTGGATGAAGAGGAATCGACCTCAAAATCCTTGGGCACGATATGCTGATGATGGAATAACCCACTGTCGCACCTGGAAGGAGGCGGAAGAACTGCTGGAGCAATTACAGGAACGATTTAGAGAATGTCTGCTGGAACTTCATCCGGACAAGACACGCATTGTGTACTGTAAGGATGATGACCGGAGTGGAAATTTTCCGGAAACGAAGTTTGACTTTCTGGGATACACCTTTCGACCACGGCGATCCAAGAATCGTTACGCCAAGTTCTTTATCAGCTTTACCCCTGGGGTGAGCAACAAGGCTGGCAAAGTGATGCGCCAGACCATTCGGCAGTGGCGGCTGCATCTCAAACCGGATAAAACACTTGAGGATTTCTCTCACATGTTTAATCCTGTTTTGCGGGGATGGATCAACTACTATGGGCGTTTTTACAAATCGGCATTGTATCCCGTACTGAGACACATGAACCGGGCGTTGGTGCACTGGGCTCGGCGGAAATACAAAAGGCTCACTCGGCATCACCGGCGGGCAGAATATTGGCTGGGGAGCGTCGCAAGACGAGAACCTCAACTCTTTGTCCACTGGAAGATGGGGATTATGCCTGCGGCTGGATAATGGGAGCCGGATGAGCTGAGAGGTTCACGTCCGGTTCTGAGAGGGCCTGGGGGTGGGATTCCCCCGGGCTACTCACCTTGTGATCACCGTAAGCGGGCACCATACCAAGCGAGGCTTTGCGGAAAGAGCCCTGCAACGCCTCTGTGAACAGATAGAGCCGTTAGGCGTGAAGCTGAACATGGAGAAGACGAAGGTGGTGAACATGCTTGATGGTGGCACCTTTGGATTCCTCGGGTTTGATTTTCGGCGTATATTGAACCGTGAAAAGACCCGGCACTACATTTTGCTGACACCGAAGAAGAAAGCCCGCAAGGCCATCAAGGCAAAGATTCGAGAGATCATTCAACTCGGGGGAGCCACCCCTGCTGAAGACTTGATCAAGAGGATCAATGCCAGCTTGGCCGGATGGGTTGAGTACTTCCGGGTTGGCAATTCAAGTCGGGCATTCAGCGAAGTCCGGGACTATCTGGAAATGAAGGTCAGGACACTGCTGACACGGCGAAAGCGCAGGCAGAAACGGAGCGTGGGTTGGCGGCGGTGGAGTAACGAGTATCTCTATGGTGTGTTGGGGCTGTTTTGGGATTGGAAAATCCACCCCCTGCAAAACGTGGAGGTTTATTCGTGAAAGTGGCCGCTGACATCACCAGGACTCATAACCCTTTCGGAGAAGACTGCTGGGCGAGCTGCTTGAGGGAAAACCTCACGAGCAGTTCCTATGGGGAGGGGCTGGAAACGGGCCGGGAATATGCCCAGGAACCGCGCCAGTCCTTTACCCGACAGATTTTCTTCGGTTGGTGGAAACGTCATCTGAAGGTTTACCACCTGATTTCAAGGAGCAAATATGGCCTGATGATGTAGATGCTGGCCGGATTGATCACCTATATCCTCTTGGCCATTTATTGCCATGATGAATATAAGGAACATGTCTCCGTCAAGCGGCTCAGGAAAATATGCATCAAAATCCGTAACGAAATGAGCCTCGCTGATATTGTCAACAATACCGGCATATGGTTATATCAGCCGCCTGGCTCAGAATCTTCATATGCAATTACTTAACCGGACATTACTGTGTCATTGTAAGCATTCATATTGACAGACAAGAGCCAAGGCGATATATCTGAATATCAGAAAAGACAGATTTTCAGAAGAGGTCGATTATGGGCGATACCGTACAAGTGAGACAGCGAGGCGCTTTGACCTTGCCCGCCAAGGTGCGGGAGCGTTATAAGATCAAATCCGGCGACACCTTCAACCTGGTGGATTTCGACGGGGTGCTGATCTTGTCACCCTTGGCCCCCCTGGCGCCGGAGTTGGCCAGAGAGATAGAAAAGGCGCGTCTGGAAGCCGGCCTCACCGTAGAGGAGATGCTGGCTGATCTGCGTCGCCAGCGGGAACGCTACACCGCCGAAAGATACGGCGCCGATGGCAAATAAGCTGAAGATTTTCCTCGATGCCGACGTGATTTTTGCTGGCGCGGCGGCGCCCTCGGAACAGAGCGCCAGCCATGTCATCCTGCGAATGGGGGAACTGACGATTCTGGATTGTGTAACCTCCGAGCAGGCGGTAACGGAAGTTGAACGGAATCTCCAGGAAAAGCTTCCTTTTAAATTGCCCGAGTTCCGCCTGTTGGTAAGTCGCTGTCTGCGAGTCATTTCCGACCCACAGCCGGCGACTTTGTCTAATTATGAGAACATGGCGGACGCAAGCGATATGCCGCTACTGGTCGCGGCCATTCAGGAAGGGTGTTCATTCCTGATAACCTTCAATATCCGTCATTATCATCCGGATCATGAAGAAATCAAAGCCTTGAAGCCCGGCGATTTCATCATCACTTTGCGCCAATTACTGACGCAGATGTCAGGATAAGCCAGCCACCTGCCTATGTTGAAGAGGGCGGAAATCTCTCAACGAGGCTACCCGCAAGCAGAAACAAGCATCCGTTTGTCAACCACTTTTGCCAGCCTGGCGCAGCGGCGTCATCCGGATAACTACGCCGTCCCCGGCGCCACTTCGCAAATCCTTATCCTTAGGCAACCTTGCCTGCAAGACACGGACATAACCCCGGAACGGCGACTATTCGGCGGGAGAAGACATCCTCGTCAGGCGGCGGGTCCTGACGATGGCCACAGCACTGAGGAAGGCGATCCCGGAGAGGATCAGGACAATGCCGGCGGCCTCCTGGAGCGAAGGGATCTCCCCGAGTTGCACGGCGGCGGCGGTGACGGCGATCACCGGCGTGGCCAGGGTGCCGATGGTGGCCATCCCTGCCGGGAGACGCTCCAGGATGTAAAACCAGAGCAGATAGGCGATGACGCTCGTGAAGATGACGTTGTACGCCAGGGCGGCAATGAACACGGCTGTCCAGCGGATGGGCGGCGCCGGCAGCAGAAGGGCCAGCAGGATGAGAGGGATGGCGCCGTAGATCATCTGCCAGGTCGTGACGGAGAGGAGCTCGAATTCCGGACTCCTCCTCATGATCCGGGTGACGATTGCGCTCCCCGCCCAGGAGATGCCCGCCAGTACGGCGATGACGCTTGACCAGAGCTTGGCCCCCACCGCCTGGAAGTCCACCATGAGCCCCAAACCGGCAAAGGCCAGGATCACCGCCAGCCATTCCATCCCCCGGATCCGCTCCCCCAGGATCGGCCAGGCCAGGAGGATGACCCAGAACGGCATGGTGTAAAGAAGAATGGCCGTTTTCCCCGCCCCGCCGCTCACCAGGGCATACATGGGGAGGCCAAGGCCCAGGGTGGTGGAAAACAGACCCAGCAGCATCGTCCCTTTGATCTGCCGGGGCCGTAACGGTTTTCCTGACCACATCAGGAGCGGTAAAAGGAAGGCGGCTGCCAGGGCCACGCGGAGGGCGGCAAAGACGAAGGGATCGCAGAAGCGGAGCCCCTCCTTCATCACCACCCAGTTGTATCCCCAGATCAGGCTCAGAAAAACGAGGGCCAGATAAGGCCTTCCTTTGACGGCGGTGGGGTGGGAAGGGGCATTCATGGGAGACGAGACTAAAAGAAGGAACCTGTGCTGTCAAGACATTCCATAAAAATTTGCCATTTCTTGACAACAGGAAACTTGCTTGGCATTTGCGTGTGGAAGGCGGATGTTATCTCAATCATGCATCGGCGGTGCGGCAGCAAGGCGATAGGGATAGGTGTCGGCGGGGTCGTAGGGGTCGGGGCTGTACTCGAGGACCTGGGATTTGACCCGGGAGCGGACGGCATGGGCGATGCCGGGCAGGATCCGCACCCGCTCTCCCGCCTTGAGGATGACTTTGCCCTGCACGCCGGTCCGTGGATCTTCGAGAAGCAGTTCCACCTCGCCGGAGATCACGTACATCCGGTCCGTCTTCTTCCGGTGATAATGGTGCCCCCGATCCACGCCGGTCCGGGCGGAATCGATGTCCCAGTAAACGATCTGACGGATGGTGGCATCCGGGCGGTTGATGATCTGGGCCATCTCGCCCTTCTCGGAAAAGATCCGCCGCTCCACCTCATCGGGACCGCCGACCGGCAGGGATTCGATCAAGATTTTGTCAGCGAAAGTTCCAGCTTCAGGCATTGATATCGGCATCCATAGCGATGTTAACCATGTGCCGGCGCCCCTTCGGCGCCGGGAGGTCAGGACCCCCCCTGTCCGTACCCGGCAACGAAAAATGTGCCTCGCCGCCGGAAATTATCGACTCCGTCCAATCTGGCGACAGTTTGCGTGACATAACGGTCTCCTGATCCTGATCCAGCCTCACGCCCCCAGGTAGGCCCGCTTCACCCCTTCGTCGTTGCGGAGGTTTTCCGCTGTATCCGCCATGACGATCCGGCCCGTCTCCATGACATACCCCCGGTGGGCCACCTTCAGGGCCATATTGGCGTTCTGTTCCACCAGAAAGATCGTCGTCCCGTTCTCCCGGTTGATCCGGCGGATGATGTCGAAAATGAGGCGGACATAGATGGGGGCCAGGCCGAGAGAAGGCTCGTCGAGGAGAAGTAAGCGGGGGCGGGCCATAAGGGCCCGGGAAATGGCCAGCATCTGCTGCTCGCCGCCGGAGAGGGTGCCCCCCGGCTGGTTCCGCCGCTCCGCAAGGATGGGGAAGAGTTCGAAGATATGCTCCATGTCCTTTTTGACACCGGCCTTGTCCTTGCGGAGAAAAGCCCCCATGTCGAGATTTTCCGTCACCGTGAGATAGGGGAAGATCCGGCGCCCTTCCGGCACCTGGGAAATCCCCAACGCAACGATCTCGTTGGGGCTGACCCCACCAAGACTTCGACCCATGAACAGGATGTCGCCGGCACGCGGCGGGACAATGCCCGAGATGGACATCAGGGTCGTGGATTTGCCCGCCCCGTTGGCCCCGATGAGGGTGATGATCTCCCCCTCCCCTACGCTGAGCGTAATATCCTTCAGGGCCTGGATGTTGCCATAATAAGTCTGGACGTCTATCAATTCGAGCAGGTCGCTCATCGCCCCTCCGGTATGTCCCGTATGGCGGAGGGATTCTCCGCCACCGGGTGAAGATCTCCGCGGAAAGCGAGAACCGCCCCCATTTCGATTAGTTCGACATGCTTACTTGAAAATGGAAACCGTCCCCACTTTTTCCTTTTTTTTGTCACCGGATCAGGGCTGTCGCCGAAAAAGAGAACCGTCCCCATTTTATTCCTCCGTTTCCTCGCCCAGGTAGGCCTTGATCACCACGGGATTCTCCCAGATCTCCGCGGCGGTCCCGGCGGCGATCCCCTTGCCGTAGTCGAGGACATAGATGCGGTTGGAGATGCTCATGACGATCCGCATGTCGTGCTCGATCATCAGGACGGCTATTTTTTCCTCATCGCAGATCCGGCGGATCAACACCTCGAGGGCGTCGGTCTCCCGGGGGTTCATCCCCGCCGCGGGCTCGTCGAGGAGGAGAAGGAAGGGCTCCGTTGCCATGGCCCGGGCGATCTCCAGGCGGCGCTGATCGCCGTAGGGAAGGTTCTTGGCCAGCTCGTTTACCTCGCCGGCAAGGCCTATCTTTTCCAGGATGGCGTAACTGCGCTCCACGATATCCCTTTCCTCCCGGCGGGTCTGGGGATCCCGGAGTACCGCCCCGAGGACCCCCGCCCGGGTCCGGCAGTGGCGGCCGATCATGACGTTCTCCAGAACGGTCATCTCCTGGAAGAGGCGGATGTTCTGGAAGGTCCGGGCCAACCCCGAGGCCGTGACCTGGTGGGTCTTCAGACCGTTGAGGCGCCGCCGTTTCTTCCCCGGCGGCGTCACGAAGACATCCCCGCCCGAGGGCCGGTAGATGCCGGTAACACAATTGAAGAAGGTGGTTTTCCCCGCGCCGTTGGGGCCGATCAGGGCCACTACCTCCCCGGGCTGAACCTGGAGGCTTACCTGGTCCAGGGCCCGGAGCCCGCCGAAATTCATGGTCAGTGCCTGGACATTGAGGAGGGGTTCCGTCACGGCGTTCATCTCTGCTTCTCCGATCCCCGATGGAATTCATAGATCCGGCGGACGCCGCTGACGATGCCCTGGGGCCGGAAGATCATCATCATCACCATGATCAGGCCGAACAGCAGCATCCGGTATTCGCTGAAGGCCCGGAGATATTCCGGTGTTAGGATCAGAACGAAGGCGCCGATGATCACGCCCAGGATGGAACCCATGCCGCCCAGGACGACGATGGAGAGAATCATGGCCGATTCGAGGAAGGTGAAACTCGCCGGATTGACGAAGGTCGTCTTGGCGGCGAAGACCACGCCGGCGAGCCCCGCCCAGGTGGAACCCAGGGCGAAGGCCGTGAGTTTTGCCGCGGTGGGATTGACGCCCATGGCCTCACAAGCCGTTTCGTCCTCCCGGAGGGCCACCCAGGCCCGGCCGATCCGGGAGTTCTGGAGACGGTTGACCACAAAGATCGTCAGGAGGCACAGAAAGATCATAAGGAAATAGATGTAGATCGTGGCCCCGTGGAGATCCATTTCCCAACCGAAGAGACTCGGCCGGGGAATCCCGGCGATCCCGCTCGGACCGAAGGAAAACTCGTTCCAGTTTTCCAGGACGAGGCGGGTTATCTCGGCAAAGCCAAGGGTGACGATGGCCAGATAATCACCCCGGAGACGCAGGACGGGAAACCCCAGTACAATGCCGAACAGGGTCGCCAGGAGGGCGCCCAGGGGCAGGGCGGTCCAGAAGCCGATGCCGAAATGGTGATAGAGGAGGGCGTAACTATAGGCGCCCACGGCATAGAACGCCACGTAACCCAGATGGAGGAGTCCCGCCAGGCCGACGACGATGTTGAGCCCCAATCCCAGCATCACGTAGAGGAGGGCGTTGGTGACGATATTGATCTGATAGGTCGAGGCGAAGGGAAGAAAAGGGAAGATCGTCCCGGCGGCGGCCAGGATCAGCAGCAGGGGGCGGCGGAGTTTCGGGTCGTCCGTTAACCGGCGCAGCGAGGGTTTGGCCGGCGGGGCGGAAGCGACTGTCGCTTTATGAACATCATCCGGTGCCAAAGAGCCGATTTCCCCTTCCGGAATCGCCACCCCTCCCCGCTGGGCACTGCCGGTCGCCGCGGTGGCGCGGAGTTCTCCCGGCCGATCCGACGGCGCCGTCATCCCTTCCTTTCCCGTTCCCGCCGTCAACTCACTTTGCCGCGCGGTCCGGACGGGAGGCTTATCTCTTCTTGCCCCCCGTGCCTGGCGTACCAAGAAATATCGCCAGGCGAAGGACCCCAGAAAGCTTCCCGCTCCCACATACAACATGTTCACCCAACGCCATTCGATGATGTTTTCGATGGTATTGACGCGGATCACCAAAACGGGAAAGGTCAGGAACATGAACCAGAGGGCGATGATCAGGGATTGGCGGATCTGGACAATGGCGGGCAAGGGAGCGGCTCCTCTTATACTTTCTGCACCGTCGAACGGCCCAGCAGACCGGAAGGACGCATGATCAAAATGATCACGAGGAGGAGGAAGGCAAATACGTCCTCGTAATCACTGGAAACGTATCCAGTGGCGAAGCTCTCCGTCCAGCCCAGGACCAGGGCCCCCAGCACCGCCCCGGGGATGGAGCCGATCCCGCCGAGGACCGCCGCCGTAAAGGCCTTGATGCCGGCGATGAAGCCGATGTAGAAATTGATCCGGCCGATGTGGGAGGCGATGAGGACCCCACCGATGGCGGCCAGCACCGAACCGATGATAAAGGTATAGGAAATCGTCCGGTTGACGTCGACCCCCACCAGCATGGCCATTTTGCGGTCCTGGGCCGTGGCCCGCATGGCCTTCCCCATCTTCGTGAACTTGATGAGGAGGGTCAGCAGCACCATGGAGACCGCCGTCGTCATCAGGATGATCAACTCCGTGGAACCGATACTGAACCCCAGTCCCTCCAAGAACGGCAATTCGGGAAGGAGGCTGGGAAAGGGAAGGAAATCCGATGTCTGGGCCAGCATGACGTAATTCTGGAGGAAGATGGACATGCCGATGGCGCTGATGAGGGGCGAAAGCCGGGAGGCCTGGCGCAGGGGCTTGTAGGCTATTTTCTCCACGGTAAAGCCATAAGCGGCGGAGTAGATGATCGCTACCGCCGCCGCCAGAAAGAGGACCGAAAGTCCCGAGATCCCCGCGAAGGCCAGGACGGAAGAAACGATCAGGGCCGTGAAGGCCCCGATCATGTAAATCTCCCCGTGGGCGAAATTGATCAGCTCGATGATGCCGTACACCATCGTGTATCCCAGGGCAATGAGGGCGTAGATGCTGCCCCGCGTCAGTCCTCCAAAAAAAAGCTCAAGGAAATAATCCACTTATCTCTTCTTCTTCGGCGCCGGTGCGGCTGCTGCCGCTGTGGGCACCTCGACATAGACCCCGTTTTTCACCTGATACATGGAAAAGCCCACGCCAATGGCGTCGCCGTTCTTGTCGAACTTGATCTTTCCCAGGGGGGTATCCACCGGGTAGGTACGCAACGCCTTGGCCACGGCGGCGTATTTGGTGGATTTGGCCTTCTGGATTGCCGTCAGGAGGGCCTGGGCCGCGGCGTAACCATTCAGGAAGAAGGCGCCCGGATCGGCATTATAGGTCGTCTTGTGCGCGGCGATGGCGGCGATGGCCAGGGGATTTTTGGTGGTGTCCTTGGGGCCCGAGGCATAGACACCTTCCGCCGCCTTGCCGGCCACCTTGATGAAGGTGTCGTCCTTCACCCCGTCATCGGAGATGAAGTAGGTGTTCATCCTTTTCTTGCGCATCTGGATGACGATTGAGGAGGCCTCGGGATGATACCCCCCATAAATAACAGCCTCTGCCCCGGATTGTTTGATCTTGTTCACCACCGCGGAATAATCGACGGCGCCGGGGGTGATCCCCTCGAAGAGGACCACCTTGGCCTTCTTGGAGGCATCGATGAAGGACCGGGCAAATTCCGCCAGGCCTTTCCCGTAATCTCCCTTGTCGTGGAGCACGGCGATCTTTTTCACCTTCAGGACATCCATGGCAAACTCGGCATCCAGGCGGGCCTGGGCGTCATCGGAGGCGATGGTGCGGAAGAAATTCGGGTACTTGCCGCTCTGGGTCAGATCGGGATTGGTGGCGGAGGAAGACATGGTGACGATGCCCGCATCTTTATAAATGCCCAAGGCCGTTTTCGTAGCCCCGCTGCAGATATGTCCCAACACCACATGGACGCCGCCGGACACAAGCTTGGTGGCGGTGTTCGTCGCCACTTCCGGTTTGCAGACGTCGTCCTCAGCCAAAATCTCGACTTTCTTCCCCAGGACGCCGCCCTTGGCATTGAACTCTTTGACCACCAGTTCGGCGGCCCGTTTAGTGGGCAGTCCGTAAGAAGCAAGATCGCCGCTGTGGGCCCCGGCGACACCCAGCCTGATGGTGTCCGCCGCCGCGGCGGAACCGGTAAGCAGGAACGCCAAGCCAATGCCAATAAACCAGGACACAAAGATACGCGCAGATGATTTCACGACCATATAACCTCCTTTTCCTGTTGTCTGGGTTAGAAGCCCGTCCATACTGTAAACATCCCTACCTCGTCAAGATGAAAGCGGGGATTTGCTCTTTTTCTTGAAGAAGATCCGCAACGGCACGGTGTCGAAACCGAAGGCCTCCCGGAGCTGATTGGCCAGATAGCGCTCGTAGGAGAAATGGACCGCCCGGGGATCGCGCACAAAGAAGATGAAAGTCGGTGGTTTGACGGCGACTTGGGTGACATAGGCAAAGGCGTTGGGGCGGCCGCCGGACCGGGACGGCGGATTCCGGTCCGTAAATTCCCGTACCGCCCGATTGAGGTCGCCGGTGGAAATCCGCCGGGTGTATTGTTCGTAAACCTTTTCGATCAGGTCGAAGATCTTCGTCACTCGCTGCCCCGAAAGGGCGGAGATGAAAATGATCGGCGCAAAATCGAGGAACTTGGCTTTGTCCTTGATATCCTTTACGTAAACGCCGATCGTTTCGTTGTCCTTGACCACCAGATCCCACTTGTTGACCGCCAGGATGCAGGCGGTGCCCCGTTCGTGGGCCAGGCCGGCGATCTTGACGTCCTGCTCCGTAATGCCCTCGGCGGCATCGATTAGGATCAGTGCAATGTCGCACCGGTCGATGGTCTTGAGGGCCTGAACGATACTGTACTTCTCCAGGGTAAGGCTGACGCGGCTCTTGCGGCGGATCCCCGCCGTATCGACGAGGAGATACTTTCTCCCCTGCCGCTCGAAGGGGGTGTCGATGGCGTCCCGGGTTGTCCCCGGCATGGGGTTGGCAATGGTCCGCTCATAACCCAGGAGCCGGTTGATCAGGGATGATTTCCCCACGTTTGGCTTGCCGATGACGGCGATGCGGAGCCGCTCCTCATCCCGCGGCGCCTCGACCTTCTCGGGAAGGAGATGCACCATCGCATCCATAAGCTCGAAAACGCCCTGGCCGTGCTGGGCGGAAAGGGTAAAGATTTCTTCTACTCCCAGACCGTAAAAATCATAGGCGAGTTGCTCGTGTTTTGGGCCGTCGATCTTGTTGACGACATGGAAGACCGGTTTATCGATTTCCCGGAGCATGGCGGCTATTTCCCGGTCCGCCGGCGTCAGCCCGTCGCGCCCGTCCATGAGAAACACAATGATGTCCGCCTCTTCCATGGCGAGGGTGGTCTGTTCCCGCATCTGGGCCAGGATGCCGTCGGTAGCCGCCGGCTCGAAACCGCCGGTGTCGATAAGGACAAACGGGCGTCCCTGCCAGTCGCCGTCGGCATAATTCCGGTCCCGCGTCGCCCCCGGCTCATTGATGACGATCGCCTTGCCCCGGCCGGCCAGGCGGTTGAAGAGGGTGGATTTGCCCACATTGGGCCGGCCGATGACGGCAATTACCGGTCTCATGACCACACCGCCGGGGTCCGGCGATAATCGCCGCCAATAGTGATTTTCATCCGGTACATTTACGTTCCTTCTCCTGCCCGGCCGACCCGGACTTGACGACCCGGCAAAATGGAGTCCTCATGAACTTGGACGGCGCTTTCAGATCTAAATGCTAAATAGTGAGTCCCCAGAGCCACCGCTAAAAATCAAATCCGAGTATAGCGCTTCCCGGCGCGCCGCGGGGCATGAGAATTTTTTGTGCGCCGGTCATTTTGCCTCTTTTCGTTTTTTTGCCGCTCGATGTCAAGAAATAACCGTGCCGGGCTTTGCTGAAGGGCCAGCGGCGGGAAGCGGAGCGATTCGTCCGGTGACGCCGGAGAGGACTTATTGCCGGGTAAAACTTTATTTTCTTGAAATACATCGCCGGTTCATATAGAAACCACTCAGACTACTTCAACTCCGGGGAAAACATGCCGCAGCACCGAGAACCTCCCGCAAGCCCGGCCACACCGTCGTCAGAGCGCCGGAGCAACCGCGTTCCGAGAGAAGCCGGAAGCGATATTTTCACCGGAGAAGCCGGCGAACTAACGGAATTCTACCGCACTTTCCTTGATTCCATGTCCGATATGGCCTACCTGAAGGATGAATCGTTTCGCCACATCATCGCCAACGAGCCGCTCCTGAGATTCTTCGGCAAACGGGAATCCGAGGTGATCGGCAGGACCGACTTCGAACTCATGCCGGAAAAGGCGGCGAGAAGGTGCCGGATGTCCGATACGGAGGCATTGGAGACCGATATTATCCACACCGACGAAGAGCCCGTGGGCGACCGTATCTACGAGACCAGAAAATTCCGGGTAAGAATCGGCAAGGACGAGTACGGCATCGGTGGCTACATAAGGGACGTGACGGATAAGCGCCAGGTCGCCTCCGCCCTGAAGGCGAGCGAAGAAAAATTCCGCGCCATTGCCGAGACGACCCCCTCGGCGATCTTCATCATCCAGGACACGAAAGTCCGCTATGTCAATCCCGCCTTTGAACGAATCACCGGTTACAACCTCTCGGAATTGCAGCGAATTGATTATTGGGAACTGGCGCATGGCGATTATCGGGAACTCATCAAGGCCCAGGGTCTGGCCCGGCAGCGGGGGGAAGCGGTTCCGTCACGTTATGAGTTTAAGATCGTCACCAAGAACGGGGAGGAGCGGTGGATAGATTTTGCCGCCACCAATCTGGAATACGAAGGGCGTCCCGCCATGCTGGGAACGGCCATCGATATAACGGACCGCGTCCTGGCTGAAGAAGCCATCCGGAAAAACGAAGCGCAATACCGCCTCCTCATCAACAATGCCAACGAGGCGATCGTCGTCGCCCAGTTCGGGGTCCTCAGGTTCGCCAACCCCAAGACGATAGAAATGACCGAATATTCCGCGGAAGAGCTCCTTTCCCGCCCGTTCACGGACTTCATCCATCCTGCGGACCGGGAGATGGTAAAGGAACGTTTCCAAGAAAGGGTGGCAGGCGGATCCGCTTATCCGGAGATCTATCCCTTCCGCTGCGTGACAAAAACGGGGAAGGTCATCTGGGTGGAGATCAACGCCGTCTCCTTTACCTGGGAGGGGCGGGGGGCGACGCTGAATTTTCTTACCGACATCACCGCCCGCAGGGAAGCGGAAGATCGCATCGGGCAGACTATCGCCCGGCTGGAGAAATCCATTGAGGCGATCATCCAGGTCATATCCGCCACCATCGAAGCCCGGGACCCTTATACGGCGGGCCACCAAAAGCGAGTGGCCGAACTCGCCCGGGCGATTGCCCTGGAAATGGGCCTGTCGCCGGAGCAGGCGGACGGCATCCGGGTGGCCGGGGCGATCCACGATTTGGGCAAATTGTCCATCCCGGCGGAAATTCTGAGCAAACCGACGCGGTTGACGGATATCGAATACAACCTCATCAAGTTCCATGCCCAGATCGGCCACGACATCCTCCAGGGCATCGATTTTCCCTGGCCGATAGCCCGGATGATCATGGAACATCATGAGCGGATGGACGGCTCGGGCTATCCCCGGCATCTGAAAGGTCAGGATATACTATTGGCATCGAGGATAATCAGCGTGGCAGACGTGGTGGAATCCATGGCTTCACACCGCCCGTACCGGCCGTCCCTGGGAATCCACAAGGCCATCGAGGAAATAAGCGGCCAGCGGGGCGTCCGCTACGACGCCGACGTCGTGGCTGCCTGTCTGAGGCTGCTGAAAGAAAAAAACTTCCAATTTCGTTGATCGGGATATGAAAGTCATTCTTGCCGGTTACAACATCGATTACGAAACGATCATGGACATCGAGGACCGCTGCGAGGACCTCGAAGAACTGACGCCAGAAACCATCGCCGCCGCCTATGCCCGGATCAGCCGTTCCCCCCGGCCGGTGCACGAACTGCGGGCGGCCGCCCGGGGAGAGGTGGACAAGGCCCGCCAGTCCAACCGGAATATCGTCTTCGAGATGGGCCACAGTTCCATCGCCGAACATGCGGTTTTCAACCTTGACATCCTGGGGGTATCCCGGCTTTTGGTGGAGGACATTGAAAAGTTTCGCCTCTGTTCCTATACGGAAAAGTCTCAGCGCTACGTCCTGTTCAAGGACGACTTCGTGATCCCGGAGGAGATAAAAAATGCGGGGTTGGCAGGGCCGTTCACCGAGGTCGTCGGACGTCAGAACGCCTTTTACCGGGAATGCTACGAACAGCTCCGCCCCCATGTCTTCGCCCGGCACCCGGAGCTGGCGGGGGAGACCGCCAACCGCTCCCTCCTCGAAGGCTGGGCCAAGGAAGACGCCCGCTATGCCATAGCCCTGGCCACGGAAACCCAACTGGGGATGACCCTCAACGCCAGGAATCTGGAACTCATGCTCCGCCGCCTCGCCGCTCACCCCTTGAAGGAGGCCCGGGATTTGAGCGCCGCACTCTATAAGGCCACCAAGTCCATCGCCCCCTCCCTGGTGCGCTATACCGAGGCGACGGACTATGATCTGCTGACGCGGCGGGAACTCCGGGAGGCAGCGGCCGCACTGTTCAAGGAAGGCTCCACGGATGACCGGGATCGGCAGGCGACATGCGCCGGCGGCGGGCCCGAGGCGGGCCAGGCGGCTCAGCCGTCCCCAGGGCAAAGGGGCGACGCCATCGCCCCGGTGACGGCATTGCCGGAAGTGCCTCGGGATGACGTATTTTTGTCCTATGTCACGCCTGACGCCGATCTCCGGCTCCTGGCGGCCCTCCTCCATTCCTCGTCCTGGCGGCCCCTGTCTTCCTGTCTTGCCCGGGCCCGGTTACTGGATGCCGGGCAGCGACTTAACCTCGTCAAGACCGCCCTGCGTCACCTCCGTGCTTATGATTCCGTCCTGAGAGAATTCGAATACGTGGACCTTCTCTTCGAACTCACCGTCAGCGCCGGCTGTTTCGCCCAGTTGAAACGCCACCGCATGGCCACTCTCACCGCCCAGGGATACGACCCCGGTCTGGGCGTCACCATACCACCGTCGATTGCCGCTATCGGAATGGATGAATCTTTCCGGAAACTCATGGACATCACCGGCAAGCTGTACGAACAGCTCCGGGATACGGCGGGCGCCGAGGCCGCCTCCTACATCCTGACCAACGCCCACCGGAGGCGCGTCGCCCTGAAGGTCAACGCCCGGGAGCTTTACCATATCGCCCGCCTCCGGGCGGACCGCCACGCCCAGTGGGACATCCGGAACCTCACGGCGGCGATGCTGGCGGTGGCGGAGAAGGCCATGCCTTTGACCCTGCTTATGGCCACGGGCAAGGACGGGTTTGCCGACCTCTACAATCGCCGCTTCGGAAATTGAAACGGCCATGCCGCCGCTGATCGGTTTGAACATGTCCATAGAGAGCACGGCCGCCTCCGGAGTCGAGCGCCTGTTCGTCCCCCCGGACTATGTTGCCGCGGTCGCCGGGGCCGGCGGCGCCCCCGTCTGCATCCCCCCCGGCGGTGATTTGGCGACAATCCGGGAAATCATCGCCCGGCTTCAGGGCTTTCTCTTCATCGGCGGGGCCGATTACCACCCCGCACATTACGGGGGCCATCCCCAGCCGGCGGAGGAGCTGGTCCATCCACGGCGGGATCGTTTCGACATCACATTGGCGAAAACGATCCTGGAAGAAACGGATCTCCCGGTCCTGGGGATCTGCGGGGGCTGCCAGCTCCTGTCCATCGTCCGGGGCGGCGCGTTGATTCAGGACATCGGAACGGAATGGCGGCCGCCGGGAGGCGGTCCGCCCCTGCCCCACAGCGCCAAGGGCCGGGAGCACGCTCTCGAAAGCCGTTCCACCGCCGTTGCGTCCGGTGTGACGCCGGAGGGGAAAACGGGACGGAGGGAAGGAACGGCGGCGAAGCCGACAATCCAATCGGGTGGGAAACCGGACCCGGCGACGGGGGAGAAAAACGCGAACGCCCGTTCCGCACTGGAGGAAGAATACCGGCACCTCCTGAGACTCGCCCCGCAAAGCCTCGCCGCCCACGCCACCGGCACGCCGCCGGGGGAAGAGTTTGCCGCCAACTCCTTCCATCACCAGGCCGTCCATCCGGAGCGGGTGGGAAACGGTCTCGCCGCCTCGGCCTGGAGCTCCGACGGGGTCATCGAGGCCATTGAAGCAACCCCCGGTTCGTCCTGGGCGGCCACCGGACGCTTTGTCCTGGGCGTCCAGTGGCATCCCGAGCGGTTGCCGGACGAGGAGCCCCACCGGCTACTGTTTCGGTCCCTTGTCCGGGCGGCGGTCGGGTCCGGAAGGCGGCGGTCGGCGTGAAGACAAATATTTTCGATATTTTCCGGATCTATTTCACCAAAAAGATGATTCTCATGCTGGTTCTGGGCTTTGCCTCGGGGATGCCCCTGGCCCTGACCAGCTCCACCCTCGCCGCCTGGATGGTTACGGAGGGCGTGGACATCAAGACGATCGGGATCTTTTCTCTCGTCGGTCTCCCCTACGCGTTCAAATTTCTCTGGTCGCCGCTGCTGGATCGCTTCCTTCCCCCCTTTCTGGGCCGGCGACGGGGATGGATGCTCATCACCCAGGGGGCCCTCATCGCCACCATCGCCACGCTGGGTTTTTTCAGTCCCGCCTCCCAGCCCTTGATCGTCGCCTTCTGGGCCGTCGCGCTGGCCTTCTTCAGCGCCAGCCAGGACATCGTCCTGGACGCCTACCGGACGGAATACCTCGCCCCGGAAGAACGGGGCGCCGGCGCCGGGATCTGGATCATGGGCTACCGGCTCGCCATTCTGGTCAGCGGCGCCCTGGCTTTGATCATGTCGGATCATATCTCCTGGCGGAGCGTCTATGTCATCATGGGCTTGGTCATGCTGGTCGGCGTTGCCGCCACCTTCCTCTGTCCCGACCCCGAGGCGGGGAGGCCCCTCCGGCACGACGCGGCGCCGCCCCAGAGTCTCCGGGAGGCGGTCTTGCAGCCCTTCGTGGAGTTTTTCAAGCGGCCGGGGGCGGTGGAGATCCTGCTGTTCGTCATCCTCTACAAGCTCGGCGACGTTGCCGCCGCCCAGATGACCACTCCCTACATCCTCCAACATATCGGATTTTCCCGGACGGAATTGGGAACGATCTTCAAGGGCTTCGGCATGGCCGCCACCATCCTGGGCGGCATCGTGGGCGGGGCGCTGATGACGAAATGGGATCTGCGGCGGTCGCTGCTGGTCTTCGGCGTCCTCCAGGGCGTCTCCACCATCTCTTTCGTGCTGCTCGAGTTCACGGGCCGCCAGATCTGGGCCCTGAGCACGGTCATCGGGATCGAGAACATCTGCGGGGGCATGGGGACGGCGGCTTACACGGCGCTGCTCATGGGGCTCTGCAACACCCGCTTCACGGCCACCCAGTACGCCCTCCTGAGCAGTCTCATGGCCGTCAGCCGTTATGTCACCGGGGCGCCGACGGGTTTCCTCGTCGTTGCCGTGGGCTGGGTCTGGTTCTTCGTCATCTGCACCGCCCTGGCGGCCCCCGGCCTGCTGTTGCTGATCCGGTACCACAAGTGGGCGAGGAATGAGGAAGCGTCGCCTTGAATAGTTAAATCAGAATTTCTTCCTTTCTTTACGGGAAACAACGGCCGGGATATTCAACCACCGCACCCCGATCGTCACGGCCGAAGAGGAACACAAAGAATGATGTTACCATTATTGATCCTATCGATCGCCCTTGCCTCCGTATCATCCCCCATCGGGATGTCACGCCAGGCCTTGGTGGTCAAAACCACTTCCTGGACGTCGTCTCAGGGATTACTTCAGCGTTACGAGCGGTCATCCGGGACGGCCCCCTGGCGGTCCGCAGGGCCGACTTTCCCGGTGGTTGTAGGCCGCAACGGAATGGGTTGGGGCGTGGGTCTCCATAATCAAAACGGGTATGGGACGGAAAAACGAGAGGGAGACGGACGGGCTCCGGCGGGCATTTTCAAATTGAGCGCTGTTTTCGGCTACGCCCCGCCGGGTGCGTATCCGTGGCTGAAAATGCCGTATTACGAAGCTTATGGGGCACTGAAGTGCATAGACGACCCCCGTTCCCGCCACTACAACCGCCTGGTGGATGCCGGAAGCGTTGCCGCGGACTGGTCGAGCTGCGAGGACATGCGCCGCGCGGATGAACAATACCGCCGGGGCATCGTCGTGGAACACAATCCCGCCCCCGCGATACCGGGTCGTGGTTCCTGCATCTTCATCCATATCTGGAAGAATCCGGAAAGCGGCACGGCGGGATGCACGACCATGTCCCCGGAAAATCTGGAAAAGATCCTCCGCTGGCTCGATCCGGCCGCCAACCCCGTCCTGATCCAACTTCCGGAAACCGCCTATCGGCAGCTCCGATCCGCCTGGGAACTTCCCTGATCCGGACACGGGAATGGATCATCCCCATTGTCTTATTACCGGGGCATCAATCCTTCCGGCCGTTTCCCGGTTTCCTGATCCTTTTCGTCATCTTTATTCCCGTACCGATAACGCTCTTTTCACGAAACTTGTAGCGCGCCTGCACCTTGTCCAGTTCCTGACCGAGTTCCACTTCCACGGACGAAGATTTCTTCATCGCCATGACCTGGGTGGGAAAGATGCTGCGATGCCCGGTGATGAGAAAACTGATGACGCAGGCGATAGCCGCGTAGGCGCCGATGTCCTTGCCGAATAGTTCTATGGCCAGTATGCTCATGGCGATGGGCGTGTTGGCCGCCCCGGCCAAAACGCTCACCAGCCCCACCGCGGCAAAGGTGGCCGCATCCAGACCCGTCAGAGCGGCAAAGAAGGCCCCGGCGGCGGCTCCGATGACCATCAGGGGGGCGATGATCCCGCCGCTGCCCCCGGAGGCGAAGGTCACGGCGGTGAACAGGGTTTTCATGACGAAGGCGGAGGCCGCCACCTTTACCCCCTGGAGGGAGTCGGCGATGATTTCCATACCCAGACCGAGATAACGGAAGGACGTCAGGAAGGCGAGCATGATGAGGAGAACCCCGCCGATAACTGCCTTGAGAGGCGGCCAGACGGGAATCCTGTCGAAGAGTCGTCGCGTCAGCCGCAGAGACTCGATGGCCAGGATGGCGCAGAGGCCGAAAAAGATGCCGGCGCCGATGATCTCGAGAAAGAAGACCTCGGTGAAAACCGGCTGCAAATGGACGGGATAGTGGAAATAATCGATCCCCAGGACGGCGGCGGTGTGATAGGAGATGATCCCGGCGATGAAGGAGGGAAGGAGGACTTCATAGAGAAGCGACCCGACGAAGAGGACCTCCAGTCCGAAGACGGCGCCGGCCACCGGCGCCCCGAGGACGGCGGCGAAACCGGCGCTGATGCCGCAGATCACGAGTTTTTTCCGGTCGTTGGCATCCAGGCGAAAGGCGTTGGCAAAGGCGGCGGCCAGCCCGCCACCGATCTGGGCGCAGGGACCCACCTGTCCGGCGGAACCACCGGCTGCGATGGTCACCACCGTGGCGCAGAGCTTCGCGGGAATGACCACGGCACGCATGGCCCCGCCGTTTTTATGGACTGCCTCGATCACCTTTTCCGTGCCGTAGCCCTGGGCTTCCCGGGCAATGTACTTGACGATCAGGACACTGGCGAAGAGCCCCAGGGGCAGGGCAAGGTAATAATGGGGGAAATCCTGGGCGAAGGCGATGGCGGCAGCCAGGATTTTGAGAAACGCCGTGGTGGAGACGCCGACGACGAATCCGATCCCGGCCGCAAGCACAATCCATTTCAGGATGCTGACAAACAGCACCGATTCTTCAATAATCCTCAGTTTCATCCCATCTTGCAGCGGCCCGGCTTTATTGGCCCCTCCTTTTCTCCGCGGCGCGGGCAAAGCCGGCGCCGGAGCGGTAAACCGCTCCGGCGCCGTACTGATTTCCCCGCCTGGCACCCGAAACGGGCCAATACCGGTCCCCGCCCGGATCAGACGGCCAGGGCACTTTCCAGGCGGCGGCGCATCGATGCACGGCCCAGGACGGCGAAACAGCGATCCAACTCCGGCCCCCTGGTCCGGCCCGTGAGGGCGGCGCGTAGGGGCAGGAACAGTTTTTTCCCCCGCCGGCCCGTGCGCTCGGCCAGGAGCTCCATAAGGGTTCGATAAAGACTTGACGTCACCTCATCGTTAGCTCCGGCGATCCGGGCGCCTTCCCCGGAACCGGTTGCAAATGCCTGGTCGTCGCTGTTCCGGGCATTTGCAACCGGTTCGACCCGATCGCCGGCAATGGGTTCAGTAAGGAGGGCCAGGAGGGACGCGATCACCTCCCGGGCCTCCGGGCCGGCAATGATCGCCCGGGCCTCCGGGGATAGATCGTAGGCCCCATCGTCGAAGATTCGCAAATAATCTCCTATTTCCGTCAGGTCATGGAGGTTGTCCCGGACCGCTTCGATGATCCCGTGGAGGCGAGAGGCACCGATCTCCCCGTAACCAGCCGCCGCGACGAAGGGTCGCAGGCGCCGGACGAGAATCTCCGGCGCTTCCTGCCTGATATACAGGCTGTTGAGCCACCGCAGCTTGTCTTCATCGAAGACGGCGCCGCTCTTGCCGGCCCGGTCCAGGGAAAAGGAGGCAATGGTCTCCTCCACCCGGCAAAACTCCCGCCCCGCCTCGAAGGAGGACCCCAGGAGGGCCAGATAATTGACCAGGGCCTCCGGCAGCACCCCATGTTCCCGGAATTCCCGGACGGCGGTGGCGCCGTGGCGTTTCCCGAGCTTGGCCCGGTCCCGTCCGAGAATCAGGGCGTGATGGGCGAATTGCGGCGGCTCGAAACCCAGAGCCCGGTAGAGAAGGAGCTGCAGGGCCGTGTTGGAAAGATGGTCCTCCCCCCGGATCACATGGGTGATCCCCATGAGGTGATCATCGACCACAACGGCAAAATTATAGGCGGGGATGCCGTTGGAGCGGACGATGATGAAATCCCCCAGGGCCTCGCCGGCAAAGCGCATATCCCCCCGGATCAGGTCGCGGAAGGCTACGCTTCCCGGCGGGATATGGAAACGCCAGGCCGCCGCCCGTCCCGACTCCGCCAACCGCCGCCGTTGATCATCGTCGAGCCTCCGGCACTTTCCCGAATAGCGCGGGGCCAGTTTCCGCGAAAGAAGACTCAGGCGCTCTGCCTCCAGCTCCTCGTCGGTACAGAAACAGGGATAAACCATACCGGCGGCGATGAGTCCTTCCAGGCTTTCCCGATAAAGGGGCAGCCGCTCACTCTGATGGTAGGGTCCGCAGTCCCCCCCGCGCCCCGGGCCCTCGTCCCAGTCGATGCCCAGCCAGGTTAGGTCGGCAAGGAGATGCTCCTCGAATGCCCGGGTGGTCCGGACCTGATCCGTATCCTCGATGCGCAGGACCAGGACCCCCCCGTAACGGCGGGCGAAAAGCCAGTTGAACAGGGCGGTGCGGGCGTTGCCCACATGGAGATCCCCGGTGGGGGAAGGGGCAAAGCGGACGCGGGGAGGGAGATCCTTCATGAAGCGGCGCCCGCGGCTGATTCGGGTGAATTTGTCTTTTCCATCCACGTAATCATATAGTCATACTCGTCAATAATGAAGGGAAGATTCTCCACCGCCGCCCTCCTCAGGTCACTACGGCCGGCTCCACCAGGGCCACGGCCATAACGGCGACCCCTTCCCCCCGGCCTACGAAGCCCATCCCCTCGTTGGTCTTGGCCTTGATGCTCACCGCGGCGTCATCCATGGCCAGGGCGGCGGCAATATTGGCGATCATTCCGTCGATATGGGCGCGCAATTTCGGCCGCTCCATGATCACCGTGGCATCCACATTCACCACCCGGCATCCCCGGGCGGTCGCAATCTCCCTTACCCGGGTCAGGAGGACGAGGCTGGAGATCCCCCGGTAAGCAGGATCGGTATCTGGAAAATGGGCGCCGATATCCCCGGCGCCCACAGCCCCAAGGACGGCATCGCAGATGGCATGGATCAAGGCGTCGGCGTCGGAGTGGCCGGAGAGTCCCCAGGAATGGGGAATCACCACCCCGCCCAGGACAAGGGGACGGCCGTCGCACCAGCGGTGGCTGTCATAACCGATGCCCACGCGGGCCGTTTTTATTCCCCGTTCACCGCTGCCTGTCATTTTCACTTTCCTCCGGGTTCTTCAACGGCGGTCCCATCGCTTACGGGCGGAGGTTATCCCAACCCCGGCAAAACTCTATGCCGGCTGGCCGCCCCCCACCTCCGGGGCACGGCGGCGTCCAGATCCTTACCACAGCCAATCATCGCCGCGCCGACAAGATATGTTCCGCCCAGACCAGATCTTCGGGGGTGGTAATCTTTATATTTTCGAACGCGCCCACGATCATCCGCACCGCAACGCCCAGACGCTCCACCAGGGCTGCGTCGTCGGTCCCGGTGAAATTGTCCCGGCAGGCCTGCCGGTGAGCGGCGACAATAGTCTCCCGGCGGAAGGCCTGGGGCGTCTGCACGATCCAGATCCGCTCCCGGGGCAGGGTACGGACAACCCGGCCCGCGTCGTCGCAACACTTGATGGTATCCCTGGCCGGGATGCCCGCGGCGACGGCGCCGAATCGTGCCGCGCCTTCCACGGCCCGGGCAATCAAGTCCGGCGTGACAAAAGGCCGGGCGGCATCATGAATGACGACCAGTTCGCAATCATCGGCCAAGGACGCTATGCCGTTATGGACCGAATCCTGCCTTTGCCGCCCGCCCGCAACCACGCGCCGGACTTTGGTCAATCGGAAGGGTTCCAGTATTTCCCTCCGGATTCTATCCACATCGGCGGCGGGTACGGCGAGGATTATCTCCCCGATCGCCGCCGCCTCCTGAAACATCTGGAGGGTATGGACCAGCAGGGGAATCCCCTGAAGCAGCAGGTACTGCTTCGCTTCCGTGCCGCCCATGCGCCGGCCGCTCCCGCCGGCGGGGATGATGGCCGTGGCCTGCACCTTCCTAAGCCCCCCATGCCCGAATCAGGTAAAACGAAAGTCCGAAATAGTCGTGCGCCCGGAGACCCCGCCGCGGGGAGCGTACACATGCATCAGACATAAAAAAGCCCGGAGGTCAAGGTCCTCCGGGCCTGGGAAACGATCATGACTTCGTCGACAGGGAAAAGGGTTTCTTGTCCCCGGCCAGGGCCTTCATCTCCGAAAAGATCATACGCCCCGCCGTGGTCTGGAGGACGCTGGTCACCGTCACATCTACAACGGCGCCCTGAAATTTCTGGGCATTATCGACAATGATCATGGTGCCGTCATCCAAATAGGCCACCCCCTGTCCGGGCTCCTTGCCTTCCTTGATGATCTTCACCGTCATGGTTTCGCCCGGCAGCACAACCGGCTTCAGGGCGTTGGCGAGTTCATTGACGTTGAGGATCTTGATGCCCTGCAGTTCCGCCACCTTATTGAGATTGAAATCGTTGGTGATTATCTTGGCATTGATCTTCCGCGCCAACGCCACCAGTTTGGCGTCCACGCCCTTGACTTTGGGAAAATCCTGGTCGCCCACTTCCACGGTGATCCCGGCCATCTTCTGCATCCGGTTCAGGATATCGAGCCCGCGCCGGCCCCGGGAACGCTTCAGTGTGTCGGAAGAGTCGGCGATGTACTGCAACTCGTCGAGAACGAATCTCGGCACCATGAGGGTGCCTTCGATAAAGCCCGTCTCACAGACGTCGGCAATCCGGCCGTCGATGATGACGCTGGTATCCAGGATTCTGGCTTCATCCGGCTCCTTGGTTTGTCCGAAACCGAATATATTCAATTCCTCCGTTTTTTTCGATCCGAGAACCAATCCGAGGTATCCCATGATTCCCGTCAAGAGGGCGTATATCCACGGTACGACCTCCTGATTCTGTTTGATATTACTTACGAAATTTAGGCCATAGGCAAGAAGAAACGCTATGATAAGACCAACGATCATGCCCACCACTCCCCCCAGGATGATCCGGAGGGAAAACTTACGAATGTCCTGTTCCACCTTGATGACGAAGAACGCAATGACCAGCCCGATGATGAACCCTATCGGCCAGGTCCACCACTGGCTGGGGGGATACGTGAGATAGGCGATGAAGAAACCGCTAATGGAACAGGCGGCGATAAGTAAAATTCTGACAATCATTCCTTTTTCACCTCCTTTCTTTTTAAATTTATATGAAATACCCGCCTTATGGACGATTATTTTCGTCTCCGGGGCGAGTCGGGCGGGGCCGGCACCTTCATCAGGACCGGCCCCCCCTCCGAACATTCTTCTTTTTCCGCGGTGATCCGGCTTACTGGATCGTGAAGATCGTCTTCAGGTCCTCCTCGATCTTGGTTTCATCGGATTTCGTCGCTACGGATATCTCCTTGACAAGCAGGTTCTTGGCCGTATCCATCATCTTCCGCTCCCCGAAGGAGAGGTTCTTGTCATTTTTCAGGATGAGAAGGTCCCGGAGGACCCGGGCGATTTCATATACGGAGCCGGTCTTGATCTTCTCCAGGTATTCCCGATAACGTTTGTTCCACGTCTGCTTGTCGATCGTAACTTCTTTATTTTTCAGGATATCGTACACCTTGGAAATCTCCTTCTCGGAGATGACCTCCCGGAGTCCTACGGATTTTGCACTCTTAGTGGGGATCATGATCTTCATGCCGTTGCCCATGATCTTGAGGATGTAAAAGGTCTGCTTGGTCCCCATGATTTCGCGGTTTTCAATGTTTTCAATGACCCCGACGCCCTGCGCGGGATATACTGCCATGTCACCAATCTTAAACATCTTGCCACCACCAAATATATTTTGAATTTCGCAAGTTAACATATTTTTAAACCATAGTCAATACGTCATCATATATAATGATGCATCAACTCCTTCAGGTCGGCCTCGAACCGCCCGGCGTCATCCGGGACGTATTCATCCGTAACGGCCTTCAGCCGTCCATACATGAGCGGATCGTTCAGGTCGGTTAGACGCCGGTATATCCCCTGCCTCCGCCCCAGGCGGAAAATCATCCGGTCCTGTTCCGGCAGGGACAGATACATATCGATGACGGCGAGAATCCTGTCCCGGTCTTCGGGAAGCTTTCCCTCCACCTCTTCCAGGAGGTTGAGGATATGATCGCTGACGATGGTTGTCCGCACCCCCGTCAGGTTTTCGATGAACAGGCGGATCTCCCGCACCGTCTCCTCGTCCCCCTGAGGGGTGAATTCACCGTTTTGCATCCGCTCATAAAGGCCCGTTCCCTTGACGACCTGAAGGGACCGCAACCGCACGAAGTCGGGATTGATGGCGTTGACGGCCGCGGCGGTGGCGACGGCGTGCTCCCGAGACCAGCTCTCGCCGCCCAGGCCGGGAATTATGTATTCGCAGAGGGAAATGCCCGCCGCGACGATCCTTTTCCCCCCTTCGACATGGTCGGCGGCCGTGGCGCCCTTCCGAATGAATTCAAGGAGCGGATCGCAGCCGCTCTCCATGCCCACATGAATCCGCGACAGGCCCGCCTCGCGAATCCTCTCCAGCTCCGCCACGCTTTTTCTGGCCGCCGTCTTGGAGCGGCAGTAGGAGGTAATCCTGTTAACGCCGGGAAACTGCTCCTTGATAAAGGAGAGGATCTCCACAAGCTCATCGGTCTTCAGAATCAGGGAGTTGGCATCCTGAAGAAAAACCGACTCCCCTCCCCAGTACAACCAGGCACAAACGGAGCGAAAAGCGTCGTTGTAACCGTTGCCGCCTTTGTAAACGAGCCGGACCACCGCATCGGTCACCCGACCTCCGCCGCCGAGTTTCCAGGACAGGGCCCGGATCTCATCGGCGATCATCCGGGCATTCCGGATATCGTCTTTGACTTCCTCGATGCTCCGGAGTTCGAATTTCTTCCGCTGATAGGTGCGGCAAAATGCGCACTTATTCCACGGGCAATTTCTCGTGGCCCGAATCAGCAGGCTTTTAGCCTCGCTGGGCGGTCGGATGGGCCCCTGTTCAAACGACAATTCCATAATATGTCTGTCTTTCCTTCATTCTTCTCGTTCTCGGCGACCGGGGAGGTAAGGCATGAACATGTCCCGGAACCTTCCCGAACCACCATTAGTATCCATCGTTGTATGAGCATGTGCCGGGCGCCGGGGAGGAAAAGAAATATCGGCACCTCCTCCTTCTTCATCCCGCAGTATCTCCTGGCGCTCAGTGAGAAATATATGCATCGGGGCATTCATATTCAAGGCAGAAATAAAAGCGGGTCCAGTGCCTTGTTGTGTCGGCGGATTTCAAAATTCATGTATCCCTCCCCCTTCTTGTCCGATTTTCCCGTCTGACCGACAATCTCCCCCTTCTTGATGCGGCTGTCCGCCCGGACGGACCTGCTGCCCAAATGGGTGTAAACCGTGGCGAAATCATCGTCATGCTTGATGATGACCGTCTCTCCGAAATCCCGGAGGGGAGCGGAGAAGATCACCGTCCCCGAGGCGGCAGCAACAATCTGGGCGTGATCCCGGGTTGTAATCCGGATATGATTGAAGACCATTCCGTTGGGCTGCCTCCCGAAGCGGGACGTTACGCGACCCCGCACGGGCCAGGCAAACGAACCCTTGCCCGGGGTCATACTCACCGAAGTCCCCGGCAGAGGAGGAGGCGGAGCGGCGGTGGGACTGGCGTCCCGGTTTTTTTCCTTATCCGGTTTTACAGCCCCCCCTTTCCGATGATCAACCCCTGGTTTTGGCGTGTCCTCCCGGGAAAGCTCCGCCTGTTTACGCTCCTTCACCCCTGCTGCGGCGGACGGTTTTTTCTCTCTTCCCTTCTTTGCCGGTCCCTTTTCCGCTTTATCAACGGCCGCCTTCGCCTGCAAAACCTTGTCCACATCGAGCACCCGGACAGCATCGGGTACAAAGACCGCACTTCCCGCTTCCAGGTGATCGGGACGCCGGATATTGTTTACGTCCGCCAGCTTCCGTTGACTAACCTCATAGGCCAGGGCTATCTGCGAGAGGGTTTCCCCTTTTTTTACCGGATGATACACCCCCTTTCCCGGACGGACGACATTCTTTTGACCGGCGCAGGCGAAAAGGAAGAGGCTCAGAAGAGCCATTAATACGGCAAGACATCTCATGGCGAGTTTCTTCAAAACGGCGGCACCGGGAGGCATGCTCAATTATTCCAACCATGCTCGCCAATGAGATCGACAAAACGGCATCCACACAGGACCTCCGTCTTGACCTCATTCAGATCGGCGGACATGCGGGTAACCCTGAGCAACTCCTGGCTTATCCGTCCTCCCGTTGGTATGACGAGACGGCCGCCGACGGCAAGCTGTTCCATAAGGATTGCCGGAACCTTCGGCGCCCCCGCCGTGACCATGATGCCGTCAAAAGGAGACTCCTCCCGCCAGCCGTAGGTGCCGTCCCCGACCCGCATGGCCACATTGAAGCAGTTGAGGGCGTCCAGTTGCTTCCTCGCCCCCGCCGCCAACTGGGCAATACGTTCGATGGAAAAGACCTGTTCCGCCAGTTCCGCCAGGATCGCGGTCTGATAACCTGACCCCGTACCGATCTCCAGCACCTTTTCCCTTCCCGTCAGCTTCAGTGCCGCCGTCATCAGGGCAACAATGTAAGGCTGCGAGATCGTCTGGCTCTTTCCAATAGGCAGGGGGTTGTCGTTGTACGCCTGTTCGATGAGGGCTTCGTCGACAAAAAGATGGCGGGGTATTTTGGCCATCACGGACAGGACCCTTTCGTCGGTCACTCCCCGGGCCCTGATCTGGTTCTCCACCATCTTAATCCGCAGCTTCTGGAATCGGTCCATTATCCTCCTGAAAGCTTTTTTTTCTTCGGGGGAATGCGATATATCTCCTCCACGCGATGATGGCTTCGCAACCCCATGGCCTCCCTGGTGACGATGAGATAATAGTAGCGCAACTGGGCGTGGTCCCAGAGTCGGTTGTACTGGGCGATCTTGCTGTTGATATCGTTGACGGCCCTTTCTTTCGCCGTCCTGAGTCCATGGCATTCCGCGTCGCCGTCTGGCTCCCGGTCCAGGCGCCGGAGCTCCTGATGACGATTTTCTATAATCTGCGCCAGACGCTGGAGCTTGGCAATGGCCCGGGCCACGCTCTCCCCGGTCCGCCCCAGGACCACGGCCCGCTCTTTGAGGAATTCCTCCCGAAGGACATCATCAACCGTTTTTTCCTTCATCTTGCCGCCGATGCCTTCCCGATGTTAATTCATGTAAGGTATTCTATCACTTAAGTTGTTGACGATCAATTAAAAAGCACGACCCGAACCGGGGAATAGCCGACATTGTCCTGATTTTTTCTTTACAGGCCCGGTGCTTTTCTATACAAGTCACGCACGGGCGGTACCCTTAGCGCGTCCCGGCCAACAAGCCGAAAAACAGCGGACCGCCGGACATCCCGGCAGGAAGGTACGGACGGCCGCGACATCCACACGGGGAGATCGACATTATGGAGCCAACCGGGAATTATTCGCTGTCCGAGGCGGTCCGCAAGTCATACCGGGCCGGCGAGGAAGACGAGACACTGCAGCCATTGGTCGCCAGAGGAAGGAACGGCGCGCCGTTCGGCAGGATCGGCAAGGGCGACGCCGTAATCTTTTACAACATCCGGGGAGAACGGGAAATAGAACTGACCAGAAGCCTCACGGAAAAGGGTTTCGCCGAATTTCCCACCACGCCGGACCTGGGGCTGGCCTACGCCACCATGATCGAGTACCGGCGGGACCTTCCCGTGGAGGTGGCCTTTCCCCCCGAAGAAACCCTGGAGGATACCCTGAGCGCCCTGATCGCCCGGGCCGGTCTGAGGCAGGTGAAGATCACCGAGGCGGAAAAGGCGGTCCATGTGAGCTATTTCCTCAACGGCAAGCGGCAGGAGCCCTTCCCCGGTGAAGACCGGATCGTGGTGCCGACCCGCAAGGACGTCGCCCTTTTCGATGCCGCCCCGGAGATGTCCATCGGAAAGATCGGGGCGGCGGTCGCGGACGCGATCCGGGACCAGCGCTATTCCTTTATCTTTGCCAACTTTCCCAATGTGGATGTGGTGGGACACATTGAAAACCGGGAGGCCATCATCCAGGCCATCGAAGCAGTGGACCGCCAGGCGGGCGCCGCCATCGCCGCCGCCGCCGAAGCGGGGATGACGGTCGTCGTCTCCGCCGACCACGGCACGGTGGAGAAATGGCTTTACCCCGACGGCGCCGTGGACACCGGGCACACGGACAGTCCCGTCCCCTTAGTCCTCATCTCCCCGGAAGGAGGGATAACTATTCGAAAGCAGGGGGAGCTTGCCGACGCGGCGCCGACGGTCCTGGATCTCCTGGGGCTCTCCTCCTCCCCGCTGATGACGGGCCGATCCCTGATCGAAAGGAATCCTGGCAATGGAGATGAAAAAGTCAGAACTCGGGTCCTATATCTCCTCCTCGACGGTTGGGGCTACCGGGAAGACGCCTACGGCAACCTCCTCGCTTCCGCCCGGACGCCCGTCATGGACCGGCTGCTGTCCGACCACCCCTTTGCCGTCCTGGCGGCCGCCGGTGAAGCCGTGGGCCTGCCCCCGGGCACCGTGGGCAACTCCGAGGCCGGACATCTCCACATCGGCGCCGGCCGACGGATCTATTCCGACCGGGTCCGCATCGACCGGGCCATCGCCGACGGCGCCTTCTTCCGGAACAAGGCCTTCCTGAAGGTCATGAATGCCGCCAAAGAAAGGAAAACCGCCCTGCACCTCATGGGCATCGTCTCCTTCTTCAGCTCCCACGGCTCCCTCCCCCATCTCTTCGCCCTCCTGGAGATGGCACGACGGCAATCCGTGCCGGAGGTTTACATCCACGCCATGCTGGGCCGCCGCGGGGAGCAGCCGGAAAGCGGCGCCCGCTATATCCAGGAAGTGGAAAAAAAATGCGCCTCCCTGGGTTTGGGACAGATAGTTTCCGTCATCGGCCGTTTCTGGTCCATGGACCGGGAGGAAAACTGGGACCGCATCGAGAAGACCTATCGCATGCTGGTATATGGAGAGGGGAGAGCGGTTCCGGCGTGACCGTCCATAATATCGAGACTTTGAAAAATGGCTTCGCCGCGGCTCAGAAATCTTATTCACTTCTGAAATGGGTAACGTATAAATCTTATTCATAACCAGGCGTTAAGTTCAATCACGAAAAACGGAGAAAAACATTTGATTCGCCGCTTGCGAACCATTTTCCCGCGGTTCTGCAAAACTCCCAATATCGGGAACCACCCACGGCGGACGGACATGGCATATATGAAAATTTATATGGAAAAGCCCTCAACCAAATGGATTTTATAATTTTTTGTTATGCCCGTTATGGGCATGGCTATCAATAGCGCCGGGTTTTTCCTTGTCTGACGATTTTTTTGTTGACATGGGGAAAAAACTGTGAGTAATTCTCATGCCACGAATTTAGGCAAGGAGTCTATCAACCGACACGATGGGTAACCACAGCGCGCTTTCCAGCTTTTATTACTGGTATTATTTTTACGGCGCGCCGGTCCGCCTGTCGCTCAGGGAGGGGTAACCCCCCGAGAAAATAAAAAATGAGCCATGGGCGGAGCGGCAGTTCCCCCGTGGCTTTTTTGTTTCTGAAAGGCCATGGGGCGGCGGCGGTTCCCATGGCCTTTCCTTTTGGAGGTCTAAAAAATGGTTATAATCATGAAGAAAAACGCCACGGAAAAGCAGGTGGACCACGTCATCGGTTGGATCGAGTCGGTGGGCTACCAGGCCCACCCCTCCCAGGGGGTGGAGAGGACGATCATCGGCATCGTGGGCGACGACCGGGGCAAGGCGCAACTGAAGGCCACGGAGCACCTGCCGGGGGTGGAAAAGGTCATGCCCATCCTCAAGCCCTACAAGCTGGCCAGCCGCGAGTCCCGGGACGGCGACACGATCGTCCGGGTGGGCGATCTGGAGATCGGCGGTCCGGATTTCGTTGTTATGGCCGGACCCTGCTCCATCGAAAGTGAGGCGCAGCTTCTCGAAAGCGCCTACATCGCCCGGAAAGGGGGCGCCCAGGTACTCCGGGGCGGGGCCTACAAACCCCGCACGTCGCCGTACAGCTTCCAGGGCATGGAAGAGGAGGGCCTCAAGATCCTCAAGAAGGCCCGGGAGAAGACGGGTCTCCCCGTCGTGACGGAAGTGATGAACACCACCGACGTGGATCTGGTGGAACAGTATGCCGACATCCTCCAGATCGGGGCGCGAAACGTCCAGAACTTCGCCCTCCTGAAGAAGGTGGGACAGGCGAGAAAACCCGTCCTCCTGAAGCGGGGAATGATGTGCACCATCGAGGAACTCCTCATGGCGGCAGAATACATCCTTGCCGCGGGCAACGACAACGTCATCCTCTGCGAACGGGGGATCCGCACCTTCGAGACGGCCACCCGCAACACCCTGGACATCAGCGCCGTGCCGGTCCTCAAGGAGCTTACCCATCTCCCCGTCATCGTCGATCCCAGTCACGCCGCCGGTCACTGGCAATACGTCAAGCCCCTGGCCCGGACGGCCATCGTAGCCGGGGCGGACGGCCTGATCATCGAGGTCCATCCCGAACCCGCCAAGGCCATTTCCGACGGGGCACAGTCCCTGAAACCGGAAAAGTTCTACGAGCTTATGGAAGAGATGCGGATCCTTTCAGAGGTCATGAAGAACCGGATCGAGGTGCGCCAATGAACCGCTTCAAGATCAGTCTCGAGAAGAAGACATCCCGGTCCCATGAAGTTTTCATCGGCCGGGATATCCTGGATCGGGCGGCCCTGCTCATCGCCAAGGGAAACTGGGCGCAGCGGTATTTCCTCATCACCGACGCCAAAGTCGCCGCCCTCCACGGAGAGCGGGTGGCGGAAACCCTGCGGAAGGCGGGGTTGTCGCTGGAGTCCATCACCATTCCCGCCGGCGAGGAGGCCAAGACCATGGCTACCGCCGTCGCCGTTGCCGAGGAACTACTCCGCCGGGGGGCGGACCGCGCCACGGGACTTATCGCCCTGGGCGGCGGCGTGGTGGGCGATTTGACGGGGTTCGTCGCCTCCATCTACATGCGGGGGATCCCCTGCCTCCAATTCCCCACCACCCTCCTGGCCCAGGTGGACAGCAGCATCGGCGGCAAGACCGGCGTTGATCTCCCTGCCGCCAAGAACATCCTGGGGACCTTTCACCAGCCCAAGGCGGTCTTCGCGGACCTGGAATTCCTCCGGACCCTGCCGGCGCGGGAAATGGGCAACGGTCTGGCGGAGATCGTCAAATGCGCCGTCATCGACGATCCCGGTCTGTTGGAAATCCTGGAGGACCGGGCGGCAATCCTGCGGCGGGGCGACGACCTGGACACCCTCCTGCCCATAGTGACGAGGGCGGGAGAAATCAAGAAGAAGATCGTCGAGATAGACGAAAAGGAGCATGGGCTGCGGCGTATCCTCAATTTCGGCCACACCCTCGGTCACGCCGTCGAAGCGGCGTCCGCCTACGCCCTTCCCCACGGCGAGGCGGTTTCGATCGGCATGGCGGGGGCACTGGCCCTTTCCCAGCGCCTCGGCCACCTCCCCGAAGCTGACGGCGAGCGGATCGTCGCGCTCCTCCAGAAGCTGGGGCTGCCTGTCCGGCTGCCCGCCGCCCTGGACCGTGAGGCCATCATGGCCCGGATGGAACATGACAAGAAGAAGACAGGCGGCATGATCCATTTCGTCCTCCTGAAGAGGCCGGGGATGCCATTCGTCAACGGGGGAATCCCGGTCGAGAGGATCAGGGAGATCCTACCGGCGGCGGCACCGGAACGGAAGGTACAGCGCCGGGTTAAGACAGGCGGCAAGTGACGCCGGAAGAGGAAAGATGAAAAAATCACTGGAAACACTTCGTCGGGAGGTGCGGGACATCGACACGGAATTGCTGCGCCTTTTGAACGAACGGGCGTCGCGGTCCGTCGCCATCGGCAAGGTCAAGAAAGAAGCCGACGCCGACGTTTACCGTCCCGACCAGGAGGCCCGGATCCTGGCCTTCCTGAAACGGCACAATGCGGGGCCATTGCCAGACCAGGCAGTCGCGGAGATCTTCCGGGAGATTTTTTCCTCCTCCCGGGCGCTCCAGGCGCCGCTGACCGTCGCCTATCTCGGTCCGGAAGGCTCCTTCAGCCACCTGGCCGCCCGGGCCCATTTCGGCCACGGCGCGGAACTGCGGCCCGCCGCCACCATCGACCATGTCTTCGACCGGGCGGAACGGGATCGGAACTTCCTGGGCATCGTCCCCGTGGAAAACTCCACCGAGGGCTCCGTGGGCCATACCCTGCGCCGACTCATCGCGACTCCCCTATCAATCAGGGCGGAAATCTTCCTGCCGGTTTCCCTGTGCCTCCTCACAAACCATGCCCGGCGGGAGGAAATCGAACGTGTTTACTCCCACCCCCAGGCCCTGGCCCAGTGCCGGCGCTGGCTCGCCGAGAACCTTCCCCGGGTCGAGCAGTGCGAGACGGCCAGCACATCCGCCGCGGGCAGACAGGCCCTGGTCGATCCCGCCGGGGCGGCGGTGGGAAGCCGGCTCACCGGGGAGATCAACGGCCTGGCGATCCTGGCGGCGGACATAGAGGACAATCCGGGCAACACCACCCGCTTCCTCGTCCTCGGCCGCGGGGAAGGGGAGCTGACCGGCAGGGACAAGACATCCATCCTCTTCGGAACTCCCCATGTTCCGGGGGCCCTGCACCAGGCCCTGGCTCCCATTGCCCGGGAAAGGATCAACCTCCTGCGCATCGAGTCCCACCCCCTCCGGGACCGGAAGTGGGAATATTTCTTCTTCGCCGATCTGGCCGGGCACCGGGAAGACGAACCGGTGGCCGGATGCCTTCAGGAGATGGCAAACACCACGACTTTCATCAAGGTCCTCGGTTCCTACGCCCGGGGAGAGGAGGGACAGTGATCTGCCTCTCCCTGGGCGGGGACAGCATGGCGGAGGTCCTGAAAAAAATGGCCGCCTGCCCTCCCACCGCCACGCTCATCGAGCTGCGTCTCGACCTGATCGCCGACCTCGATCTGGCGGTGCTGCTCCGGGCGAAAACCCGGCCCGTTATCGTTACCAACCGCCGCCGGAAGGAAGGAGGCAGCTTCGTCGGTACGGAGGAACAGCGTCTCGACCTGCTCTGCCGGGCCGCGGTCAACGGCGCCGATTATCTCGACCTGGAAGCGGCGACCGATGACCGGCTGGCGGAAAGACTGTTCACCGCGGCAGCGGCGGCGGGAAAATGCGGCCCGCGCCCCCGGATCATCATCTCCTGCCACGACTGGCGGGGCACGCCGGGAGTGGGTTCCCTGCGGCGGCATTGGCGCGCCTGTCGGGAAAAGGGGGGCGACATCGTCAAGGTGGTTACCCTGGCCCGGCTTCCGGAGGACAATCTCCGTATCTTGTCCTTGATCCCCTATTCCAAGCAGCGGGGGCAGGAGATCATCGCCTTCGCCATGGGCGAACAGGGAAAGATCAGCCGGGTCATGTCGCTGCTGCTCGGCGCCCACCTTACCTACGCCACGGCTGCCAGGGGCCGGGAAACGGCGCCGGGGCAGTTCACCTGCAAAGAGATGCAAAAGGCGCTGGCTTTATTGATTCCTCCGGGGAAGAACATGCAACACCCATGACGGCATCCCGTCGTGAATAGGGACGAAAGCGAAGCCTAATGTTCATATAATGGAATACCCATCCCCACCTTGAGCCTCCCCTTAAAGGAGAGGAAAATTATTGGTGACCAAATCCAGGAATTAATGAAGCCGGACATGAATGAAATCGAATATATGGGAACACATCCGCGAAAGAATTTAATTTTATCCAACACCCACGAACGATGAAAAATGTTTAAGGGAGACCAACGGATGTATTTTCATACTAAAAACTCGGCTGCCGGCTTGCACAGCAATGGCGATAACAGGCCCGAGCGGGAATCGTTAGAAGGATGCGGTATGCGCTTTGCCCTCTTCGGCGACCCCATAGGGCACAGCCTTTCCCCGGCTATGCACCGGGCCGCCTATGCTTCCATGGGACTTAAGGCCTCCTACAAGGCATACCGGTTGGCTGACGCGGGGGAAATCATCCCCCGGATGAGATCCCTTAGTCTGGACGGCGCCAGCGTCACCATTCCCCACAAGGAGGGGATCGCCGCCCATCTTGATGAAGTCACGGCGAACGCCCGGATGATCGGTGCCGTCAATACCGTTGTCAGGCAGGCGGATTGTTTTGTCGGGGACAACACGGACTGGCTCGGTCTTGTCCGGGAACTGCAAGAGCACGTCCCGATCCGGGGAAACACCTTTGCCGTCCTCGGGGCGGGCGGCATGGCCAGGGCGGCGATTTTCGGCATCCTCCGCCAAGGGGGCATGCCGGTGATCTTCAACCGGACCCCCGAACGGGGAGCGGCGCTGGTCCGGGACTTTCATTGTCCGGTCCGACCCCTGGCCGCCGTAGCGGACTTCCGGGCCGATGTGCTGATCAATACAACCCCCGTGGGCATGCATCCGCATACGGAACAATCACCGGTGGCCCCGGAGTCGTTGCCCAATTTCCGCTTCGTCATGGACGCTGTTTATAATCCCCGCAAGACGAAGCTGCTCCGGGAAGCCGAGGCGGCCGGTTGCACCCCCATCAGCGGCATCGGCCTCTTCGTCCGCCAGGGGGCGGAGCAGATCCGGATCTGGACCGGCCGGGAGGCGCCGGCGGCGGTCATGCAACGGGTTGTCCTGGCGGCGCTGCCGGAGTTATGACCTGGCGGCGCTGCCTTTGCAATGACTTCGCAAAAAGTGTTTTTCCCATCCCCTTCGTGGTTTGTTCCTACCCCTGCAAGGGGGAGGCAAGGAGGGAGATGGGGTTATTACCGGTAATGGCAGGAGGGGATTAAACCCATCCCCACCCCAACCCTCCCCTTGAAGGGGAGGGTTGGGTGAGACTTTATACCGATCCATCGAGAATGATATTATGGAAACCGTTGACATCAGACCGCTGTTCCATCCACTGAACGCCGCCGTGGCCGTGCCCGGTTCCAAGAGCTACACCCAGCGGGCGTTGATCCTTGCCGCCCTCGCCCGGGGGGAGTCTCTGCTGCGTCGCCCCCTCGTGGCGGAGGACACCACGCACCTCACCGCCGCCCTCCGGGCCCTGGGGGCCGTCATCACCCCCCGGCAGGACGACCTCGTCGTGGGCGGCACCGGCGGCCGCCTGGAAAATCCGGGCCGGGAGATCTACCTGGGTAACAACGGTACAGCCATGCGGATCCTCACCGGGGTGACCGCCATCGGCCGGGGGGAGTTCCTCCTCACCGGCGACGAACGGCTTCAGGAACGACCCCTCGCCCCGCTGCTGGCGGCCCTGAACAGCCTCGGCATCACGGCCCGGGGACTTAGCCGCGAAGGCTATCCCCCCGTTTCGATTCGCACTTCGGGATTGCCGGGCGGCAGTGTTACCCTGCGGGACCTCGACAGCAGCCAGTACGTCTCCGCCCTCCTCATCGCCGCCCCCTACGCGGCGGGGGATATGCGGATAGACCTGGCCGGACTGATCCCCTCCCGGCCCTACATCGCCGTCACCGTCGAGGCCATGAGGGAATTCGGCGTGGAGGTCCGGACGGAAACTCCCGACCGTTACATTATCCGGGGCGGCCAGAGCTACCGGGGGACGGACTGCCGGATCGAGGGCGACGCCTCCAGCGCCGCTTACTTCTTCCTGGCCGCGGCCCTCACCGGGGGCAGCGTGGCGGTCGAGAACGTCCCCCTCCGGACCCGGCAGGGCGACATCGGCTTCCTGAAGCTCCTGGAGGAACTGGGCTGCGACATCTCCCTCAGGGGAAACGGAGCGGCGGTTGCCGGCGGGCCGCTCCGGGCCGGGATGCGGCGCTTCGATCTCCAGGACATGCCCGACATGGTCCCCACCCTGGCAGTCCTGGCCGCGGTGCGGCCGGGGCGAACGGTGATCGCCAATGTGGCCCAGCTCCGGATTAAGGAGAGCGACCGGCTGGCGGCTCTGGCGGAGGAGCTGAGGAAGATGGGCGTCCCGGTGGAAGAGAAACCGGACGGCCTCGTCATCGACGGCGGCAATCCCCACGGCTCAGAAATCGAAACCTACAACGACCACCGGATCGCCATGAGTTTCGCCGTGTTGGGTCTGGTCGTTCCGGGGGTGAAGATCCGGAATCCCCGCTGCGTGGACAAGTCCTTTCCGGGCTTCTGGCGGGAGCTGGATAAATTATATGATCAAAGGCATGTCTAATTGCAAAATATGATGAACATAGTGTTGATCGGCTACCGGGCCTGCGGCAAGACCTCCGCGGGCCGGGTGGTGGCGGAAAAGATGCGGCGGCCGTTTCTCGACACGGACGCCCTGGTCCAGGAGCGGACGGGGAAATCGATCCGCGCGCTCGTCGCCGACGGCGGGTGGCCCGCCTTTCGCAGCGCGGAGCGGGCCTGCATCCGGGAAATCGCCCACCGGGACGGTCTGGTCATCTCCCTGGGCGGCGGCGCCGTTCTCGATCGCCGCAACGTGGCGGATCTGAAGATCCGGGGGGTGTTTTTTTGGCTGACCGCCGATGTGGCCACGATCAGGAAGCGCCTGGGGCAGGCCCCGGAGAGCGGAGACCAGCGACCGCCCCTGTCCGGCGGCGATGCGGGCGCGGAAATCAAATCGCTCCTCCGGGAACGGGAACCGGCCTACCGCCGGGTCGCCGACGGAGTGGTGGACACCAGCCGGTTGACCGTCGCGGAGGTCGCCGCGGAGATCATGGGTTTAGTGGCAAAAATGAAGAAAATCAAATCAAAGGAGATGAATAGCGATGTC
>Ga0302249_1000320_pt1 | contig 43853 bp, 39 predicted proteins | sample AAG_UR_Val_MG_FD_193531 | JGI IMG/M metagenome (GOLD analysis project Ga0302249, IMG submission 193531) | Enriched activated sludge microbial communities from anaerobic digester in WTTP, New Holstein, Wisconsin, United States - AAG_UR_Val | ecosystem: Engineered > Bioreactor > Anaerobic >... | reverse complement strand
AAAACCAGGGCATCATCGGCAAAGGCGTGGACCTGAATCTGGTCCATACCGGCGATCTCCGGCAATCTACCCTCCTGTTCCATCTCACCAAACGGCTCCTCATGGCCCACTGGCGCGATCCCGGCGACGATCCCAAGCTGCACCTCTTCGGGCAACTCAAGCGGATCACCAAGGAGTGGCTCGACCGCTATTTGCAGTGCAAGGGCGGCACCTATCCGGCCCAGTTGTTGTACCAGGAGCTGGCCGACATGGCCTGTTCGCGCATAACCAACGGCATCACCAGTGCCCTCGCCGGCGAAAACCCTATCAAGGCGATGCTCGACCCCTACAACCCCACCGGCTCCACGGCTCATGTAAACTTCACCACCTCCAAGACGGACCGCTGGGAAACGGACTCCGGGCGCTGCCATATCAACTGGGTGATCCTCGACAGCGACTGGGAAGCCGAATTGTGCCGGGTGGCCGAAGCCCACCCCCGGGTCCGGGCTTATGTAAAGAACCACAACCTCGGGTTGGAAGTGCCCTACCGCTATGGCTCGGAGATGCGGCGCTACATCCCGGATTTCATCCTTCTTGTGGACGATGGGCATGGGGAAGCCGATCCCCTCCGCCTGGTCGTCGAGATCAAGGGCTACCGGCGGGAAGACGCCAAGGAAAAGAAGCTCACTATGGACAACTACTGGGTGCCGGGGGTGAACAACCTCAAGCAGTACGGACGTTGGGCCTTTGCCGAGTTCACGGAGGTCTACCGGATCGAGGCCGATTTCGAGGCCAGGGTCACAGGCGAGTTCAACAAGATGATCGACAACACCCTTTGCCGCTAACCGTGAAAACCATGCTGCGAGGATTTGCCTTTACTTTTGGTAACACTCATGTTACCATCTAACCGATCATCGAGGGCCGCATGAAGATTCTCGAGTATCTGACCATGAAAGGCACGAGCCCGTTCCGCGCCTGGTTCGATGGGCTCGACGGCCGCGCGGCCGCCAAGGTGACGACGGCCCTGATCCGCATGGGCATGGGAAACCGGTCGAACATAGAAAGTGTTGGGGGCGGCGTTTACGAAAGAAAGATCGATTACGGCCCCGGCTACCGCGTCTATTTCGGCATGGATGGCGAGGAGCTGATCATCCTGGTCGGAGGCGGCGCCAAGAAGCGCCAATCCCGGGACATCGAAACGGCCAAGGCGCACTGGATCGATTATCGGACAAGAAAGAAACAACTATAAGGGGAGACGAGCAATGCCGCTGACGAGAGATTTCAGGGAAACGGTCATGGCCCGGGTGAAGTCGGACCCGGATTTCAGAGGCGATCTGATCGTGGAGGCGACCAACGCCTTCCTGATGGACGACATCGAAACGGGAAAGGCGCTGCTGCGCGACTATCTGAACGCCACCGGATCGATCGCCGATATTGCCCGGGAATTGCAGATCAACGAGAAGAGTTTGCGCCGCATGCTCGGCCCGAAAGGGAACCCGACCCTGAAGAATTTCCTGAGCCTCCTGAAGGTGTGCAGTTCGGCGGAGCGCCTCACGCTCCAGGTTTGCCAGCATTGATCCCTCGGCCGGCATGGCCCGAGAACCACTCCCCCAATGCCGCTTTGACTGGGCAAGGATGACATCATGGCCAACAAAGACAACAGGAAGACCGTCGAGACCCTCACCCACAATGAGGCGCGGCGCAAACACATCCCCACTGCCGAATACCAGTCGGTCCTGCGAAAAGAGGAGGAACAGCCTCTCCGCGTGGCCTACGATCGCGGCGTTTCCGGCCTGGAGAAGGAAAAGGCCGACCGCAACCGCGACCTCGATCCACAGCTCGTCTGGCACGGCAAGGACGAGCGCGACTGGTCGGACCTGATCGTCCATGCCCCGCCCCTCTATATCCAGGAGAAGATCAAGCCCAAGGTCCTGATCGACGACCTGCTGCGGCAATCGGAGAAGGCCAAGGCGGAAAAGCCCGGCACCCAGCCCGACCTCTTCGCCGACTTCAACGGCATCTCCACGGAAGCCGCCAAGACCGAATTCTACCAGCACGACGCCAATTGGACGAACCGCATGATCCTGGGCGACAGCCTCCAGGTCATGGCCTCCCTCGCCGAGCGGGAGGGGCTGCGGGGCAAGGTTCAGTGCATCTATTTCGACCCTCCCTACGGCATCAAGTTCAATTCCAACTTCCAATGGTCCACGACCAGCCGGGACGTGAAGGACGGCAACGTGGACCACATCACCCGCGAGCCCGAGCAGGTCAAAGCCTTCCGCGATACCTGGCGGGATGGAATCCATTCCTACCTGACCTACCTCCGCGACCGCCTGACCGTGGCAAGGGATCTGCTCACGGAAAGCGGGTCGATCTTTGTCCAGATTGGCGATGAGAATGTGCACCGGGTAAGGGCGGTCATGGATGAGGTGTTTGGGGAAGGGAATTTTATTTCATGTGTCCTGTACAGAACTACTGGAGGGTTTGCAACGAAAGGACTCAGTCGCATAGGAGATAATCTGCTGTGGTATTCAAAAGATTTTGAGGCAGCAAAGGTTAGAAGCCTTTATGCGCCGAAGAGCCACATTGAAGATCAGAATTATAGAATGATAGAAGATGACTCACTAATGTCTTCATCTATGTCTGTGGAACAGCAGGAAGGGAAAGCAGCCATTCCCGCAGGTATGCGAATATGGCGTTACGATAACGTAACAGGGCAAGGCGGGTCCGAAGAAGAGACGCCTATCCAACTGAATGGGAAAACTTACACACCTCCGAAGAATACACACTGGAAAGCTAATTATCCTGTTGGAATGGAGCGCCTAAGACGAGTTGATCGCCTTCTGGGTGGTGGGAAAACGTTAAGTTATAAACGGTATTTTGATGATTATTCAGTCAAGCCAATTAATGCAACGTGGCTCGATACCGGGGTCTCTGGCTTTGCATCTGACAAACTTTATGTTGTTCAAACACTTCCAGAAGTGATACAGCGCTGTATACTCATGTCCACAGATCCCGGCGACCTCGTCCTCGATCCCACCTGCGGCTCCGGCACGACTGCTTATGTCGCCGAGCAGTGGGGTCGCCGCTGGATTACCATCGACACCTCCCGCGTGGCTCTCGCGTTGGCCCGCGCCCGGATCATGGGCGCCCGCTACCCCTTCTACCTCCTCGCCGACAGCCACAACGGTCAGATCAAAGAGGCTGAAATCACCCGATCCGAACCATCCACTGCGCCCACCCGTGGCGACATCCGCCAGGGCTTTGTCTACGAGCGGGTGCCCCATATCACCCTGAAGTCGATCGCCAACAACACTGAGATCGACGTCATCTGGGAGAAGTTCCAGGAGAATCTGGAACCCCTGCGTACGAAGCTCAACAAGGCCCTTGGACGATCTGGCCCCTCAGCCCAGCCCTCTCCCGCGAGAGGAGAGGGAGAAAAAGGGGCGTGGGAAGAATGGGAGATCCCCCGGGAGGCTGAATATCCATGGGATGCCAAGACACAGGAGCTTTTTTATGCCCTCAAGACCGAGCAGGCCCGCGGTGCCGAGAGCAATGCCAAAAGAATTGCAGAGCTCTTGTTTGCAATCAACCGCAATCTGAAGCGCAATTTCTCCATAAAGACATTACCGGAACGGCCGGCCGATCCATGGCCCAGCGAAGCAAAACAACTTCACGCCGAGTGGTGGAAGCAGCGTATCGCCCGCCAGAAGGAGATCGACGCCTCCATCGCCGCCAAGGCCGAGTTCGAGTACCTCTACGACAAACCCTACGAGGATAAAAAGACGGTCCGCGTGGCCGGGCCTTTCACCGTCGAGAGCCTCTCGCCCCACCGCGTCCTGGGGGTGGACGAGAATGACGAATTGATCGACGGCGTCAAGGACCCCAAGGGCGAATATGGCGAGGTGATGGATTTCGCCCGGATGATCCTGGAAAACCTCAAGACCTCTGGGGTCCAGCAGGCCCATAAGGAAGACAAGATTTCTTTTACCTCCCTTAGTCCCTGGCCGGGTAAACTGATCTGCGCCGAAGGCCGCTATATCGAGGGTGCCTCCTCAAATTCCTCTCCCCTGGCGGGAGAGGGCAAGGGTGAGGGGGAATTTGGCATCGAAAAACGGGCTGCTATTTTTCTCGGGCCGGAATTCGGCACTGTCTCCCGGCCCGATCTGGTGGCTGCTGCCCGGGAAGCCGGCGACGCCGACTTCGATGTTCTCATCGCCTGCGCTTTCAACTACGATGCCCGCTCCACGGAGTTCGACAAGCTGGGCCGCATCCCCGTCCTCAAGGCCCGGATGAATGCCGACCTCCACATGGCGGGCGACCTGAAAAACACCGGCAAAGGGAACCTCTTTGTCATTTTCGGCGAGCCGGACATCGACATCCTCGACGCCGAAAACGGTCAGATCCGGGTCAAGGTCAACGGCGTGGACGTCTTCCACCCCAACACCGGCGAGGTGCTGAGCGACGGCGCCGAAGGCATCGCCTGCTGGTTCATCGACACGGACTACAACGAGGAGAGCTTCTTCGTCCGTCACGCCTATTTCCTGGGTGCCAACGATCCCTACAAGTCACTGAAGACGACTCTCAAGGTCGAGATCAACGAGGAGGCCTGGGCCACCCTCAACAGCGACACCTCCCGCCCCTTCGACAAGCCCAGCTCCGGCCGCATTGCCGTGAAGGTCATTAATCATTTAGGGGATGAAGTAATGAAGGTGTTTAGAGTATGAGGTTCCTTTGCGATCATTAATGTTAATAAAAAAAGGAGGATGAGAATGGGATTATATCAATGCCGAGGCCAGATTACCGCTAATTCTTCTGATGATAACAACTATTACATAATCATCAAATCTACATCGCAGTTCGATTGTGGGAAGAACAAACTGAATAAGCACAACGCCAATCTTGGACGGCAATTTCCGGGCAGCTCATCTCTTGACAAAACTGTTTTCAATCTTTTCATGGAAGTTGAAACTCCGGGCAATATCAGACCCCCCTTCTATCACTTGCCAGTGACGCCAAGCCTTCGCTGGCTGCCCGCAAGCCTTCCCATCCTTGTAACTAAAAAGTTAAAAAATCGGTTTGATGATTTCGACACAGATCCTCAATACGAATGGACATTCATCATTAGTGAAGTCGCATCCAACCCTGATGAATATGAGCTCAAGTACATACAATTGGGGCCACAGGGAGATGATGAGTAGATAGACCTTCGTCTCGTAAAAGCCAGTATAATAAGGATCAGCCAGATGTCAGCCATCAAACACGTACATTGTCTTTCTGCAGAAGAACTCTTGGATATGCTCAGCAACAAGAGCCCCTTATGGGATGGAACACGGCGGTTTTGGGTTTTCCGGGGCCTGCGTGACGACCGCTACAAACTTCTTCCCAGTGCATTGCGTCCAGAAGCCAAACTAGGTTTTACGCATGTTCCGAAGGGCATTCAACTAAACAACAAAGATCAAATACGTGCTGAATTTGACAGGCTCCAGGAATTTTTTTGGTCCGTCGATGCACAGGGTTTAGCTATACCGACCGATGGTACACTCTTGCGAACGCCAAGTGCCTTCAATTATCTTCATAAAGAAATCGAAGAACAATGGCCCTGCGACACGTTGCTTCCACTGCTCGCCCTCGCTCAGCATTATGGTGTATGTACACGTCTTCTCGATTGGACGGAAAACCCATTGGTTGCAACCCACTTCGCAGCGATAAGGCATTTGGAATCACTAAAAAGATCAAGTAAAGATGTCCTTTGCATCTGGGCACTGAACCTGGAGTGGGTAATCCATGATGGCTTTCCAGCAGGCAAGGCGAAGATGGCCGTGTACGCCATTACTGCTCCCCGTGCCTCAAATCCAAATCTCCATGCTCAGAGTGGGGTTTTCACGACGGAACTGCTTGATCAGAAAGACCAACAACGAAAAGGCAAGCTAAATACACAAACAGTAGATGAAATAGTTGACCAATGCTGGAAGAAACTAAACTGGAATAAACATGTAATGGTTCGCATGACGCTGCCGTGCAGAGAGGCGCCTAAGTTACTTCGATTGCTATTCAAAGAGGGCATTGATGTGGCAACACTGTTCCCCGGTTATCAAGGCGTGGCAGACGCCATGAAGGAAAAAAACCATTGGGACAAACCCGAGGCATCATCTTACTGGTTTGGGGGATAATGATGCTTTTGTAAAGACCTGCTGTGGTTTTTTACTTTGGGACTGGAATTGATGAAGAAATGTTTTTTCGCATAGCCGACACTTTCACCGATAGCCTAGCCAAACTCACCGGAGAAGAGCAGAAACTTGTTAAGACCACCGCCTTCGATCTGCAACTGAATCCGGCCAGTCCCAGCATGCAGTTCCATAAGCTGGACAAGGCCAAAGACAAGCGGTTCTGGTCGGTGAGGGTCGGTGCCGATCTGCGGCTGATCGTTCACAGGTCCGACGACAGTTTGCTTCTCTGCTATGTGGGTCACCATGACAATGCCTACCACTGGGCGGAACGGCGGAAACTGGAAACCCACCCGCAAACGGGTGCGGCACAGATGGTGGAGATCAGGGAGACGGTCAAGGAGATTGTCATACCCGCTTATGTGAAGGCTGAGGAGACAAAGAAGCCGAAAAATCCGATCTTTGCCCATGTGGCCGCCGAGGCCCTCCTTGGTTATGGAGTACCGGCGGAATGGCTGAAAGACGTCCAAAGGGCCGATGAGGACGGTCTCTTGGCGTTGGCGGATCATCTTCCGGCTGAGGCTGCCGAAGCACTCCTGCAATTGGCGACCGGCAGCAAACCGATCATGGTTGAACCATTAAGGCCGACCATACAGTATAATGTTAGCACAGAGCCTTCGCCGGCAGATGCACAGCCCAAAACAGCCCCATCGCCTTTCGACCACCCTGCTGCCCAGGGCCGGTTCCGGGTCATCCACAATGTCGAAGAATTGGAACGCGCACTGAGTTTTCCGTGGGATAAATGGATTCTCTTTCTCCATCCGGAGCAGCGTCAATGGGTGGAGAAGGATTACAGCGGCCCTGCAAAGGTTTCCGGGTCAGCAGGGACAGGGAAAACAATCGTGGCGCTGCACCGGACCGTTTATCTGGCCCGGACCTATCCTGAGGCGCGGGTACTCCTTACCACCTTTTCAGACACCCTGTCCAATGCCCTTCAGGACAAGGTCCGGCGGTTGATCCACAGCGAGCCTAGTCTGGGCGAGCGGCTGGAAGTTCACGCCATCAACGACATCGGCAAACGGCTCTATGAGGCCCGCTTCGGCCGAGCAAAACTGGCTTCCCGCGAGACAACCCGCAAATTGCTGGAAGAGGCATCCGGACAGGACAAAGCTACAAAGTTCAGCCCCCGTTTTCTGATGACGGAATGGGAAGAGGTGGTGGACGCCTGGCAACTGGATTCCTGGGAGGCATACCGGAACGTCAGGCGACTGGGAAGAAAGACCCGCCTCCCGGAGCAACAGCGCATCGTGCTCTGGTCCATTTTTGGACGGGTCCAGGGGCACCTGCAGGAGCAGGGATTGATCACCTGGGCGGGACTGTTCACCCGGTTGGCCAATGATATTGATGACAGGAAACACCCACCATTCGATTTCACGGTCGTGGACGAGGCACAGGATGTCAGCGTCCCACAGTTGCGGTTTTTGGCAGCGCTCGGCGGAGATAGGCCAAACGGCCTTTTCTTCGCCGGCGATCTGGGCCAGCGGATTTTCCAACAGCCCTTCTCATGGAAATCCGTGGGTGTGGATATCCGGGGGCGCTCCCGAACCCTGCACATCAATTATCGGACCTCCCATCAAATCCGCATGCAGGCCGACCGCCTGCTGAGCCCGGAAATATCCGATGTGGACGGCAATACGGAAAAGCGGGAAGGCACGGTATCCGTATTCAACGGGCCTGCCCCTGCTATCAGAATCCTGACCAATTTGGACGAGGAAATCAAGTCGGTGAGCGCCTGGCTTTGGGGCCTTGGAAAAGAGGGGATCATCCCTCATGAGATAGGAGTCTTCGTCCGTTCTGCCGCAGAAATGGGTCGCGCTTTCCGGGCAGTCATGGACGCAGGCTACCCCTTTGCAGTCCTGGACGAGCAAGTGGAACCGACCAACGGCCGCGTCTCGATCGGCACCATGCATCGGGCAAAGGGTCTGGAATTCAAGGCGGTGGCAGTGATGGCCTGCGACGACGAGGTCATTCCTCTCCAGGAGCGAATTGAAGCGGTGGCCGATGACGCTGACCTGGAAGAGGTTTACAGCACGGAACGCCACCTTCTCTATGTGGCCTGTACCCGGGCCCGGGATCGGCTCCTGGTGACCGGCGTAGAACCCGCATCGGAATTTTTGGATGACCTGCGTAATTCTTTTAAATTTTAACCTTCATCCAGTCCCTAGGTTCAGGCCAATTACACGTAAAATGGAAATACCTGTGCGGTATCCCCGAGCCGGGATATTGCCATTTCCATTTCTCATTGGTATCTTCAGCACGATTGGTTCGTGCTTTGGCTCAGGTAGGCGAGATATAGCCCCAAATGAGCCAAAACAGGAAGGAGCTTCTATGTGCAGCAGTCTGCCCGCTGGATAGTCAATGAATGCCCCTCTGTTGCCTGCCCCCATTCCACCAACCGGAGCTGTGGGCCGACTTCATGGGTGATCTCAATCCCCGTAATGCTGAGCGGATGGACGCAGGAACCGGTGTTGTAGTAGCTTCCGTCGAGCTGATGCTTGATCTTGGATTCCAGGTAGCGGCGCTCCGTCAGCGACAGATTCTCGAATACCGCCCGATGGGTGTGACCGGCCATGATCGCGGCAATGCCTTGGTCATTGTGGTTCGCCCACTCGTGGAGCTGCCTGTCCACCTCGTTGCACAGGCCGAGATTGAGGGCGGCCCGGGTCGGGTCCTTGGCGCCGCACCGCTGAAGATCCGACCAAAAGTGATGAACGAAGAACTTGCTGACGGCAGCGCCTTCGCCGCTGCATTTCGGATCTGCCTGGTGACCGTGGATGAGAAGGATAGCACCGCATCCCGTACCCTTAGGAGCCGTCAGGAAAATCCCTTCGTGAATCTCGATCCCGGGAAAGAGCGTCCGATAGACCGCTTCGTGGTCCTTCCAATAGAGATCATGATTCCCCCACACCTTCAGGTAGCGGGTCTTTGCCGGAGCAGGATCATGGAATTTGGCCAGGAGTTCATAGACCGGGGTGTGGGTGATGTAGGTCTGGTCGAAATTATCGTTCTCCCAGAGTTCCTCGGCATCGCCCAGTTCGATGTAGGCGAAACCTTCTCCGAGATAATACTCCAGGGCGCAACGATAGATCAGGGAGTTCTTGGCGAAATCATCGGCCCCGGAACCGTCCCCTCGGTGCATGTCGGACATGACGACCAGCTTCATGCCGGGGGTCATGGTCAAGTGCCGGACCCGTTCCAGTTTTGGCAGGGCTTCCACCTCGCACCTCCTTACAGCCGTCTGTGATTTTTTTCGACGCGACGGCAACGCCTCCCGAGCATCACGCACATCCAACCGACTCCGCCTACCACCGCCCATGCTCCACGCCCCCACACCCTGACATCACCTCATCCTGCGGCACTGCCGATTCTCCTCGTCGCCCCCGATGCCATCGACCTTCCCGAAGGCATCTTCAGCGCCCAGAATACCGGCCCATGGCCCGGAAAGATGATCCGGACGTGGAGATTCTCCGCCAACGCGGCAAAGGCACTCTGGCTCTGCCCCTCATCCCAGCAGAACCGGTTCACGTAACCCCGCCCGCTCTTCCGACCCAGGATCAGATCGCCGGTGAGGAGTTCCCCCGAGGCCTCGTTGTAGAAGACCACCGACTCCTCCGTATGACCCGGCGCGGCGATCACCTCCCAGCCGCCGAAGCCGATCCGGGAACGGGGCAGGCGATTTCCATCGAGATACCTGATCCGGTCCGCATAGGAGACCCGCAGGCAATCCCGGAAGAAAGGCAGGGGCACACCCGCCGGACCGTCGAAAGCCAGGTCCGACCATTTCTGGACGCCGAAGAAACCGTGAGCAATCAGCCTCGGTAGCAGACCGGTGACCCAGTTCCGCATGGGGGAAAGCGGGCGACCTGCCTTCAGGTAAGCCTTAACCAGGGGATGAAACAGAACCGTCGTTTTCGGGGAGCACTTCGCGAGCAGTGCAGCGATCCCGCCGATATGATCGATGTGAAAATGGGTGGCGGCGATGATCCGGATCGCCATGAGAGAGCGCTTGATGGTATGGACACAGAAATCCTCAATGGCCCGGGCAGCGCCGACGCTGCCACAATCGACCACCATCAAGTTGTCCTTCTCATCGGTGATGAGATACGTCTGTGCAATACCGCTGCCCGGAATTGGATGCACCATGCCTGCCTCCTAAAAAAGCCCCATCAAATTGCGGCGTGTTTTGTTTGCGCCCTCCCCAAATCCACACCCGGACAAAAGGGGAGCCCGCCACACCCGGAATGCGATGTGGCGGGCGGTTTCGCCGGGCCATCTCCGGCCTGTGGGTTTACTTCTTCTTTCCCTTGGCCTTGGCCGCCATCTTGGCCTTCGCGTCGTGCTTGGGCAGGTGGACCTTGATCTTGTCCCGCTCCTGCTCGCGCTTCCGCAGCACCATCCCCTTCTTCCAGGACTGGGAGACCTTGAAGCCCATCCGGTAGCCGGCCGGGATCGTGATCGGCTGCTGTGTCTTGGGGTTGATCCCCTGGCGCTCCTTGGTCTGCTTGACCGTGAAGGTCCCGAAGTTGGCCAGCCGGATGGACCCCGACTGCTCCAGGACGGTGAGAATCCCCTCCAGGACGGCGTTCACCACCTTCTTCGCGTTCTCCTTGGTCAGCTCCGTGGTACCGGCTACGGTCCCGACCAGGTCTGTCCTTCCGACTCTGCTTGCTTTTGCCATGCTTTGGTTCCTCCTTTTTTGAAATAACCGGCCGCCTTGTGGAGCGGGCCGGGGTGGGTGGCCTTGACGCCACCTCATAAAAACGGACATCAGGACCTCCTGAGAAGAGCAACGGCGACCTGGTAAATCGCGTAGCCGATCGAGCCGATGATCAGGGCGCCGAAGATCCAGCCTGTCTTCTGGAAGAAGGCGGCGATGAATCGGGTCGCCCACTTCGACGGGGTGACGTAGGCCTCCAGGGCGGCAATCCTGTTTTGAAAATCCCGAAGGCGGCGGGCGTGGTCCTGGCAGCCGAGGTCTTCGACAATGGTGGTAATCCGCCGTACCTGGGCGAGGAGATCCGCCATGACCTGGTGATCGGCCTGGAGGCTCGCCTCATAGGCTTGCTTGAGGAGGCAGATCGTCTTGTCCAGGGCAGCGTAGCGGTGGTTCAGCTCCTCGGTCTGGCCGGAGAGCTTCCCGATGCTCTCCAGGAGGAGCCGGTTGTAGCGGTCATTGCTGTTGTTGGCGCTGTCGGTCATCGCAGATACCTCTCGAGAAAGACGGGCCACCGGCAATCGGCGCAGAAGTCGAGGGCCCGGTAGGCGGGGTTGATCCGGTCGCCGGGAAAGTAGATCGACAGGCCGCCGGTGCCCCGGACATCCCTGCCAATCTTCCCCTGGCTGAGGGTAAGGCGGCCCTTACCTGGCTTCAGGGCGGCGATCAGAGCCTCTGCTACAGCCCGGAGATCGGGAGCCGGCAGGCGGCGGAGCTGTTTGGCAAAACAGAGGAGATCGATATAGTTGTCGTCGTAGAAGCGGGGGCTTTTCTTCCAGGCTGCGGCGATGGGCTTGGCGTCGGTCTCGAGGGCGGCAAGAAGGGTCCCGGATAGGACGTCGATCTTCCTCACCACGTTGTTGATGCGGCTCAGATCCAGGGCGGACTGGGTGACCGTCTCGTCTTTTCCTTTGTAGGAGAGGAGATAACTTTTGACGATCCAACGGGCGAGGGCGGCGGCGTCCTGGCGGGGCCGGGCGGCGAGGCGGGAGAGGATCTCTGCATAGGGCCAGCCGTCGAAGGGCTCCTCGATTTCCGAACCGACGATGACGTTCACGGAATCCCGGAGTTGCCAAGCCACCTCGAGCATGTTCATGAGACAGGCGTCCATGCCCAGAAGGTCGATCTTCCGGCCGAGAAGGGCGCAGACACCGGCCAGGACGACCCTCAGTTCCCGGTTGTCCAGGGCGTCGCCGCCCGAGGTATCGTCGTAACAGATGCTCCGATGGGCCTGGGGGAAGGCGTGGCGGAAGAGTGGCCGGTGGGGACGCCTACGGGCCGGATCGGCGGCTTTGCCCATGCTGGCCAGGGATGCGGCATCTGCCGGGGCGGGGCCTGTAGATCGGCTCTTGGTATCCTCCCACCAACCGCTGCCGTGGTTCCAGAGGATCAGGGCATACCGATCGGCGGGATAATTGTCCACCGCCCATTTCACGAAGCTGTAAAGAACTTGGGGGTCGCCGGTGTTGGTTTCGCTAAAGGTTTCGATGCAGTCTTTCTTGAAGCCGCCGCCCGAGGTGATCCGGAAGCGCCGGGTCTTTTGGTCCTCGATCCGGTCGAGCTGGACCAGGATGTGGACGTCCTTGGTGGATCCGGCCTTGGCCATCTCGGTAATGTCCCGGAGGGCCGCGCCGTCAAGGTTGTTGTCCCCGGCCATATAGACCATGAAGGTCCATTTGGCCTGGCCGCTCTTGCCTTTCACCTGCTCTATCATGACCCCCTCCTTTCTTGTTTCCGGCCTTCCTTGGCCGAATTTGCGAAGCACGGCGTTAGGGGTGATGGTAGATGCTGCGAACTTCAGAAAGCAAAGAAGGAGGGCATCACTTGTCAATGACAGGCAAGGATTAATGCAGGAGGCGGATCGTCATCCTAGAGTTATGAGGTTTGCCATGGTCCAGGGGCCAGCCAACGGGTTGGCGTTGATGCACCGAAGCGGTGATATTCCGGAGACGGGGATTCGTCACAGCGTGGCCTCCAGATAGGGGCGCATGATCTTTTCCACACGGCAGAGCCTGGCAAAATGGATAATATTACCTGCACTTGTTGTTATTTGCTGGTAATTCTATCCACGGCGGCGGTGGACAGCAAGAGATATTCTATTGACACATAATGTGACAAATTTTATCTTCATATTTTCATATCAATTTGAAATAACTTTCATATTATGTGACATTTTCATTGACAATATTGGTGTCAGAGGTTATAAAAAGGCCGCTTTCATCTATAAAACGACACCAGGACAGCCGGCGCCGGATACTGTGACATTTTCCAGCAGGCCATATGTGCAAAATACTTTAACGACAGAATAAATGGGTGACAAAATCATGGACACGGATCTAATCAAAAAAGTCCCCACCTTTAAGTCGGGTCACTTTATCTTCAGCCGCCGACACCAGGACCCTGAGATCGAAACGCTCCATGTCTGGGGGCTGGTTCTCTACAAGACGGTGAGCGACCTTCCCATCTTGCCTGCCTGGTCGTCCCAACTTGAGGAGACGCTCATCCGCAGATCCATCTTCGGGACGGCAGCGCTCGAAGGAAACCCCCTGAAGGAAGAAGAGGTCGGAAAGATCATCGGCGAAACAGGCCAGCCCGAGAAGTCCGCCAGGGCAGAGCAGGAGATCAGGAATCTCAAAGCGGCCTATCAATTCATCAGGGAACTGACGCCGGCATCGACACCCCCGGTGATCGACGAAGCGTTGATCAAGAAGGTCCACGCCTTGATCACGGCGCATATCGACCATCCCTACAATGTCCCCGGTCTGTACCGCAACCATAAGGTCCAGGTGGGCGACAAGGATCACGGCGGCGTCTATACGCCGCCCAAATGCCTTCCGGACATTGAAAAGCTCATGCAGGAATTCATCCTCTGGATCAACAGCGAGCAGATGCTTGCCACGAACCCCTACCTCCGCGCGGCCTTGGCGCACTATCACCTGGGGTTGATCCACCCCTTCAGCGACGGAAACGGCAGGGTCGCAAGAATCATCGAGGCCTTGTTGTTGAGACTGTCCGGGCAGAAATATGTCCCCACGATGCTCTCCAACTACTACTACCGGAATATGGACGAATACTTTTGTGCCTTCTCCATCACCCGCAAGGACAAAGAAAGTGACGTTTCCCCCTTCATAAAATTTGTGCTGAAAGGGGTCATCGATTCGCTGGAGGAGATCAAAAACCGGATTACCTATTTCATCCGGCGCTTGGCCTTGAGAGATTACTTTGCCGCTCTTCACCGGGAAAAGGCGATTATCCAGCGTCAGCATGACCTCCTGACCCTGTTGCTCCAGCTCCAGGACGCCAAACCGTTCAAGCTCCAGGATCTGTTTAATACGCCGTCCATGAACGCGCTGTACCGGAATGTCAGTGAACGGACCGCCAGGCGGGATCTGAAGAAACTCATGGGAATGAATCTATTGACGTGCGTGAATGATCAATACACCCTGAACCTTGAGGCATTGGGATAGGAGAAACAAAACCCTCTCACTCGCCGTCCATCGCAAGCAAGGCCTCAAAGCGTTGCACCTCCGCGGAGGAGACCCGCAGGCAGCCCCGGATCCAGGTTGCCTGGAGATCCCCCATGTCCAGGAGGCGGTAGACAGTCCGGGCCGAAATGGCAAAGTAGACAGCCACCTCGTCCACCCGATAGAAGCGCTTCAGGGGCGCCGGCGTCGTCTGGCCGATCCGCACCGAGATCTTCGTCTGCTCATCCATCGTTTTTCTCCTCCCTCGAAAAGGGCGGTTCATGGGCGTGGCCGTTCCGGGACGATGGTTTACCCAGGGCAGGTTGCCGTTGGTCCGGGAGCGGCAGATCTCCTCATCGCTATACCAGATCCCCTTGAGGCTGCTCCGGTCCAAGGGGCAGAGCGGCGCGAGACAATCCTCAAAGAGGCGGCATCGTTCATCGGTCATTGGAGGCCTCCCCAAATCCTGGCTGCATCTTCCCTGATTCATAGAACGCACCCGGCAGCACCTCGCTGATCATGCAGATGACGACCATCATCATCACCATAATCTTCCCCACCACCCTCACCCTGTTCACTTTCTTGACCACTTTCACCTTCTCGCCATCCTTGCTCACCCTGAAGACGAACCACATCATTGAAGCCTTTGGCATCCCCTCTCGGAAGCTGCTTCATCCCTTGACGCCCAGGGACATCGATCACCTGTTGCACCGGATACCCGCCGGCGGCGTTCTTGATTTCGTGGATCCCGGCAAGATAGGCCGGATGGCTGCCTTCCCTCCCGGCAATGACTGCATAGAATCGCTCGAACTCCTTCTGCCGCCAAGAACGGTCCCGCTCTGCCATCAGGCCGAAGTTCACCCAGCCGCCCATCGCCTCAATCACCGAGTGGATCACCGCATCGGCGAAGCGGACGCTTTGGTAATTGCCATACCGCTTGAGCGCCGCGAAGACGTCCAGCCATGCGGCGGTGGCCTGATCCCCGCACCGGCCTTCCAAGAGCTCAAGGAACTCGGCCGGCTTGGAAAAGAACTTCGCCCTGCCGATCAGTTCGTGAAAAGCCCGTATGCAAACCTCATCCGGGAAGGGCTCCAGGATGCGCCAATAAAAATCAAGCAGGAGCCGGGTAATCTGCCGATCGTGGATCTCCCCGAGGACGGTCATCAGCTCACGGAAACGGTTCTCATCCTTCATGGCGGCGACCTCCAGTCACGCAGGGTGCGGAGGTTGCGCGCTGTCACCTCCGACACCGCGCCTGCCAGGGGCGGCGCTGCGATCTCATCCTCCCATCCCCGCGCACCGAGCCACGTCGCCGGATAGGGGATGTATTTTCCGCCCTCCTTCAACCAGTCCTCCGATGTCGTGGCCCGCTCTATCGTGGCGATCATGGTCGCTAAGAGTTGCTCGTCGGGATCGATCCGGAAGAAGACCCTTTCCGCCTGTCCCTTGGATCGTTTCTTCGGGTAGGCCTTCCAGAAGCGGGCGAAGCGATCCCGGACTCCGGCACCGACCGGTTTCGTCTTCCCCCCACACCCCCCTTTCGGTTTCTCTTTCTCTTCTGTCTCGGTTTCTGTTTCTGTTTGGGCAGTGAGTGCTCCATGAGTACTCACTGAGGGCTCACTGAGTACTCCGTGAGCATGACCTGAGCCCTCCTGCAAGCTCCCCTTTTCGATGCCCATGCCTTGCATGAGGGAGACATGAGGGATCATTGAGCCGGCCGCCGGAGCTGCGCCCAGGGAAAGATCGGGGTCCTCGGGGCCCCCTGATTTGTCCGGGTACGTTTCTGGCTCGCCCCCACCCTCTTCCGGCGATTTTTCGGGATCTCCCCCATCGTCTTCAGGTGTTTCTGGCGGCGCGGGGTTCCGGGCCCCCGATGGGCGGTTGATGGTCTGGTGCCGGCGGAAGTTTCGAACGTGACAGTAGCGTTCACCGTTATGGAGAAAGGGGATGATCACCCGGATTGCGGCGAGCTCAGAAAGCCAACCGTCAAATATCTCGAGCGGAATCTCATCGTAGGGGAAGATCCGGTTTTCTAGCCGGGCTGGATGGCCATTCACAACGCCGTAGTCGTCGGAGTTGCTCCAGAGTCCGACGAAGAGCAGGCGGGCGTCCCTGGACACCTTTGCGAGCTTCTCGTCATCCCAAAATTCGGGCTTGATCATCCGCGTCCTGGCCATGATCCCCTCCCTGACCAGGAGGACCACCGCCGCGGCCGACCGGAACGAATCCCGCAGGACGGCAGCCCCCTATCCTACTATGTCCGGGAGGGCCATTCAGGGAACAAAAATATTTATGCTTTTTGATTCGATATGTTGAGGAGTAATTATCGGATGGCAGGTATACCTAAGCTTGAGGAAGGCGGAGGTCGCCGAATGATCGTTCTTCGCGGCTTTTCGGAATAACGCAAGGGTGCATCAGCGATGCTTGAGAAATTCTTCGATGGTCAGGCCGATGTCACGGGCGATCTGACGGAGGAGGATAGGTGAGATGTCTCTCCCTGCATGGCAAGGAACCGTGGTTCCCCTTCCATCATCATGGCGAAACTGTTTATGGCTGCCCTTCTGGCGTGTCTCCACAAAACCGAGACGTTCGAGGATGCTGATGACTTCAGAGGGTTTCAGTACGGCGCGGGTTCCCATCGTTAGGCCACAACAACGCTCTGGGTACCGATAAATTCCGTCTCCAATTCCGGTTCGCCATTCTCCAGCAGTAACTCAACCACCTCTTTGAGGTTATGATTGAGTTCGTCCAGAGTCTCCCCCTGGGAATGAGCACCGCGCAGTCCCGGAATATAGCCGACGAAAAGCCCCGTGTCCGGACACTTCTCAATAACGGCGGTATAGGTTCTCATGTTTCCACTCCTTTCGCAGCGTTGTCGGAAAAAGACCCAACGGCTGGTTTAAAATGGATGAATCTATTTGGAATGTCAAGCGTCATAGAATGTATCGGGAATCATATGCCATGAATATATCATCCCGCCTCTCCGTTTTCTGTTTTCTGTTGAGTGCCCTCCCGCTTTGTCAGTTCTTTACGCTTGGCAGCCCATCTGCCACGCACCTTCGTATGGGGGATAAAAACGGCACCTGGTTTGTCCGCTTCTTCCACGGCGGATTTGACCTGTTGCCGGAACCAGCGATCGTGTTCTTCGGCCGCCTCCTTCGACAGCTTGACGGGAAAAGGCAATCCCTTCTCTGCCACGACCTGGTGGAGAAAAAGCCGGATGGCTTCGCTCATGGAAAGGCCCATCCCGTCCAAAAGCGACTGCGCCTCGATCTTTAACGATGCATCTATCCGCGAGCGGATCATGGTGTCTGGCATATCGCACCTCCTTGAATCTTTGTGGCTACAATATAGCCCTATTCGGACCCAATATCAATCTCTTTTCGGTCTTTTTATTTGTGATTATGGAGGAGGTCTTCCCGGATGGCTCGGAGCGCCCGCTGGCGGCGCTTCTTCAGTCGCTGGTATTCTGTCGGGGTCGCCGCGATGTCCTTCAGCGGGAAGCCGTCGATCACCATGGTCTCGATGATCTCTCGGTCCGCACGGTTGATGACCTTGTGCCGTTCCAGGTCATCGAGAAGTGCGGAAATGTCCGGAACGGACGGAAGGTTATCTTTCTGCCGGCTGTCGATGCGATGATCTGCGGCAGTCTCCTCGCCGGGCCGGTCTGTAACAGCCTCCTCGGTCTTTCCACTCCAGTCATAAGGCACGCCATCATCATCCGGATAGAGACGATGTCTTGCCGCAATACCCTGCCCCACGCCTTCCCGTCTACCTGGCCGTACATTCCTCATTTCCCGGAACCGTCGGCGGAAAACCGTCCGGACGTTGTTTTTCAACCGGCCGATGATCTGTGCAGCCACCTTTTGGGGGCCGATCTCCGCCGTCCGGATCGTCTGGAGCAAGGCCACACAGATCTCCTGGATCAGATCCTCATCGCCGATCTCGGAGTAGAACCGCCTTCCTCTGGCGTTGAGGTTCGCGATCGCCGGTGAGAACAGAACCAGGAAGAATGCAGCGAGCGCTTCATACTGTCCGCCCTGCCGGTAGCGGCCGATAAGGTTTTCATGGAGGATGATGTCCTTTTCACCGTAGTCCGCCTCCCGGTCGTGAAAGAAGGCGATGAGGGCACAGTGATCGGCAAAGGGGGCCAGATGGCGGCATTCGGTCCTCAAGGTCTGGTAGAGCGTCCGGAAGCCGGTGGACTCCAGTACCTTCCGGAGCCCGGCAAACGAAAAGCCCATGCGACGGTGGGTGCGGCATGGGCTTCAAGGAGTGACTAAAAAATTGATCTTACCGACACTGCTTACCGATTCTTTGGAACTTTGGGATAGATCCGGGGCGGCGTCCTCAGGGAGTGGTCTGGAATCCGATCATTTCCGAAGGAGGCCCCGGGAAAAGACAAGCCTCATAGCCGCTGAATGATCTTCGTAATCAACGGTCCTTCGAGATCGAATACAGGCAAACAGCACAGGGAGAGCAGGAAACAGGCTGGAGAAATGACTCCCTTCTCCGGTCGTCGGACACCGCCACCGGGTGCGGCATGCAGCCGCCTTCCAGTAGCGGAAGGACCGTGATCAATTTCCTGAAACGGCGACGAGCGTGAACATTTCGGTGAGCAAGCCAATGCCGAACGGTGCGCATGAGCGGGGAGTGCAATGAAACGTTGTTAAAATATCACCCTTTCGATTCGACGACAAAGAAAATCAAAAATATTTTGTCCCCTGGCACCTCCGTCCGGACATAGTGAAATAGGAGGACTCTTTCCAATGGAGGGCGCCATGGAAAAGCGGATGATGGACATCAAGGAGCGGGGAATCTACATCGGCCTCAAACCGCAGACGATCCGGAATCAGATCTCCCTCGGAAGATTCCAGATCCCGACGAAGCGGATCGGCCGGCTCCTGAAATGGGACCGGCGAGACGTGGACCAGTACCTCGACCGGCTCAAGAAGATCAACTGAAGGTTTCATCAGGAAAACGCAATAACAAACCGATTGACAGGGCGGCGGTCTGTGCCATAATTCCTTTTCAGAACCTTGGAAAGGAGGTGGTGCTTTAAATCGCTGTCTTGCCGATTCCTTCTCACATAGAGAGAAAGGAATTGGATATGGGAGTTTACAGGAGAAAGGACAAAAACGGGTAGCCCTTCGGTCCCTGGATCGTCGAGTATCCCAGTGCCATCAATCCCCGGACGGGAAAGCAGAAGTACGCCTGCATAAAAGCGGGCGAGAGCAAGCGCCTGGCCGATACGATCTTCGTCCAGAAGATCCTGGAGTGGGAAAAGAAGCGGCACCTGGGATTGGAAACGAAGCGGGAATTCGTTTTCCGGGAGCTGGCGGAGTGGTACCTGGGGCTGCCGAGGGTGCAGGCAAAGCGTTCCTACGCCCAGGACGTATCAAGGATGGCTGTTCTTTTAGATGAGTTCTGGAACTGCAATGTCCGGGAGATCAAACCGGCCATGATCGAGGCCTTCCAGCACCGGCTCCTGAAGCGCCGCTGCCGGCGCGGGAAAGGATCCTACGCACCGGCCGCGGTCAACCGCTTCCTGGAGATCATGAAGCGGATTTTCAACCTGGCCCTCCGGGAGGACATGGTGGAGAAGAACCCCTGCCTGAAGGTCTCCAAGCTCGCGGAGAATAACCGGCAGGACCGGGTGATCACCCACGCCCAGTATCAGGCCCTGGTGGCGGCCCTGCCGGAATACGCGGCAGATATCGTCACAACGGCTTACTACACGGGGATGAGGGCGGGCGAGATCTTCAACCTGACTTGGAAGAAGGCAAGGCTGGAGGAAGTGGTCATCGACCTGCTGGCCGCGGACACGAAGACCTCGGAGCCGCGGCGGGTCCCGCTGAACGGGGAGCTCCGGCGGCTCTTCACCGAACTCAGGAAGGTCCGGCATCTGAAGCACGACCGGGTCTTCACCTATGAGGGACGCCCTATCCGGGAGATCAAGCGCTCTTTCAAGCGGGCCTGTAGGGAGGCGGGGATCGAGGATTTCCGGTTCCACGATCTGCGCCATACCTTCAACACGAACATGCGCAAGGCCGGCGTCGACCGCAGCGTGATCATGAAGATTACGGGGCACAAGACGATGAGCATGTTCGAGAGATACAATACGGTGGATGAAAGCGACGCCCGGGAGGCCTACCGGAAGCTCCACTTTTTCCTCAATGCGCCTCCGTCCGGCGGGGAAATTACTGCAATATTACTGCAAGGCCCTCAGCAGTAAATAAAAAAGGGGCCTAAGCCCCTGATTTTCTTGGTAGCGGGGAGAGGATTCGAACCTCTGACCTTTGGGTTATGAGCCCAACGAGCTACCGGACTGCTCCACCCCGCGTCAATGTTTTGTTTAATTTGGCCTTTTAGATCACTATCCTTCATAAGTCAAGCTTTTTCCGTTTTCCTGGCATCCTCAAATGCATGGCAACAAGCAAGTACATAATGCATGAGTTTTGCGTGACTGCGGAAAAATGCTTTGCAAGCAGCGAATCAAATGTTTTTTCCGTTTCGTGATGGAGATTAACACCTCGTAACGAATAAGATTTATACGCTAACTATTGAGAAGCGAAAAAGATTTCCGAGCCGCGGCAAAGCCATTTTTCAAAGGTCTAAATGTAATCAATTATTGATCAATGTTGCGGCCGACTGATCCAAGACCATCAAACGGTCATTTTATCCCGGAGATGTTGAAGATATCCACCCGGCGCTGCATCCCCTTCAGTGCAAACGAGCCCATTGGCTCCACCGCCACCAGTTCCCGTACCAGCTCATATGTCCGCTCGCAGATCAGGATCTGGCCTTCCAGGGCCAGATGCTCCAGGCGCGAAGCGATATTAACCGGCAAACCGAAAGCGGTGTATTCCTTTTTCTTCGCCGACCCGAAGATGCCGGCCATCGCCTCACCGGTGCTGATCCCGATCCCCACGCCGATCTTCTTCCCCTCCTCCGACAGCCGCGCGTTAATCGCCGCCATCTCTTCCCGCATCTTCAGCGCGGCGAGCACCGCCCGCTCCGTATCGTCGGCCGCCGCTTTCGGGGCGCCGAAAATGCCCATTATCCCGTCCCCGATATGCTTGTCCAGGGTGCCGCGGTAGTCATAGATGATCTGGTCCAGAGGGGAGAAGTAATGGCGGTTAATAAGCTCCGACAAATCAATGGGATTCATGCCTTCCGCCATACCGGTAAAACCGCGAATGTCGGTGAACATGACGCTGATGTTCTGCTTTTTAGGATACATATCGGCAACGTCCCGCTGCAGCTCGTTAAGTACCGGTTCGGAGACGAATTGTTTCAGTCTTTTCTTGATGTTGTATTCCTTGACCTTGGCGCGCAGTTCGACGTTGTCGAAGGGTTTGGTCAGGAAACCGTCTATACCTGCATTCACGGACTCGATGGCGCTCCCCATGGTGGCGTAGCCCGTCAGAATGATCCTGGTAATCTCCGGGTTGAGGCGGCCGATCTCGATCAGGGTCTCCAGACCGTTGAGACCCGGCATCTTGTAATCGGAAATGACCGTTTCGATATCACGTTTGTTATCTTTTACGATCTCAATGGCCTCCTGGCCGTTTTCCGCCGCGAGAATCCCGTACTGATCCCTTTCCAGGACCTTCCTCAACGATCTGCGCACCCCTTCCTCATCATCGACGATCAGAACAATCATTTCTCCCTCCTCTAACAGGGAAGCTCGACCGTAAAGACCGATCCCTTCCCCGGATCGCTGGCGACGGTAATTTCACCCCCATGCCGCTTCACTATTTCATGTGATATGTAGAGTCCAAGTCCGGTTCCCTTGCCCACCGGCTTGGTGGTAAAAAACGGCTTGAAAATATCATTGCGTTGTCCCACCGTCATCCCCACCCCTGTATCCAGGCATTCAAAAAAAACGGCATCGCGATCCCGGAGTTGGCCGGTCCTGATCCGGACCGTGCCTTTACCTTCCGGCAGCGCCTGCAAGGCGTTCTTGATGATGTTTATGAAAACCTGGCCCAGGTTGGCAAAATTCCCCTCCACCGGGGGCAGCCCCTCTTCATAAACCTTCTCGATGGTCACAGGCAGGTTCTTGAACTGGTTGAAAAGAACCCGCAAGGCGTCGTCGACCGCCGTATTGATATCAACCGGCTCCATGTAGGTCTGGGTCTGTCGGGACAAGTCGAGCAGGCTTTTGACGATGTCCCCGGCCCGCTTCAACTCTTTCAGGGAAAAAAGGAGATCGTCGATCACTTCATCCCGATCCCGCAATTCTTCCGGCCAGTCGCGGATGGTTTCGGCGCTGCTCTGCAGGAGACTGGAGGCGCCGGCCAATGGATTGTTCAGTTCGTGGGCCGTGCCGGCGACGAGTTGGCCGATCGCCGCCAGACTCTCCGACTGGATAAGCTGCTGCTGGGTCCGCTCCTTCTCCGCCAGGGCCTGGCGTAGGTCCGCGGTCCGCACCTCGACTTTCCTTTCCAACTCCCGGTTTAGATCTTCCAACTCGTCGTACATCCGGGCATTTTCCAGCGCCGTGGCGCTCTGGTTGGCCAAGGTGGCAAGAAGTTCCACATCTTCGTGGACATAAAGCTCCCCGGACTTTTTCTGTCCCAGATCGAGGATGCCGATCAGCTTTTCCTTGGAAAACATGGGCAGGATCAACGCCGATTCCCAGGTTTCGATCAGTTCCGCAACTGCCGTGGTTTCTTCCTCGTGCATTCCCGCATCGGCCGGCAGGGTATCCGCAAGTGGTCTTTTCGTCTCCCCCAGATACCCAAGCAACGGATGATCTCCGGGGATCTCCATCGGCGGGGACGTCTCAGAAGCATCGTCTCCTCCCCGCCGCAATTGGAGGAAACCTCCCTGCGCGTTGACGGTGAAAAGGCGGACATGTGTAGGCTTGAGAGATGCCTCCACTGTGGTCAGAAGCAGATTCATCAGCTCATCGACCCGCAGCAGCCTGGTCATCTGGCCGCTGACCTCCTTCAGGAGGCGCTGGTAATCATACTTGCCCCGGAAGAACAGCCTGTCGATAAAAATCCTTACCTTTTCCCGCAGGGGGTTGAACAGCACGACCATGAACAACGCCAGCAGCAACGGCAGCAGGACGGGATGGCTTTCCCCCGTCCACATCAGCAGGGCATTTAACAGGGCAATGAGGATCACATAAAAGATGGTCAAAACCAAGGTAAGGAGAAAATATATCGTCCCCCGGCGGATTACCGCTCCCATGTCGAGGAGATCGTATTTGAGGACCCCGAAGGCCAGGATGACGGCGGGGATAAAACTGAAATTCCCCATGGGATAGATGTCGAACCCGCTTACCGGCAGGATGTTAAGAGATATGAGGAGTGAGCTGAGGCCCAAACCCCACAAAATATACTTGATTCGATTGCGTTTCCGGTTGTCCCGGGTCCGCTTCATCCCGGCAAAGAGGGTATATAGACAGTAACAGACCGTAAAGCTCACCAGGACGGAAAACCAGTGAAAAGCACGCCCCGCCTGGGCGATGATCCCGAAGTCGAACACGGCGAAGCCCTTGATGAAAAGATCCGTCGGCGTCAAGACGAGAAAAACGACGCTGCAGCCGTAGGCCGCGTATTCAAGCCAGCGGCGTTTCCTGATCCCGAGGAAATGATGTACAAACTGGATATAGATAGGCAGGCTGAAGACAAAAACTACGTAGGTGAAACGGTCTATCATGATAGCCAGCCCTTTGTCGGCGATCAGATTCACCAGGGCCACGTCGGCGTTGATCAGGGCGCCCATGAAACAAATCGCGGCGAATAGGAGGTTGGTGGGATTTTTTCCGCCCCGAAAGATGGAAAGGAGGGACAGGCCTGTCAGGACAAAGAAGCCGAGCACCGGTGGAATTACGGAAATATAGGAGACTTGCAGATTTTCGGTCATCGCGTCTCTGCCTGTCTGTACCTGTTTCGCTCAGTAGTCCACAGAATATTTGTCCGCGGGATCGCGGCCTAACCGCTTATATAACCCATGATCCGATAGATAAGTTTTGCCGCCATAAAATCAGGGGCCACCTGTCCGGGAAGCGGCGACAACTCCACGACGTCGAAGCCCCGAATGCGGCACTTTTTTGCCAACAGACGAATCAGCATTAGAAGGTGGCGCCAGGAGACTCCCCCGGGCTCCGGGGTTCCCGTCGCCGGCATGCAGGACGGGTCCAGGACGTCGAGGTCGATGGTAACATAGACATCCCCCTTCAGGTGGGCGCAGATCTTTTCGGCCCAGGCAGGGTCGTCGAGGATGAAGTCGGATGAGAAGGACTTGACGGCGCCTCCCCGCAGAAAGAGGGCCTCCTCTTCGCTCATGCTCCGAATACCAGCCTGGACCAAAGGGCAGAGCTCCTGAATCCTCCGGGCGATGCAGGCGTGGCTGTACGGAGTTCCCTGATAGGTATCCCTCAGGTCAGCATGGGCATCCAGGTGCAGCGTTTGCAGGCCGGGAAACGCAGCCTTGACGGCCTCGACGGCGCCCAAGGTCACGCCATGCTCTCCCCCCAGCAGGACCGGTATCTTGTTGTCCGTCAACACGTCGGCCACGGACTGGCGGATGGCCGATACCATGTACTCGGGACCCCGGGCATCCACCTCTACGGGAGGGGCTGTATAAATGCCCTGTCGGTAGGTGCTCTTTCCAAGTTCCTCGTCATAGAGTTCCATATTGGCCGACGCCGCCAGGATGGCCCCGGGACCCTGGCGTGAACCAGGCTGGTAGGTCGAGGTAAGATCGTACGGGACGGGGATAACGGCAAAAAGCGCGCTGTCATATGCCGTGCATTCGGGTTCGAGGGCGCCGAAATTCATGGGTAGCTCCTTGCGGTTCGGGATGGTCATGCTTAACATACCCCTTACTGCCTGTCCAGCGTTATCCTGTTATCCTATCATCATAGCGGCATAGATAAAAGCCCCCGTCATGATAATGGAGATAGTCGCGACCCGTGATCCAGTCCCCCACGGTGGCGAAGACAGTCTTCCGCCCCGACTCCAAACCTTCCTGAAGTTCGGCGTGGTGGCAATGCCCCAGGATCACGGCGTCAAATCCCTCCCGGAATCTATCCCGGGCAAATCCCGCCATCTTGGCGGCAATATCCTCCTTGGCACCGCCCATATACTCCTGACTGACCTGGGAACTCCCGCGGGCAATCGTCCAGAGCAATGACAGGGGCAGTAGCCGCTGCAGAACGAAGAATGTCCTACTCCTGAGAAGCCGCCGTAAGCGTAGATAACGATGGTTCTCATCATCGACCAGATCGCCGTGACCGATGAGGGCCTTCTTCCCGTCCAGATTCAGGACCGCCCAGTCTTCATAGACGCTCATGCCGTGAAGGTGGGAGAAATACCAGGACAAGAAAAAATCGTGATTGCCCTCGCAGATATGAACGGCAACACCCCCGGCCTGGAGGTCCTTCAATACGGAGACGATTTCCTTGAATCCCGGGTATATCTTTTCCCGGCGGCTGAACCAGAAATCGAAGAAATCCCCGAGGATAAAAAGATGATCGAGGACCGCAATCCGGGACGTTCCGTCCCCGGATCCCGGCGTATCCGGTCCGGCCAGTCGGGCAAGGAATTCCTTCAAGACCCCGTAATGGGTCTCGTGGGGATCCCTCAGATGGGCGTCGGCAAGAAACAGGCACCGCTGGTCGCCTGCCCCCGGCCGTTGTAAATTGATTTCTTTCCAGGGAACCATGGTTTGTCCCATACCAGAGAAATACGGTATGTTCAACCACCGGGAAAGAGTTCCTACCGCTGGTGATGAAAACATGCTATAGAAAGCTGCCTGGAAGCGGCGAGTGTTTCGCCGCCGGCGAAATGGTTTTCAATGGCCCGGAAGGGACGTAACATCTATTAGCGAAAGGAGTTTCCCACATATGAACAATTACCAGTTTTTCGAAGTGGAAAAGATACCCGCCCAGCAAACGGCGATCCTGTACCTCAACCGCCCGGAAAAGCTCAACGCCATGAGCTGGCCGTTCTGGCGCGATCTGGCCCCCGTGGTGGAAGATCTGGAAAAGGAGCCGGACGTCCGGGTGATCGTCGTGGCCGGCAAAGGCAAGTCCTTTAGCGTGGGCATCGACGTCTTCGATTTTTTCACTGCCTTTTCCGAAACCATTCAGGGGGGGACACCGGAAAAACGAGGGGAGTTTTACAAACTGATCCTCCAGATGCAGGAGGGATTCACCCGCATGGCCCAAGGCGACAAAATCTATATCGGCGCCGCCCATCGCCACTGCATCGGCGCGGGCCTCGATCTCCTGTCAGCCTGCGATATGCGCCTGGCCACAAAAGACGCCATAATCTCCCTTCGGGAAACCAAGATCGCCATCGTCGCCGACATGGGCAGCCTGAACCGCCTGCCACGGATCATCGGCCAAGGGAACGCCCGTATGATGGCTTACACTGGCCGGGATTTCACCGCCGCGGAGTGCCTCCGCATGGGGCTCCTCAACGAGGTGTATGACACCCAGGAAGACCTCATGGCCGGGGCGCTGAAACTGGCGGCGGAAATCGCCGACAACTCCGCCGCAACCGTGACGGGGACAAAGAAGGTCCTTAACTACATGGAGGATCACAGCGTGGATGACGGCTTAAAATTCGTCGCCGCGTGGAATTCCGCCTTCTTCAATACCAGGGAGGTCCAGGAAACCTTCATGAAGGCCATGGCCAAGGGAAAGGGTAAATAAATCCCGGCGGATCGAGCCGGCATATCCCGGCTCGATCATGGTTCATCAAAAGAGAATAGCCCAGAAAATCAGGATAGTCAGCGTCAGCCCCACCGCCAGGCTCCCCAGCCCGAAGGCCGCGGAGACAAGCTTCACTGGAATGCCCGGATGGTCGCGTTTGATGGTTCCCAGGCGGTTCTCTTCAAGGAGCCGCTGATACTCCAGGGGCCGTTGTTCCTTGAGTTCTTCCATCGTATAAGAGCCGGTGAAAACGATTCGGTCCATGGGAAACTTCGTGGGGATGAAGTGGGTATTGAAGAAGTGGACGGTAAAGATGAACAGCGCCGCCAGCAGCGCCTCTTCGGAATGGACCATGGCCGCGATGTTCAGCACCCAGCCGGGCACAAGATAGGACGACCACTCCGGTTTCCAAAGCAGGAGCCCGGAACCGCCGATGGCGAACATTCCCCAGAAGACCGCCATGAAGTCGAACTTTTCCCAGTAGGTCCACCGGTCGAATTTCGGCATCTCGCCCCGATCGAAAAACCAGCGGATCATCCCCTTGAGGTCTTCCCAGTCCTTGAGATTAGGGAACAGCGAATCGGGACCCAGGAGCCGGCCGATCCAACCGCGAGTTCCCTTCCCCTTGGGAAAGAGGAACTTGAAGGACAGCCACCCCACATAGGCCACGATGGCGATGAGCACCAGGGCCGCCCCACGGTGGAACAGAGCCGCATTGTGGGCGCCTCCCCATAGATCCATGAGAATCCCCGCCCATACCGCCTCGGGATACTTCACCGGGAAGCCCGTCATCACCAGGACAAAGAACGAAATGATGAGCAGGACGTGCATGACCCTCTCGACGGGAGAAAATCTCTGGACGTGCTGAATCCGGTCCGCCTCGGAAAGGGAGCAGTGGGCTTTGATGCCCAGTTTCTCCATGCGGTGGGTTTCCCAATAGGTCTTTCGCCACCACAGGAAGGTGTGGGTCCAGAAAAAGAGGAAGGTCCCGGCCAAAAGCCCGGACATGAAGACAAAGGTCCAGAACAGGGAGGGATAATTCTTGCGGTCCCGATAGTTCGGATGGGCCTTGTAGTCCACGAACCGGGCGTGAAAGCTCTTATGGCAGCGACCGCAGTTCGCGACGAGATTGTTGGGATGAATGCTGGAACGAGGATCGCTCTTGGGCAGGATGTTGTGGGTGGTGTGGCAGTCCCCGCATCCGGCGACGCGGGAGGGATAGCCTACATTCTGGACCTTCCCGTGATAGGTTTCCTCGTAATAGCGGACGAGGTCGGCAGATAGATTGTTCCGTTTCATCATCGCCGCGTCGGAATGGCAGCGCTTACACTTCCCCGTGTAGAACTCCCTGGCCTCATCGGGATATTTGTCCAGAGCGGTATGATAGACCCGGGTGTCATGCAGGCCATGGCAATCGGAACAGTCAGCCGCATCCTGGTTTCCCTTCAGCAGGGCCTCACTGTGACCGGAGGCGACATATTCGTCGTTGCTGTGGCATTCGGTACACCTTTCGATGATGGTGCGTTTAATGTCTTTGCGGGCCACCTTCTGGAGAGCGTGAATGCCGCGGTGGCAGTCGTAGCAGCGGAAATCCTCCTGAACGTAGTGGAAACTGGACCGGTATTCCGTCGCTATCTTCTCATGGCAGCTACCGCAGGACACCGGCGCGGTCTTCTTCTCCCCGGTGCTGTGACGCCGGATATCGTCGATCCCCCGATGGCAGCCCGTGCAGCCTATGTTACCGTGGGCGGATGCGGGGAAGGCAACGCGGAATTTATATCCGTCATGGCAGCGCAGGCATTGGCCGGCGGAGACTTCGGGTCCCGGGGCGACGCCTGCCTCGCCGATCATCACGCCGCCGGGAACGGTGAACAGAAAGAAGATCACCGTCATGGCCACCGCTAACCACAGGGCTGACTTTTCCCACCTGGGGAAAGGATGGTCGGCAACAGACCAGGCAAAGATCCCGCATCGTTTCCGGCGGGCATTGGACATCCGGCAATTATTCATCATTTTAAACAAACCATAGTTACATGAACCAGATTATGGCGATTCGGCACAACCATATAGAGCATCCTGTCCGATAACAGTCATTTTCCCCATCTCGCCTATTTCTTCTTCCCGGCCGGCTTGCGGTTCGACTCCTTCAGGGCCTTCTGCCAGCTTTCCATGCCACCGAAAAGCCTGGTGGTGTCGTAGCCTTTTCTGGACAGATAGCAGGACGCAAGGAAGGACCTGAAACCCCGCTCATCGATTAGAACGATCTGCCGATCCAGGGGGAGATCGGAATATTGACGGTCCAGACGATAGAAGGGGATGTTGACGGCCCCTTTTATCTCTCCCTGACGAAAGGCATCCTCCGAACGGATGTCGAGGAGGAATATCGGCTTCCCCTCTTCCAGCCATTTTTTCAGCCGCGACGCCTTCACCGACGAGATGGCCTTCCGGGGTATCCGCTCCTGAGCCACCGTCCTGTATCCGGCCTGCTTCCATCCGGGCAGACCGCCTTTCAGTACGGACACATCCCGGTAGCCCAGCTCTTTCGCTTTGTTTGCCGACTTGTAGCTCCGGAGGCACAGGTCGCTTTCACAGTAATAAACCAGTTTCTTTCCCTTGTCGGCGGGCAGTTTGTCGATTTGATCCGTGAAGGTTTCACAGGGAAGGCAGAGGGATCCGGGTATGGCGTGATCCCGGCATTCGATGGCGCTCATGGTGTTGATGAGGACAACATCGGCCTTTTGATCCAGCAACTGCCGGAGCTGCTCCGGCGTTATCTCCGGCGCCGCCGGTTTCTGTCCCCAGGCCGGCGCCAGCCACAAGAGGAACGCCGCCGACGCCAGCAGCATGGACATACCACCAATCTTTCGCATGGCCTTTCCTTCTCCGCTCATTCAAACATCGGCGGCAGGGACATGCCCCAGTCATACATCTGGGGCTCGGAGACCGGCTCCTTGTAAACCGGGTAGTCGTTCTTGAGAAAGCCCCGGATGTTCTTTACCTTCAGCTTCGAGAAAAATGCCGCGTCGTCGGCATGACAATTCAGGCAGCCATCCGGGTTTCCCTTCCCGCCATAGGTAGTCATCCCGGCGATAGGCGCCATCCCGTGCTCCACCGGATACGGTTTTTCGTGCTCCATCGCCGGCCGGTCTGAGGCGACCAGCTTTCCCTTGTCCAGGGCGTAAATACGGTCGGAAACATAGACGACGTTGCGGAAGCCCCGTTTGGTGAGGGCCCCGATCATTTTCTGAATGTCACCATCCGCGAGGACCGCTGGCTGCTTTATGGTCCGTCCGTCGGCTCCCTTAACCTCTATAGCCCCCACCCCCCGGACCGTCCGAACAGCCGCTCTCACCTCAGGGAGGGCGATGGGCTTGACGGCGCCGTCGGCCTTCTTTTCCCCAAACCACTGGAACAATTTGGGGACATAGGGGACATAGCGCTCCTGTCGGTCCCTCCCCGTATTCAGCCGGGTGATCCACGGCTTCCAGGCCTTCGCCGCCGGCGCGGCGTAATCCTCCGGCCGGACCACCCGATTCAGATTGTCAGACGTATAGCCGACTTCCACCCCTGTGCTCATATCGAGGAGGTACAACCCCCGGGCGGGCTGGGCAACGGCGTGACAACCGGAACACTGGACAATGAAGGTGTGGAAAGTCGCCCCGTTGAGTTTTTCCCCATGACGTTCCGCGGGATTCCTGGCGGCCTCCGGCATGCCCTTGCGGGCCGCGGCATAGCCGCCTTCGAGATGGCAGTTCACGCAGGTCTTCATACCGGCGCCGTTAAGATCGTTCCGGACGGTGTTGTGAGGAGACCAGCCCTTGGCTATCTGATGCCGCCGCCGTTCCGCCGCGTTTCGCCCCACAAGTCCGTGACAGTCCGTACACCGCATCCCCGCCGCCAGGTGAACGTCGAAGCGTTCCGTATGGATCGTCCCGGTGTTCTTGGCGTCGGCTTCCCCATGGCATTGCCGGCAATTGGCGGTTCCGACGGATTTGCCGAAAACGCTTCCCCGCAGCCGGCCGTCGGGGGTGAAGAGCCTCCGTTCCTTCCAATTATAGTTGACCACGGGTCGCCGGGAGAGTTCCCAGACGCCGGTCATAAAATCGGGATGTTCCGGGCCGGCCGCGGGATTGCGGTAGGTGAAGACCGCCCCGGAAACGGACCCCAGACCCGCCCCCGCCGTGGCCGCCCAGCGGTAATTTCTAAGCGTCAACTGGCGGTTACGTTCCTTCAGGCGATATCCGGGCTGATGGCAGATCAGACAATCCGCTTCCACCACCCCGCTCTCCCGGAAACGGCTCCGCCCGTCCGGCGTGGAGCGGGAGCTGTAATCGCCGTCATGGGCGGCCTTGCCGCGGCTTTCCGCCTGCAGATGATTCAGGGACAGATCGCGCCGGCTGTCGTCCTTCCGGCCGTATTCCATGGGTCCGCCGCCCGGATGGCACCAGCCGCAGGCCGGCGATACGGCCCGGCCCTGATCGTCGAACTTGCCGCCACCGATCCAGTCGTAAGTGGAGAGATCTATCTGCCGGGCATGGGTGTTCTTTTTCGGTGCCAGGAGCGCCGCCGCCGCCGCGGGCTGCCACTTGCCGTACATCCCTGGGGAGAGGATCCAGGGACGGCGTCGATCGTAGCGGTCGCTCATCTCGTCGAAACCCTGCTGAAAATGGTAACCCGAGGTGATAGTGGCATAACCGTGACAGCCCCCGCAGGTGCGCCGGGGACTGTAGGGATCCGTCCGGTTCCGGTCCGGTGCGATGGTCTCTCCGAGCTCGTTTTTCAATACCACGTCGGCATGGGTCTTCGCCTGGACCTCGGCACCGGACAAACCAGTGGAAAGCAGGCAAAAACAAATCACTACGACGGCAAAACGTGCGGTAATCAAGGCCTTCTTCATCCCCATCTCATACATATCGACAGCCGTCCCGCGGTCGGATCCGCATTTATGTTTCTCCGGGGAAACGGCGGCGGCCTTTTCCCCGGAGACTCGGACATGGGCTTACGGTTCCGCGGGAGCGGCGGGGTCCTTCAGCCATTCCATGGTCGAACCATCGTAGATCTTCACATTCTGATAACCGAGCATGTCGGACAGAATGAACGCCCAGGAGGTACAGGTCTTGCCCGTATCGCAGTAGGCGATGATCTCCTTAGTCTTGTCGGCGCCCACCGCCGCCGTCGCCAGCGCCGCCAGGGCCGCCTGATCCTTGTAGAGGCCCTCGGGGGTGAAGAGCTGACCCACGGGCAGATTGACGGCGCCCTTGATCCGGCCGGCCTTCGGCACAAAGGGAAGTTTCTGCTTGCCTTCATAGAAGGCGGGGGCACGGACATCGAGGATTACCGCCTTGCCCAGTCTGTTCAGGACGTAATCCTTGTTCACGAAGAGCCCCCGGTTGAGTCTTCCCCGGTAGGCCTTGGCCTTGGCCCGGACGGCGTCCGTCGAGATCGCCTTGCCGTCCTTCACCCATTTGTCCTGGCCGCCGTCGAGGATGGCCACATTGGCGACACCCGCATACTTCAGGGTCCAGGCCACCCGCGTCATGTCAAACTGGTCCGGTACGGCTGCCGTTTTGCCGACGACGACCACCAGGGAATTGGCATCGATGCCGGCCCCACCGATAATGTCGAAGAGTTCGTCATTGGCGGGCAGTTCGTTCAACAGCTCTCCCCTCTTTATGGCCCAGGAACCGTAAAAGGCGTTGACGGCCTTAGGGATATGGCCGGCCTTGTATTCCTCCACCTTCCGGACGTCAAGGACAACGATCCGGGGATTTTCGAGATTCTTTTGGAGCCAATCGGTGGATACCAGCGGGGTGATGTCCCGCGCCAGGGCCGCCATGGGCAGCAGCAGCATAATCGCCAATAAAACACCCAGTAATCTGAACTTTCTCATGATATCTCCTCCTTCATCTGTTCAATGGTTTTGGTTTTACAATCAGTTTTTCATTGGCCTTCGAACCGTTCTTGATCAGTTTTTCTTTGGTGAGAAAATCCTTCCCTTCCACGTGGCAGACGTCGCAGGACCGGGTCCGTGCCGTCCGCTTCCGGATGTTGTGGGCCGGCGTATCCCAGTAATTAGGCAGGGCGTCGTAGCGTTCCATCTTGATGCCCGCCGACTTGAAGGTGTCTCTAATAGTGGGAATCAGGCGCAGGGTGGTCAGCGTTTTCTTTTCCCGGGGGCTCAAACCCAGGGAGAAGCCCGGTTTGGCGTGGGAGTGGGTTTCCACGTGGCAGTCGCTGCAATTTCTGTACTCACCGGCGGAGTGGCAGCCGTAGCAGGAAACCTTTCCCTGGTGATTGCGGTGAGAAAGTCGGGCGGTAAGCTTGGTTTCCTTCCCAAGCTTGTGACAGTTCCTGCACGCCGGTCTTGTCTTGACGTCATTCTTGGAGAGATAGAGGTTCCCGTCTCCGTGCATCTCTTCTTTGCTGTGGCAATCTACGCACATCTTTCCCTTTTGGTAATGGACGTCCGCCCGTCCCCCATATTCCCCCGTGTATTCGGTATAGACCCGCCCGCCGTGGCAAAAGGCGCAGGTCTTGCCCTCATCCCTTTTGACGAACTTGTGTCCCTTGATAAGGCCGATGCCGATCCCGGCGACGGGAGGGGCCTTTACGTGACAGCCACCGCAGGAGGCGTGGCAGCTCCGGCATGATTGTTCGAACACCTTGGCGTCGAACTGCTTGACCTCCTCGGCGGACATACGCTTTATAACGCCGTTGCGTTGGCCGATAGTGGTATAGTGAAGAGACTTGGCGTAGTTGGCCGATATCTGCTTGTGACAGGCAGCGCAGGTCGCGATGTTATCCGAGGGCCGTTTGACCATCCCTTTATGGGCCTCCTCCCGGGTTGCGGCCCGGTCATCGCCCCGGTGGCAAGAGGGGCAACCCGCCTTGAGGTGGGAATCCGTCCCGATCAACCCCTTGTCGATCAGATACCCACGGTACATCTGCTCTGCCTTAACAGGCGGAGGCGCCCCCGCTCACCCCTCCCCAGCGCCCGCGGCTATGACCGGCGGTTTGTAAAGAGATTTCAGCAGCTCCGGATTGGTGTGACAAGAAACGCAGCCGCTGGCGGCGGCAAATGGCGAGGAAAGGGGAAATACCAAAAGGACGGCGAATAGAGACCACAAAAAGACGCATGATTTCTTTGTCATTACGCACCACTCTCTGGAACAACCGTAAGCGTTACGTCTGCGAACCATTGCGGCTTCCCTCCCTAACCCCATGAAGTGTAAGGGAAGAATAAACTAAGAAACACATCTCAGGAGCATCTAATGAACTCTTTGGAGCCTATTTCTGGTCTCCGGGATATTTTCATTATCTGAACTCCGCGCTCCCCCGGAGATTCATCCTGACGCCGGTTAAGGCGTGAATCTTGCCGGGCGGCAAACCCCTCTGAGGCTTGTATTGAACCACAGATCGCCGTTATCTTCAAGAAAAAGTTTGATGAGTTTCATATTGCTATTTTAATCCGGGATGGTATGATGGCGCCGCATTGTCCGCCGGGCGCATGAAAGGCCGCAGGACGGAGCGGGCGGGATCATGGGGAGTGCTTGCATCTTCAATAGGTACCCGCAAGGAATAGGGACCTGGCGCGTCATCATGTTATGAACATGGGAGATGATCAGACGGCCATGGCCGGCGGCAACGCAAAGCGACCGTAAAAACTCCGGTTAAATCCGGAAATTTTTTTATTTGTTGTCACCTACAGGGAAGATCGTTTGGCGAAAAAAAATCCACTCCGTTCCTTCTTCGCATCGGTAAAACTGGCCGTCGTCCTCTTGATCGCCATTGCAGCGGCGTCGATCCTGGGAACGCTGATCCCCCAACAGGAAGCCGCCGGTCCTTTCATCGCCCGTCTCGGTCCCGTTTGGGCATCCCTACTGCTGAATATCCAGGCCTTCGACGTTTTTCACTCCTTCTGGTTCGTGACCCTCATGGCGCTTTTGGCCGTCAACCTCATCGTCTGTTCTCTCGACCGCCTCCCCCGAACCTGGCGGCGCTTCCGGTCGAAGGGCGACCCGGAGCTGATAGGGTTGTTCGCCGATCTCTCCGCCGATCGGATCATCACCACGGAACGACCCCGGGCGGAAGCGGCGGACCGACTGACGTCGCTGCTCAAGAAGATTGCCGGCCCCGTCGAACGCCGGGACCGGGGAGAACGGATCTTTCTCTATACCAACCAGGGCGCCTTTTCCCATTTCGGCGTCCTGATCGTCCATGCCGGCGTCCTGATCATGATGGCCGGCGTCATGGTCGGTCTCTTCCTGGGATTTGAGGGCTACATGAACATCCCCGAGGGGGAATCCGCGGCGGTGGTATCCCTCAAGGGCGGGCGGGGAGAAAAGGCCCTGCCGTTCTCCGTCCGCTGCGACCGTTTCATCTTGGAGTTCTACGAAAACGGCGCCCCGAAGACCTATCGCTCCGATCTGACCTTTCACCAGAACGGACGGGATGTACAATCCGCCGCCGTACTGGTGAATCATCCCGTCACCTTCGGAGGGATTCGCTTCTACCAGTCTTCCTACGGCGTCATGCCCGGCGGCAATCCGGTTCTCACGGTCTCCCGGCGGGACAGTAAAATCATGGAGGTGGAAATCACCCCGGAGATGGCCTTCGCCCTCCCGGAGCACAAGGCGACGGTCCGGATCCTCCGGGTGGAGGACAACCTCATGGACATGGGTCCCGCGGCCAAGTTGGGCGTCGCCGCCCCGACCGGCAACCGCCAGTTCTGGGTATTTGCGGCCATCGAGCAGATCGTCGCCGCCAATCCCGGCATCCTGGAGCAGGTTCCCCTGTTCGATCCCGCCTCTTTCGCCCCCTATGTTTTTTCCCTGCGCATGCCGGAACGGCGGCCCTACACGGGACTGCAGGCGGCGCGCGATCCCGGCGTCCCCGTGGTCGCCCTGGGCGCCGCCCTGCTGATGGCCGGTCTTTTGACTGTTTATTTCCGATCCCACCGGCAGTTCTGGATTCTTCTGGAAACGGCGGGGGATGGGACGCGAATCAGCGTCACCGGCCGGAGCAACAGGAACGAGGCCGGTATGAACCGGGAACTTAACTGGCTGACAGCCGCCATCGGCGCCGACGGGGAGGCGGGGTAATGATCGACGCCAAGATCCTCAGCGCCACCACCTTTGTCTATTTCTCCGCCTTTGCCTTCTACCTCATGCGGATGGTGAGCGGCCGCGAATCCTGGGGTCGGCTTGGCTCCCTCACGGCCCTGGCCGGCCTTGCCGCCCAGACAGCCGCCCTCGCCCTGAGGTGGATCGCCTCCTACCAAATGGGCATCGGACATGCCCCCCTATCCAACCTTTATGAATCCTTGATATTTTTTTCCTGGTCCATAACCGCCGTCTATCTGTTCTTCGAATGGCGCACGCAAGACAAGAGCCTGGGAGCCTTTGTCATCCCCGCCGCTTTTTTGTTCATGGCCTACGCCTCCCTGTCCCCCCACATCGACAGCCGCATCCAGCCCCTGATCCCGGCCCTGCAGAGCAACTGGCTGGTATCCCACGTGGTGACCTGCTTTTTGGGTTATGCCGCCTTCACCGTGGCCTTCGCCGCCGGTCTCATGATGCTCCTGAAGGGATCTTTGGACCGGGCCGGAAAAAACTCCCGCCCGGACGGGGCCGCGGCGAGGGGAAAGAACGACCGCAACCTCGGCGCGCCGCCGGATAATTCTATCCCGGCCCGCTTCGTAGTCCTCATCCCCGCCCCCGCCGTCCTGGACGATCTGATCTATCAGAGCGTCGTTCTGGGCTTCGTATTTCTGGCCATCGGGATCATGACCGGCTCCATCTGGGCGCACTATGCCTGGGGCTCCTACTGGAGTTGGGATCCCAAGGAGACATGGTCGCTCGTAACCTGGCTCGTTTACGCCATCATGCTCCACTCGCGCTACATCCGGGGCTGGCGGGAAAGACCCATGGCCGTCATGGCCGTCATCGGTTTCATCTGCGTCCTCGTCACATATCTGGGCGTGAACCTCCTGCCGGGCCTGCACACCTACCAATAAAATATTGTGGAACGCGCGAAAAACTCTCATGCCCCGTTGGGAACCACGTAGCAGAATAATTGCATTTTCATGATAAGTCAGCGTTCCAGGCGCTTCACTCCCATCCGCATAGGCGCCGCCACGGCAAGGACGCAGACTGCAATCGCCAAGCCGAAGGAGACGATCAGCCAGAACCATTGCGGGGCGGTCAGGATCTGCCCCCTGATCCCCGCCATGAAGACGGCATAAACCGGTCCCGCCTCCAAAACGATGATCAGGGCGATGAAGCCGGCACAGATCGTCATGTAGAGGAGTCCGCCGAAACTTGTAACGGACTGGGTGGGATTCTCCGAGGTGAAATCGGGATAGGCCGCCCCGAAACCGATCCCCAGGGCCACGATCCCCGGCGTCATAAAAAAGACGGTGATCACGGACAGGGTCATCATGAACGGCGTCACCTCCAAAAGTAGATTCGAGACCACGATGAGTACCTCGCTCAGGAACACCAGAGGAAGATAATAGATGAAGAATTTCACCATCAGAAAGGTTCGCAGGGTAACGGGCGAAGAGCGGATGATCCAGAACGCCTGACCCTCCATGCTCACCGCCGGATAAACGAAGCGGGCCGCTATGGCCGTCAGGACAAATCCCGCCAGCCCCATGTTGAGGAAGGCAAAGAGATTCTGGAGATAGACGGTCCTGATGGGGGTCCGGTCCAGGGGGAGGACAGAAAAATTATAGAGATATACGACGATCAGCGCCAAAAGGAGAAACAACTGGGGCCACTGGGTCTGGTCGCGGAAAAAGCTCTTGATTTCCTTCACCGTTAGGGCCTGCACCGGCGGCGGGAGAAAGGACAGGAACACGCTCCAGCGCCGGCCGGAGTCCGGAACGGCGACCAGACGCGACGGCGCCGTCTGGGCTTGTGAATAGCCCCGGAAGTACCATTTTTCCGCCGCCATCAGATTCACCATGAGGAGCGACAGCCCGCCCGTGAAGGACAGGGAGATATGAAAGGCAGCCTCGCCCCAGCGACCTGTTAGGGCCGCCCGGATACCGTCATAGGTCCAGGTGGCGGGTAGCAGGGGGGAACCGGGGGTCTCTAGGGATTGGAGATAAAAGGCCACGGACTGGAAGGTTTCGGGGTTCATCAACTGCTCCGGCCGCATGAGCCGCACGGCCACGACGACGAACAGGATCAAGACGACGCCGAAAAAGACTGCGAGGGTCCGGATCCGGCCCGCCGGCAATATCGTCGCCGCCCCGATAACGGCCAGGGAACTCAATCCCGAGGCCACCAGACATAGGGACGCAACCGCCGGCAACGACAGGAGATAGAAGGCGGGGCCCGCTTTGAAAACCAGGCCGTATGAAATGAAGATTGGCAGGCTGAACAGCGCCACCATCCATGAGCTGTCGATAAGACTCTCCATCCAACGGGCAAGAAATATCTCCCCCGGGGTGACGGGAAGGGAATGAACGAGGGGGAGGTCGCGGCTGATGTAGAGCTTCGACAGGGTGACGATCACGCCGCTGAAGATCAGCAGCACAAAGAAGGTCATGATGACCATGGACATCAGCTTGAAGGCGAGGATGTCGCCGAAGCCCTCGATCCCTTTGAAATAGGTGAGGACCCGGTAGAAGATCATGAAGATCCCCAGCCAGAAGCCCAACCCGATGAAGCTGAAGAAGTACAGCCGGGCCCGGTTGTCCCAGGCCCCCCGAGAGAGGCTGCCGTTCCGGAAGGACCAGAACCGCGGTTTCAGCAGGGTGAGGACGCCGTTCACGATCCCGTCTCCTCTTCGGTCAGGCGCAGAAACACCTCCTCCAGATCCCCTTCCCGGAGCAGGGTGGATGCCTTCAACTCCGACATGGTTCCCAGGGCGATGAGGGCGCCGCGGTGGATGACGCCGATGCGGTCGCAGAGGTTTTCCGCCACCGTTAGGGTGTGGGTGGACATGAAGATCGTGGTCCCCCGGGAGGCCAGAGCGCGGAAGATGTCCTTGACCATGCGGATGGCTCCAGGGTCAAGTCCCACCATGGGCTCGTCAACGATTAGCACCGCCGGATCGTGTAGCAGGGCGGAAGCGATGATGAGGCGCTGTTTCATCCCGTGGGAATAAGATTCGATCAACTCATGGCGCCAGTTGAAGAGGGCGAAGTCGCCCAGCAGTTCCTCCGCCCGGCCAACGAAACCGCCGCCGTCCACCCCGAACAGGTCGGCGGAAAAGCGCATGAATTCCCAACCCGTTAGTTTTTCATAGAGAAACGGTCGGTCGGGGATAAAACCGATCTTCGTCTTCACCGCCACGGGATGCTCCGCCAGCGACTGCCCGTCGATAAGCACCACCCCGGAAGAAGGGGACAGGATGCCCCCCATCATGCGGATCGTCGTCGTTTTTCCCGCCCCGTTGGGACCGATGAAGCCGAAGATCTCACCTTTGGCAATGGAAAGGTTCAGGTCCTTGACGGCCAGGGTTCGATCGTAATATTTCGTCAGTTCTTTGAGTTCGATCATCTCGACATGTCCTTGATTTCCAGTTTTATCCGTCCCACGACGCCCATGAGATCCAGTTGCCTTTCCGCCTCGCCCCGGACCAGACGCAGGTGGGTCACGTCGGCGGGAAACTGGTTCAAAGCGGCATCGGCGGTGACCCAGCCGCCCCAGGAGGGAAGCCAGAAAGCGTTCCAGGCATGATAGTAAAAACGCCCCTGCTGATAAACGAGTCCCGCCTCCATGACGGCCGGAACGCCCGCCGCCCGGGCCAGGGCCGCGGTCAGGACGGCATGCTCCGTACAGTCGCCGGATCGGTTTTTCATGGTTTCCACCGCATTGGCCACGGAGAGCACGGGGCGCTTCTCGATATTCCCGTGGACCCAGGAGACGATCCGGCGCGCCTTTTCCTCGTCCCCGGCGCTGCCGGCAACAATCTCCCCGGCCCGTACGCGGACGTCGGGATGGGAAGACTGGATGAAGGGTGTCGCCGCCAGGTACACATCCCGGTTTTCCAGATTTCCGGAGCGGCCGGGGTTTAGACCGCCGCGCCGTTCTTTGCGAACGGTGAGGAGGCCCCCGGAGTCATAACGCTGACGGCCCCCGGAAAGCGTTAAGGGACGGGCATCGACATTCGCCAGCTTTACGGTCAGGGATTGCAAACCCAGCGGGTCTTCCAGTTTCCGACCGGCGGCAACGGAGGCCAGTTCAGTCAAATCGGCGGCGGCGGCGCTCACCCCTGAACGTGCGTCCTCCCGGCTGGTCTTTTCCATGGCAAGGCCCAGCATCCCCTCCTCCCGGACGACATCGCCCTCTTTATCGAGCCAGGCATACTGCCGGGCGCCCATGAAATCGACGGCATATTTCCGCAGGGAAATGGTCTTCCCCTGAACGTCCATCCTTTCCTCACCGGCATAGGTCAGCTTTACCGGCCGCGATCCCATGGTCATGGGATCGAAGATCGGGATCGTTATTTCCTGTCCCGGGGCAAGATGGGCCGCGGCGACGCCGGCAAACATCCCCTGGGAAAGATGGACGGGCTCCTTCAGGGACACCTCGTAACGCCGTTCCTCCCCCGCCGTTCGGGTGTCGATCAGCAGGCGGTTTCCCGCGACCCGTCCCCGGGCATGGAAGGCGAAGAGATTCGACTTCAGATCGAAAGAGAAAGAGGCGAGGGCCAGATCTTTATTCAGGGTGTTCTCGGTCCGTAGGGCGATGCCCTGGACGATCCCCATCGTCCGCACCTGCATGAAGATCTCTTCCCGGATGCGGAATTCCACGCCTGCGGGGCCGACGATCCGGTGGGCATAACCTATTTTTTTGCCCTGCTGGTAGATATTCATCCAGACGTCCCGATCCACGGGTGGGGTTGTCAAGGCCGCCTTCCCGGTTGCCCGCGACTCATCCCCGCCCGGCCCGCCCCCGGGAAGGCCGATGATCTCCATCCGCACAGCCATCAGGATCAAAAATACCAGGATCACCGCCCCGCCGATTAAGCGCCTCCGGAAAACTCTATCCGCCGCCATTGTTCCTCCTCTTTCAAGAAAGTATAAGTACCGCCGGGGCACCTGTCAACGAGAAGGCCCTCACCGGTGGAAAAACGTCCTTGTCAGCGGCAATATTTTCTGATAGCGTCCCTCTCCCGACATGGAACCCGCCTCGCTTCCGCCGGCGGTCAAAAGCCGGCAAGTGATCATCATGAAGGCGGATTCGGGGGGAAAAGAATGAAGATTCAATACCTAAAAGGTCAAAGTTAAACATTGCCGCCACATGGAAAATGAACTCTCTATCCGGCTTGCCCGGGACGTCCTGAAGATCGAAGCGGAAAGCGTAGCCGGACTCATCGAAAAATTGGACGACAACTTCACCCGGGCGGTGGAAACGATCTACCGCTCCCGTGGCCGGGTCATCGTCACTGGAATCGGCAAATCAGGGCTCATCGGAAAGAAGATCGTCGCCACCCTCACCAGCACGGGGACCCAGGCCATCTTCCTCCATCCCGTGGAGGGTATGCACGGCGATCTGGGCATCGTGACTAAGCGCGACGTTGTCCTCGCCATTTCCAACAGCGGCGAAACCCACGAACTAAACGTCATCGTCGCCAGCGTGCGGGAGATCGGCGCCGCCCTCATCGCCCTGACGGGCAATACCGCCTCCACCCTGGCCCGCTCCTGCGACCTCGTCATCGACGTGGGGGTGGAAAGGGAAGCATGCCCCTTCGGACTCGCGCCGACCTCCAGTTCCACCGCCGCCCTGGCCATGGGCGATGCCCTGGCGGTGGCCCTCATCGAAAAGCGGAAATTCAACGAAGCGGATTTCTACAAGTTTCACCCCGGCGGCAACCTCGGCGCCCGCCTCCGGGCTCGGGTCCGGGAGGTGATGATCGCCGGCGGCCAAACACCGAAAGTCCTCACCGGCGCCACCGTCGCCCAGGCCATCGAGGAGATGGACATCAACAACAAGGGCTTCGTCCTCATCATGGACCGCAGGAGCATCCTCCGGGGCATCTTCACCGACGGCGACCTCCGCCGCCTGATCAAAAGAGGCCTTATCGACACCGAAGGCCCCATCGACGACATCATGACCAGAACCCCCAAGACCATTGACCAGAACGCCTCTCTCGCCGAGACCATCGAGGCCATGCAGAAGGATGAAATCACCACCCTGGTGGTCGTCAACGGCCGGAAAAAACTCCAGGGGTACATACATCTCCATGACATCCTGGGGCGCGGCGGCACTCTGAAGATCGCCCTTCCCTGAACCCCTTCCGGATCGATATCGGCTCAAGCCGAACGGTCATTGCGGAAAGATCGTTTGCATTCCGCCTTTCATCCCGGTACAATAGTAAATAACGGCGCGACTTGTTCCACCCGCGGCGCCGAGCCGGCGGCTATGGTCGGCCAGGCTAAACATTACGCTTAACAGGACAAAGAAAGGAGCGCTTATGAGAGTTCGGGTATCAGCCGTCTTCGAACAGGCCGGAGAGATCCTCTGCATGAAGTATGTTTACGGGGGCAAAGACGTATATGCCCTGCCGGGGGGCGGGGTGGACAGAGACGTGCCGCTCCATGAGGCCATAACCAGCGAATGGAAGAACGAACTGGGGGTAAAGGTGGAGGTGGGTGACATTGTCCTCGTCGGGGAAGCGCCCGGCACGAAACGGCATCCCCAGACTCTGCATATCGTCTTCGCGGCCACGGCGGTGCACGGCATTCCCAAAGTCAGGCCTGATCACACCCATTCCCTGGACATTGCCTGGGTCTCCATAGCCAAGCTCTATGAATGTCCTCTTTATCCCGATGTGGGCAAGCAGTTGTCCGCATATTTCGCCGAGGGGCAAAAAAGGTCGCTGACCTTCATAGAAAATTGCATGGAAAGGGGCTTCTGGTAAAGGCCTTTGGCCGCCTTAATGGTGCCACCAATTTTCACCTTAAGGTCGTCAAAGAAAAAGGGGTTACTGTGAACCAGCAACCCCTTGATTTTCATGGTAGGCGGTACTGGGATTGAACCAGTGACTTCTACCGTGTGAATGGCCCGAAATCATTAAGGCTTTGACGATTAAGGTAAAATATGATAAAAGAACAAACAATGAAATCAAGTGTTTCTGGCTTCACTTTGCCGTGGTCATTTTTTCTTTTTTGACCATCTTGGAGGATGTTTTTCAATGGTTTGGTCACAATTTGGTCACAAGATTTTTGACTGAAATTTAAGATTGAAGGGGATAGGGAGCGCACCCGAAAACCGGACATATCCCGCCGGTTTCCCCTTCACTAACCACCTGGGATGATTGCGAGGGATAGGCAATGGAGAAAAACACCCTAACCAGTCATACGTCGAACCATGCGCAGTTCAAGCACCATGCCCTGAAACCCTTGAAAGCGTCTCAGAAAGATGCCTTTCAAGCGAAATTAGAAAAGGTTGTTTCTCACTTCGAGCGAGGCAAGCCGTTTGAAGAGGTCAGGCGGAAATGGACAAACGACCAGGTCCGGCGAGAGATGCAATCCCTAAAGACCCACCTGGACCACATTTGCAAGATAATCGGCCCCGCGAGTAAATTACAAAGCCATTTCTTTGGACTGTATAGCGGCTTTAAAGCAAGCGACGACGACCGCAAAGCTTTTGCGGGCTTTCCTGAGATGGTCAAACTTATGCGAAGGGTTGTTGAAGATTCCATAACAAACAAAACATATAAGATTAGGCCATCGGCCACGGAGACACCGTGTATAATTACCATGCACGCATGGCAGCTATTGAATCAATTTGAAATTAAGGCAACTGTCACGAAGAAGGGAGCATGGTTTG
>Ga0302249_1000315_pt1 | contig 44027 bp, 28 predicted proteins | sample AAG_UR_Val_MG_FD_193531 | JGI IMG/M metagenome (GOLD analysis project Ga0302249, IMG submission 193531) | Enriched activated sludge microbial communities from anaerobic digester in WTTP, New Holstein, Wisconsin, United States - AAG_UR_Val | ecosystem: Engineered > Bioreactor > Anaerobic >... | reverse complement strand
AATGCAAGTATTACCCAAGTGGAAAGTTCCTCGACTTGGATGTTCCTGAAAACAAGTTTATTACTGGTGTAATGTCACTGGCTAATGAATTGTATGCAACTGTCACTGGAATCAAAGTAAAAGAAGCAATTGCTATTAATGCGAAGAATGGCAAGACACATGGTTTATGTGCCTATGGGTATAAGAAAGGCGATGACGGCAAATTTGCGGTTGTAGAAAAAGAAGCAGATGTAGTTAAAAGGATTTTTCAGATGTCATTGGACGGACTCGGAACATATACAATTGCCAAAAGGCTTAATGCAGAGCATATTCCGACCAAATTCAACCAATTCTCTGGTAACTTCAGAAGGAAAGACAGGTACACGAAACAGATTACCACCTACAAAAAGGAAAATATCATCTGGCGGGGAAACGTTGTTCATGATATAATCACTAATCCCATTTATAAAGGTGTTCGCATGTGGAACGGTGAACAAGTGCCAATTCCAGCGATTCTGACAGAACAGCACTGGCAGGAAGTAAATGACAATCTGGAAAACAACAGAAAGAAAATCGGAAAGCGTGATGAATACCATTATTTGTTAAACGGTATAACATACTGTGCCGATTGTGCAAGCGAGTTCCGAGGAAAGAAGCGTCTCAAAGGAAAGGACAGCGCATATAAGTGCAAAGGAAAATCAAAGCACTACATTAAATGCAACTCCAGAGGCATAAGCATAGCAAAAATTGAAACATTTATTATCTATCATCTGTTCTTGGCAAAAGGACTGCAAGACTTTCTGGCTGGCTTACCTGAAAACACCGAAAAACTGGATGAACTGAAAGAAAAAATCAGCAAAGAAAAAAAGGAACTTGAATATCTGCGGAGAGCCGAAGAAAAAGCGTATAAAAATCTGGCTGACCCAGACTTTGAGGATGATGAAAAAATAAAAGAAACACTGAAGACCACAAAACGAAAAATAAAAGAAAAAGAAAATGCCATCGACATTCTTGAGAACAGGCTGATTGAAAGGTCAGGGGAAAACAGGCTCAAGAGGGTTGAAAATATTCTCGGACAATACCATCTTGATGCTGGTTTTGATGAAACAAGAAGATTGGTTCATTCAATAATAAAGCGCATTACGATTAAGCATGAACCAAATAAAAGGAGTGGCAATTTTCTTGTGAAAATTGAATATCGTGGTTTCGATGAGCAAAGCATCTTCATGACCAACTGGCAGGCATTAAACTGGTACAGTTTGTCGTATTACAGGTCGAGAGCAATCACGGAAGAAGACCTGAAGGAAGACAAGGAACTTGCAAGATATTTATTGAAATCAGCAGGTAAGTCGACAAAACTGCCGAAGGATTTTGTTGGATTTGCGGCAAGTAGTGGTTCTGGCTCTGGTGATATCATAAAACTTAATCCGACTGAATTAATATATTTTGATTAATGGCTACACTAATTACCCGACTAAACATGTTCCTAAGGTGGATGGTACGCCGGGACAATGCAGGCGTGGATTTCGGTATCTGGAAAAACATTTCTCCATCGATTCTTTCATGTCCGCTTGATGTTCATTCCGGAAACGTTGCACGCGAACTTGGATTGCTTTGCCGAAAACAGAATGATGCAAAAGCAGTGCGGGAACTGGATGGTGTTCTGCGATCAATGGACCGTAATGACCCTGTGAAATATGATTTCGCTTTATTTGGTCTTGGTGTTTCGGAAAAACACCGGCCCGCTACCCGTGAATTATACTAAAAAGGCTGCACCGGGGGAGATGCAGCCTTTCATTTAACTAACCTAATTAACCTAACTAACTTAACCTGACCTTACCTTACCAATTATCATTTTACAAGCTCCACAACTGCATATCTTGATATTTTCCAGAATTCTCCGGGATCCAGTATAGCAATCGAACTTATCGTGTTTTCATTCTCTTTGACCAGTTCATACGACCCTGCCGGATGTTCGGTGACGAGCTTTACTTTCCTGGAATTATTGACAGGGATGCTCTTCAGCTCGGAGATATTCACTTCGGTGAAGATGCTGTCATCGAAATCGTCCTTGATTGATTCCTGTCTGCCGATTCCGAGAAATCCGCCTTCCTTGTAGAGGATTCCCTTGTCTCTCAGGTCCTTGTAGGTGCCCGACACGAGGAAAGCCTGATTCAGCATATATGTCTGGGTGTTTATGGTTTCCACCTTTCTGTTGAGTGTGTCGTTGAGAGCCACCATTGTTTCGTTGAGCTGTTCGATCTCGAAATCCTTGTTGTCAAGGTTTGCCTTAAGTATGGCGATATCGTTTTCATAATTTTTCATGGAAGTCTCGAGCTCGGCGACCCTGGTCTGCAGACCGGTGATGGTGATTCCGGATTGTTTGAGCTGGGCATTGAGACTGGCGATCTTTTTCCTGTTTTCGTCAAGCAGGGTGTTTATCGTCTTGATGTCTTCCATTATCTGCTGCCTTTTGTCGGCCGATACTTCCGAACCGGCTGAGTTGACCGTGATAAGTTTCTCCTTCTCCTTTATCATGCGAAGGTTTTTTTCGATCTCATCGAAAGAAGTGAGCCAATCGTTGAGTGTGGAGTCGCGTTCGGAAAGCTGCCTGCTGAAGCTTACCCTCTGGTTTTCCATAAGAGTCAGCTGCTTATTGTGATCCTTCCTGTACAGTGACCAGCCAAGCAGGCCGAGTCCGAGCAGAACGGCAAGGCCTATAATTGCAGTGATGAGCACTCCCTTTGATTGCCCCTCCTTCCTGGCCTCCTCAATCCTGTTCATAGTAAGTATGTCTTCATTCTGTGTTTTAGCATCATTGTTTTCCATTTTCAGTAAATGTTGGTTTAACGATACAAATCTTTTGTTTTCATCATATATGACAAAGCACGGGCCGGAATGAACACCATAAGGTAAAACACAGATTATTAATCGGATAAAAAAAGAACCGGGAGTCCGGTTCTGCTCATTTTGATAGAAAAATTATCATTTTGGGAAAAATCAGGAGTATTTAAACCCGCCTCCAACCAGGAGGAAGGGAATTGTTTTGATGACCATTTTGCCGTCTTACCGTACCTACGATCCTCCATCCCTAAGTCTCCGATGCCTTTCAGGACTCACAGATTCACGCAGAGGTTTACTTACTATTCTCTCCCATTCACCCCTTCTCCCATTCTCCCCTTCATCTTCCCGTGCCTTACTCTTTCTCTTCCTTCAGCATCCTGTAAATAGTAGAGATGCCTATATCGAGTTTTTCCGCGGTAAGGGGGATATTGTGGTTATACTTTTTGAGTGTGGCTTTAAGGATCCGCATTTCATGTTCGCGCATTGTGAGGTCGGCGTTGTCGTGACTTAAAAGATCTTCCGCGGTATCTATTGCAAAATCGTTCTCTGTTATCTCATCATTGACCGAGAGGGTGAGGGCAAGCTCAACAAGCGATTTGAGTTCCCTTACGTTTCCGGGGAAGGAATAGGACATCAGCTTTTTCCGGGCTCCTTCGGAGAAGGCTTTCATCGGTATTCCGTTTTCCTTTGAGAAATTTTCCGCGAAATGTCTGGCAAGGATGAGTATGTCGCTCGACCGCTCGCGGAGAGGAGGGATGTCGATCGGCAGTCCCATAAGACGGTAGAACAGATCTTCCCTGAAGTTTCCCTTCCTGATCTCTTCCCTGAGGTTCCTGTTTGTTGCGGTGATAATCCTGCAATCGGTTTGAATAGGCTTGTTGCTTCCTATCCTGACGATTTCCTTTTCCTGCAATACTCTCAGCAGCTTTGTCTGCAGGTTCGGGTCCATTTCTCCTATTTCATCCAGAAAAAGAGTTCCGCCGTTTGCCTCCTCAAAGCGTCCGATCCTTCTGAAGCTCGCTCCCGTGAAAGCTCCCTTCTCATGTCCGAAGAGCTCACTTTCAATAAGTTCATTTGGGATGGCCGGGACGTTCACCGCTACAAATGGCTTGTCGCTCCGTTTCGAATTGTAGTGGATTGCCTTAGCTACCAGCTCCTTTCCGGTACCGGTCTCGCCCGTTATTATTACAGTAATATTGGTCTCTATTGCCTTGTCTATCAGATCGTAAACATTCTTTATGGCAGCACTTTCGCCGAGGATGGTCTTGCTGTAGGAGTATTTCTTCTGAACTTCCTTCCTGAGGGTGGATATTTCCTTTTTCAGGTTAATATCCCTGGTAAGGTTCTGTATGGTATTGAGAAGGCGTTCCTTGATGTCGTTCGATTTTGTAATATAGTCGTAGGCGCCCATTTTGAGCAGGGTCACGACCATTTCAATATCTTCCTGCTCTGAGATCAGGATAACCCTGATATTTTCATTTTCCTGCCTAATTCTCTTAAGCACTTCGAGACCTGACAGATCGGGCAGCCTGTAATCGAGGGTTACGATATCGGGCTCTTCGCTGAGGCAGGCGAGGAAATCGCGGGCGTTCAGAAAGCCCTTTACCTCATAGTCGGGATTCAGCGACAGGGTATAAACGAGCAGTTTGTTGTACCACTCATTGTCTTCAACTACAAATATCCTGACAGGTTTTTCTGGCATAGAGTGTCAGTTTCATAAATTACTGCAATCGGCTCAGACTGCATCCCGAAAGTTAAAAAATCCGGATGGATTATCCTCGGTTCAGCTGATTTTTGCTATTTCTTCTTCAACAAGCCGTTTTATTATCCCGAATTCCGCGGCAGCATTCTCAATCATTGCCATCGTCTGACCGGTATTTCCTTCCTTTCGTATCGACCGTTCAATTCCGGCAAGCATATCAAAGAGCTTAATGGCGCCGATATGCCTGCAGGGTGGTTGTATCTTGTGTGAAAGATCCGCGGTGTTTTCCCATTCTTCCTTTGCAGCAGCTCCGCTCATTTCATTCAAACCCGAGGCGGTGGTTGAGATGAATGATTCCAGCATCTGTTTTACGAAAACCCTGTCGCCTCCCGCGAGGTGATACAGGTTGCTAAGGTTGATATCTGATATTTCTCCGGCTGATTTCTCAGGGGCGGTCTCAGGTTTAGCTGAAGCGCTTCCGGCGTTTATACCCGTGGCTTCGATTATTGCCGAGAGGAGCATCTTTTCTGAAAATGGTTTTGGCATGAAGGCATTGATGCCTGCCTTTCTGAATTTCTCCTGTTCTTCATTTCCCGGAGCAGCCGAGGTGAAGATAACCGGCATTTCCTTTTCGCTGATTTGCATTTCCTCCCTGATGAACCTTGTCGTTTTCAGTCCGTCAATACCCGGCATCCGCATGTCCATAAAAACCAGATCGAATTTTTCTGTTTTCAGCATCTCGAGGGCAGTCATACCGTTCTCTGCCAGCCTGAAAGCAGCTTTCCATCTCCCAAGGATCTTACTGAAAAGTAAGCGGTTGTATTCTTCATCATCCACCACCAGTATTTTTTTCCCTTTGATCTCCCGCGGAGCGGCAACAGGGGCTTCCTGACCGGCTTTCACCAGTTTTTCATCGCCAACCGGATATGGTATACGGCATGTTATGGTCGTACCCTCATTCTTTTTGCTTTTTACCTCAATTTTACCTCCATGCAGGTTAATCAGGCTTTTCACTATCGATAAGCCGAGTCCCGTTCCGCCGTATTTCCGGGTGGTGTTCATCTCTGCCTGGGTGAAATCGTCAAATATTACTTCCAGCTTCGATTCATCTATCCCTATTCCGGTATCGGCAACGCTCAGCACGAGTTCTACTTCTTTGTTGTTTTTCGGATTGTGGCTTACCATCATGGACACTTCGCCATTGCTTGTGAATTTGATTGAATTCCCGGCAAGATTCAGGAGAATCTGTTTCAGACGGTAGGGATCGCCCACGATCACGGGGGGAGTACCGGGATCAATCTTATGGCTCAGTCGGTTATTATTCTGAGCCGCTTTTCCGGAAAGCATCTCGTGAACATCCTCCAATACACCGGCAATTCTGAAATGCACTTTCTCGAGAGTGAGCTTATCGGTTTTCAGTTTTGAAAAATCAAGAATATCATCAATTATTCTCAGGAGATGGTCGGAAGATGATTTTATTACATTCAGCGATTTGGCAGTCTCGCCGCCTCGGTTTTCATGAAGAAGCTGTTCCGTAAAGCCCGAGATGGCCGTGAGGGGAGTTCTTATCTCATGAGTGATGTTAGCCATGAAAAGCTCCCTGGTTTTTGCCAGTTTTTCAGTTTCATCCCTCGACTTTTCGAGGGCTGCCTGGTAAGCAAGGGCGTTTCTGGCATATTTGAAGACTACATATATCAACAGGATGCCCCAAAGCGCCCCAGTAACAGCCACCAGTACAAGACCGCGGTAGGTTTCGTCAGCTACTTTCCTTGCTTCCACGGCCTTCAGCCCTATCTGCTGGTAGACTTCATTCTCCATGCTTGAAAGGAGGTCGTAGAATTTTTCGGTAATCACGCTACTGTTTCTTGCCAGCTGAAGTTCCCTGACAGCCTGCTGGTCTCTTGTCAGCCGGTTTTTCTCAATTATCTCTTCGTAATTGTTGCCTGTTTCCTTTCTGACCGGGGTATTGTCGGAGCTCAGTCTGAATTCCCTTTGAGTAGTTCCAGCTCCGGCAAGTTCAGCTGATGACGAATCGAGATGTATTGAAAGTCTTCGAAGGTTTCTTATTACATTGTCGTCCCTTGAGAGAACAAGCAGCTGTGTCCATATTGAGATGTTCCTGTCAATCAGAAGCTTTATGGTGTCGGTTTGGGCAAGGAGGACAGAATCGTTGTTGCAGGCTTCCCTCAGGGTACCGATTTTTTCATCAATCCCCGAGATGAATGTGTAATACGGCCTTATATCGGCGGGATTGCGGCTTGCCATGTATATCCTGACGCTGTTTCCAGCTTTCTCTATGTCGGTTGAAATTTCCCTTATGCCGACCAGTCTTAATTCAGGCGACTCGTCAATCTTAATTGAAGACACTATTGATGAAAGGTTGCGGTAGAACATATAAAAAGTTGCCGACAGAAGTAATACTGCCAGGATCATCAGTAATCCGACCCTTGTACGGATCGAATTCCTGCCGGGCTCCTTTACGGACGGATCGCTCATCGATCCAAAGATACCGAATATTTATTCTCTATATGTTGCTGAAGATAGAGACCGCAGAGAGCAGGGGCAAATTCATCCTTTACCACGAAATAATCGTGAGGTATTGTGTGAAGTTTCTCTTTTACCGATTTCGATTGTGAAAGCAGGATCACCATGGCATCGCAGGAGTGTTCCTTGAGGACCTTTATCACGTGACCGGCATTCAGGCCGTCGCCAAGGTAATAATCGATGAAAACGGCGTCATAATTTGAACTGAGGTCGCCCGCCTTGATCTTCTTCATATACTCAGCAGCATTGGTAAAGGAGCGTAGTACCAGCTGATACTTGCCCCGTGTCAGGATACCGTTGAGGCTTTGCTGTATGGCATTCGACAGGAGGTTGCTGTAATACTCGTTGTCTTCAATAACAAGAACGCTGATCGTTTTTTTCATGGAGGGGTGGCTTGTTGAATTCAACAATTAATATCCAAGTCCCGTGCCACAATCTGCCAAAACAGGCAACCTGTTTATAATTTGCTTAAAAAAAGAAAGTTAAGATATCAACAATGCCCTTTGCAGAGGATAGTAATCATGTTAAATTCTCATTATGGGAAAAGCAGTTTCTTAATGGAAAAAGACACGGGGCTTACTCCCTTCGGTCGCTGTCATGCAGGTCTTGCGGTCTTGCCGTCTTGCGGTCTCTTCTAAAGCGGCACATCGCCTATAATACATCGCCTATAATACATAATACATTGTCGTGCGGTCTTGCGGTCTTGCAGTCTCTTCTAAAGCGGCACATCGCCTATAATACATCGCCTATAATACATCGCCTATAATACATCGCCTATAATACATGACTAAACGCTAAACACTAAACGCTTAACCCTGAACGCTTTAATGGCAATTAACAATTAGCAATTAGCAATTAGCAATTAACCGCGTACCGCTATTTACCGTCTTCCCGATGATCCGGAGGAGGAGCTTCTGGATGATCCTGAACTGCTGCTTCGGCCTGAAGAGCTGCCTGAAGATACATGTGATGAACTCCGGCTGGGTGATGATGACCTGCCTATTGAGGAACTGGCCGAGCTACGACTGGGAGAGGATGACCTGCCCATAGAGGAAGCGGCCGAGCTACGACTGGGTGTTGAAGGTCTGGAAACTGAGGACCCGGATGAACTGCGGCTGGGAGATGATGATCTGGCAGACGGAGCGGAAGGCCTTGATGAGGCTGAGCTTGACCTGCTGTAGCTCGACTGCGATTGGGGAGCAGTTACCTGCGACCTCTGGGTTGAGACGGGTCTTTGTGCAGTCTGCGGCCTGGAACTTGAATTTACCGGGGCTGATCTTTGTGCAGTTGTGGGTCTCTGGGTTGTTGCAGGCCTTTGTGCAGTTGTGGGTCTTTGAGTCGTTACGGGTCTCTGTGCGGTCTGCGGTCTGGAGCTGGAGCTAACCGGAGCTGATCTCTGAGCTGTTGTGGGTCTCTGAGTTGTTGCAGGCCTTTGTGCAGTTACAGGCCTTTGAGTCGTTGCTTGTCTTTGACTTGTTACCGGTCTCTGAGTCGTTGCAGGTCTTTGAACAGTTGCAGGTCTCTGAGTTGTTACCGGCCTCCGTGCAGTCTGGGCTGAGGTAGTTGCCTGTCTGTTTGTAGTTGATGAGGCGCTTCTCCTGACCGTCGACTGATTCTGGTCGCTTACCGTCCGTCTTGTGGAATTTGACTGAACAGCATTTGAACGCTGTGTTGAAGAGGACCTTCGCATGGCATCCGAAGAGGACGCCCTGTAATCGCTGCCGCGTCTGGTCTGACTCAGGCTGGCATAGTGCGATTCACCCACTCTTCTCATATCGGGGCGCGAGTAAGTATCCCTGTAGCGGCCTTCCTGCACTCTGCGTGAGTACATTGTTGAATGCGACCTGATGCGGGTGTAGTAGAAGTCGTTGTACCTGTAGTACCTGATACGGTCCCAGCGCCTGAACATCACATAGTAATGATTGTGAATATTGTAGTAGTGGAATCCGTAGTAGTAGTGGTAGTAGTACGGACGCCAGGGACTCCAGTAGGAGGGATAATAGCCCCAGTACCATGTTGAGTGCCAGGGGATGTAGCTTGAAAGGTAGATGAATCTTACCACAGGCCAGTCGGCAACCAGATGGATGGTCACCCTTCTTCCCCCGGTGTAGCCCGGGTTGTATCTTACTGAATAGTAGTTGTCATAATCGGGCTCGATTATGTAGTTCCTGCCGTAGAGAGCCTCGTCGCCCACGAGTTGGATGTTCACAGTGCCGTCGGAGAACCTCTCAACGATAAACACCGCGACATCTTGCGTCTCATAGTTGTTGAGCGCCACCCTGAGGACGATGTTGTGAACACTTCCGTCTACATAGTCATGCACTGTTATATAGTCGACATAATTATCGCCGTTCAGATCGAGGTTGTTTACCCTCAAATCCGGATCGTTAAGCTTTCTTTCGAATTCCTCAAGGGTCTGCGACTCCTGGAAGAGATTCATTACCGCGTAAAGATTGAGATTGTCTCCGGGCAGTCCAAGGTAATCGTCAGGGTAACTTCTGGCGGTCAGAGTGGCTCCCGCTGTCATCAATACTGCAAGGATAGTGGTTATTATATACTTTTTCATGACCTGGAGTTTTTGGAATTATTGCTTCTACTGATGAATAGCAAATGCCGTACCAAAAAAACAGAGGAAAGGCGCAGGGCACAGGGCTCAGGGCTCAGGGCACAGGGCACAGGGCACAGGGCACAGGGCACAGGGCGCAGTGACAGGTCTTGCAGGTCGTGCAAGTCTTGCAGGTCTTGCAGGTCTCTTACAATGATGCTTAACGCTAAAAAACACTAAACACTAAACACTAAACCCTGAACACTAAACTCTGAACACTGAACCCTGAACACTAAACCCTGAACACTAAACCCTGAACATTAAACACATACACCTAAACATTTAACGCTAAACGTCTCGAATCTTGAACACCGAACTATAATCTGAGCCGCATGCCGTTCAGTTATAACAATGTTATAACGTGTTTCGGGCTTAATTTCTGACAGCTAAATACATAGGACAAGACCGCAGGACCGCAAGACCGCAGGACCGCAAGACCGCACGACCGCACGACCGCAAGACTGCAAGACTGCAAGACCGCACGACCACGCATTAAACAATCTCCATGGAGCTGTATCCTTGTCCGTTTCTTTTGAGCCTGATCTGGGTGGTAATACGTTCCTGCATCGCATCGATATGCGAGATAACTCCAATTGTCTTGCTGGTTTCATATTGCAGCTTCTCAAGGGTGTCGATGGTCATGTCGAGCGTTAAACGGTCGAGGGAACCGAATCCTTCGTCGATGAACAGGCTTTTTATATCGACATGTCTGGATGCCAGATCTGAAAGGGCCAGAGCCAGCGAAAGGCTGACAAGAAAGCTTTCACCACCCGAGAGGGATTTAACCGATCTTTTCAGGTCGCCCATGTGGGTGTCGATCACTATCAGGCTGTCGTCCTTGTCTTCTTCAGGGATATCGAGCTGATACCTGTCATTCAGCATTCTGAGACGACGATTGGCAAGTTTCACCAGCTGGAAGAGAGTGAGCTGCTGGGCGAAGGTGCTGAATTTCTTCCCTTCGGCATCTCCAATGTACTTATTCAAAAGAACCCATTTTTCTGCTGATTTCTTTTGCTTTTCTATTTCTTCGCCAACAGTTCCAAGTTCTTTCAGCGAGCTGCTCTGTACTCCCTTCCTTGTAACCAGCTCATCCCTTTTTATATTTACCTCTTTCAGCTGATTACCAATGATTTCCATTTCAGCATCCAGGTCCCCGATCTTTGCAGGAGTGTCGTTAGTCCTCATTTCAGTCAGTCTGAGCCTCATATCACTTACCGTTGTTCTTATTTCGAGGAGTCCTTCTTTCAGACGGGCTTCCTTTGTGTTCAGAGTATTGTATTCAGCGTCAGGGATCAGATCATCAAGGGCTTTTCCGGGCTCGGGGTAGTCGGCTAATTCATTTTTCAGTTCTTCCGTGAGTGATTCCAGATTCTTCCTGTCCTTTTCAATTGACTGATTCAGTTCTTCCCTGTTTTTATCAAGGTTTTGCCAGGCGCTGTTGTTTTCAGTGAATTTCTTTACCAGTCTGCCTTTCTCCAGGCTTACATCGCTGCCACTGAACAGAAGCAGCCTTTTACCGGCCAGCCCGGCCGACTCCTTCATAAGTTCTCCGAGAGAAGTAAGCCGGTTGACAAGGTCGCGGATTTTTTCCACGGCAGCCGATTCCGTTATAAAGCTTTCCATATCCTCTGTTCTTATCCGGAGCAAATCCACTATTGCCTTAGGCTCCATCAGTCTGAACTCTTCAGGCAGGCGGGCAATGGCTGAGCTGCATTTTTCCCCGGCTATCCGGATATCCTGATCAAGTCTGGCTATTTCGCCTGATTTCTTTTCCTTTATTTCATTATTCTGCCTGAGGCTTGTTTCAAGCAAGTAGAGATTTTTCCTGCAGTTTTCACTGTCATCGCGGGCCTCTTTTATTTTGCCATCGAGATCATCGGGCGAGGATGGTCTTTGCCGTCTGTACGGATGAGTTGTTGAACCGCAGAGAGGGCAGGGTTTTCCATCCTCAAGCCGCTGCCTGTGTTCCTCCAGGCTTGCTGACAGTTCACGTATTCTCTTTTCCTTTAACAGGTTATCATGAAAGAGTTCAGCTTTTTCCTTATCTTCCTGTGCCTTTGCGATCCTCCCCGGAAGTTCACCGATGGCTTTCAGCGCTTCATCAAGTTCCTTTTTGTCTTTTTCAAGCCTTTGTATAATATTATCGAGCTGCATTTTTTCGGTCCTGTAATTATCGGCGGCCTCGCGATACGATTTGAGGAATCTGAGGCCCTGTTCAGGCGATTCAAGCAGCTCCGGATCGATCTTTGCTTTCAGGATTGCTGTTGATGACTCCTTTTTCGAAAGAAGCCCGAGTACATTTGCCTCCATCATGCCTGGATCGGAAAAATCGGGCTTGATTTTCAGTTCATTGCAGATCCTGGCAATCTCTTTTTTGCTTCCTTCGGCCAGAACATCCTTCCCGGCTTTTTCCCTTTCAATATCGAGCACTTTCTTTTCAAATTCATCCAGAGCGCTAATTACTTCAGCGGAGCTTCGGGTCAAACGCCTTACTTCATCTCTGATCTCATCATCCCTGTTTTTGCATACAATCAGATCCTGAGTCGTTTTCCTCTGTTTTTCGCTCAGGTTGACAATATTTTTCTCCAGTGCCTGCAGGTTCCAGAGCTTTCTTGAGAAAGGCATCAGCCCGCGATGTTTCGCCAGTCGTTCTCCGTTAAGTCGGATAAACTCATTCTGTTCCGATGTAATTTCCTTTTCCCTGTTTATCTTTTGTTCCAGGTCTGAAGCCAGCTTACTGATATTTTCCTTAAGGATTTTCTGGTTTTTCAGCGTCTGTATCCTCTCCTGGTGTCTGGTCCTTGTTTTTTCGCATTCTTCGAGTTCAGTCAGGAGCCTCTTGAAGGAATCATCATCCATCAGTCTGTTTCTGAGGTCTTTTTCCCTTGCCAGGAGAAGCTCAAGTTCCTGTCCGTAGAGTTTGTTCCTGTAGAAGGCGGCTTTACCCAGTTCCCTGTATATCCAGCTTCCGGTTATCTGTTCAAGCAGCTTTCCTCTTTCATCGCCTTTTGCCTTCAGGAAAGCTGAGAAATCGCCCTGGGCGAGTATTATTGCCTTTACGAACTGATCAAAATTCAGGCCTATATTCCTTTCATTCTCAGCCGGGACCTCGGTTTTTTTGAGATCGAGCAGTGTTCCGTTGCCGTCGTACAATTCCAGTTCGTAATCCCTGAGCGACCCGGTGCGTGTCCGCGAAATGCTCCACCGGGATGTGAAAATCCCATTTTTGCACTCGAAGCATGTTTCTGCAAAACAGCTGTTCATGTTGCGGGTCATTATCAGCCCGGTTCTCTCGATGAGTCCCTTTGATATTCTTTCATCAACCCTTGGTATTCTGTTGAAGAGAGCAAGTGTGATCACATCGAGTATGGTGGTTTTTCCTGTTCCGGTAGCTCCGGTAATTGCGAACAGCCCTGCTGAAGCCAGGGGCTCGCTGCTGAAATCTATTTCATGCACTCCTTTCAGGGAGTTGATATTCTCAAATATTATTTTCAGGATTTTCATGGGCTACTCCATCTGTTTATGTAGTACTTCCTCAAGCAGTTCGGCAAAAGCTTCCCTTAGCATTCCGGCTGTGTTTTCTTCGAGCTTGTCGTTTTCAATTCTTCTTTCAAACACTTCGGCGGGTTTGAGTTCTTCGATTCCGGTGCCGGTGTCATAAAGCTCAGCCGTTCCTGCCGTCCTGTTCCGAAAACTAATCCTGCTTTTAATGATCTCAATTCTTTCCTCATCGTATTCGCTCACCAGGGTTTCGAGTTCAATTCTTTTTGAGGGGTCCTCGTTTTCCTCGGTGGCATCAAGTTCAAGCAACGTGGTCAGGGGCAATTCATCTGCCCTTATATTGACAAGTTGTTTCCTGATGTCGCTGATTGTTCCTGAGATTTTTATCAGTTTTCTGGAAGGAGGAACAGGAATTGATCTGAAAGATGTTTCTTTTCCCTCGAATTGATAGATTATCACCCGGTTGGCATTGTCCCTTTCACTGAAGGACAGGGCCAGTGGCGATCCGCTGTAGATTATTTTGCTATCTCCGCCGGGCGATTGTGGATTATGGAGGTGTCCGAGGGCATAGAATGAAAAGTGCGAGGGCAGCCGGGAGGACTCAACTGCTGCCAGGTTCCCTACCTGAATATCCCTTTCACTTTCCGAAATACTTCCTCCGCTTACAAAGAAATGGCCCATGGCAAGGGCCGGTATCCCGGGATAGCTATTTTCACAAAGGACCGCGAGCTCTGAGTAGACCCTGATAATACCTGCCCTTGTACTTTCGAGCCTGTCCTCATAGCTTTCATCTGAGGCATAGCGTCGCAGGTCGGCATCGCGGATAAAAGGGACAGATGCTATTACCAGTCCGGTTTTACCCTCCCGGTCCCTTACCTCGACAAGCATGTCGGCGGGATTTTCAGGCAGGCCTCCCGTGACGTGGATATCGAGTTCCCTGAGGAGTTCCCCGGGAGCCTCAAGCATTGAAGGGGAATCGTGGTTACCACCGGCTATTATAACCTTGCATTTCAGTCTCGACAACCTGACCAGCAGTTCATAATACATCTTCCTCGATTCGCTCGAAGGGTTTGCAACATCGAAAATGTCGCCCGGAATTATAAGGGCATCAATCTTCTCAGTTTCAATGAGAGGGATAAGCCATCCGAAGAAAAGCTGATGGTCTTCAGCCAGTTCCTTTTCATAGAGCCTTTTCCCGATGTGGAGGTCCGATGTATGGAGTATCCTAATCGCCATGTTTTTATCATATGTTATTACAGGGCTGTTGAAACAGCTATTAAATGAACCTGGCATCGAAGTCAGCCGATGGATCGGCATTTTCGGTATCTATAATCCACTGGAATCCGGTTTCACCGTTTTTGTGGGTTGATGATCCGGCATTGTAGCAACGAGGAATTCCCCAGGTCCCGTGGTTTACTTTCGACGCCGTTTCCTTATCGCGGTGGTAGTGTCCGAAAAGAAGCATCTCTACCCGGTTGCTGATTATTTCCTTTAGTTCCTCACTGTCCTTCAGCTGCATTGCAAGCTTGAAATCGAAAGGATGATGGTGGAGGTACACTATCTTCTTCCGGGGGGCGACTTCCGGCCTTAGCAGTATTCTCTTCAGCCTGTTGAGTTGTGCTTTACCGAGTTCACCTTCAGAAAAATAGCGGTCGTTCCAGTTTAGTTCACCGGCGGTCGAATCGAGGCCGATAAAGGCAAAATCGTCTATAATGTCAAGCTTTGGGTAGGATATTCTTTTGTTCCCATAGTACCTTTGCTTGAAAAGTCCGACGAACTTCCTGTTGGCCATTATACCTGTTCCATAGTCGTGATTTCCGGGTACCGGAAGTACTCGGTATCCCTGTTCTTCAAGCATTCCGATTGAAGCGGCAGCTTCTTCATTCTGTTCTTCCCGAAAGGCGTTGTCCGCAATATCTCCAGTGATCACGACGACATAATCTGACGATGGCAGGCAACTTTTTGAAATGGAATCGATAATAAGGCGGAACCTGTCACCACACTCCTTGTGTCCGACATGCAGGTCAGACAGGTGAATGATCTTTTTCACTGCTCAGTCAAAAAATGTACAATATAAAATACAGTACTCTCCGTCAGGGATTTCTAGAAATCCTCATGCCATTTCGAACGGTCGGGGGGAGCCGGTGCCGTGACTTTCTTCACTGGTTTTTCGCCGAGTTCCCTGAGAAGTACCTCTACTGCCTTTTCAATACAGGGATCGATTCCCTTTGCAAGTTGTTCGGGGCGGTCAACCACCTCGATATCGGGGGATACTCCCACGCCTTCGATGATCCATCCTTCATCCTTGTCGAATATACCGAAGCGCGGCACTGAAATATAACCACCGTCAACAAGTCTTGCATTTCCGGAAATTCCGACAAGTCCTCCCCAGGTGCGGGTGCCTATAAGTTTACCAAGTCCGAGTTTTTTGAAGAAGTATGGGAAGGCGTCGCCACCTGAAGCTGAATAGCCGTTTATCAGCATCGCCTTGGGGCCGTCGTGTGCAATGGCCGGCGATTTTCCGGGCTGCAGTCCGTTCTGATGCCAGTATGTCAATGTGTGTCGGTCGAGAAGGTCAGCCATCCTGTCGGGGATGTAACCTCCTCCGTTATAGCGTTCATCAATAATAAGGGCCTCCTTGTTCCAGTAGGTGTACATTCCGTGGAACAGTTCCTTGTTCCCGTCGGTGGATGTGTTGGGCACATGAATGTATCCTATCCTTCCTCCGGAAAGCTTGTCGACCATTGCCCTACGTTCGTTCACCCAGTTGAAGTATCTGAGCTCCAGCTCACTTCGGACAGGTTTTATTGTGTATGTACGGGCCCCGTCCGCGGATGGTTTGGAATTGACTTTTATCTCAACCGGTTTTTCTGCCTTGTTTTCAAGGAAGATATATGGATTTACAGAAGTCGTAACATCCTTTCCGTCGATGCTTATAAGGTAATCACCTTCTTTTACATCGACACCCATTTCGGTAAGCGGCGACCGCCTGGCATCATTCCAGTTTTCGCCCTGGAATATTTTTGAGATTTTGAATCTTCCCGATGCTTCGTCGGCAGTCAGCTCGGCTCCGAGAAGCCCGTTCTCGACTCTTTTTACATTCGGGAAATCTCCCCAGTCGACATAGCTGTGGCCTGCATTGCTTTCAGCCATTATCTCATTAAGTATATAGTCGAGGTCGGCCCTGTGGCTTACCGAGGGAAGCAGTGCACTGTATCGTGTTTTCATTTCGGGCCAGTCGACTCCGTGCAGATTGTTCACGTAGAAGAAATCACGGAAGATTCTCCAGGCATCGGTGTAAATCTGATTCCACTCTTTCTGTGGATCCAGTTTCATTTCAAGCCCGTCGAGGTTCAGTTTGCCGGCTCCGGCTTTCTGGCCGGGAGTGAGTTTTATTATTCCATAATCGGGTCCCGACCGGTACATTCCCATTTTTCCGTCGGCTGAAATCGATACAGACTGTGCACGGTCGAGGATTTCTTCATTCTTCTCTTCCTCTATGTTATACTTCATCAGCTTTCCGCCGCTTATGAAGATCAGTCCACCTTCGGCAGCGCCTGCAATCCTGTAATCGCCTGCTTCACCGGGAAGCGCCGTGACACGGTTGTTGATCCCATTGAAATCGATTTCCACCTTAACTGCCTTTTCTTCAGCAGGTTTTTCTTCAGCTGTTGTTTTTGCCTTTTTTGATTTGGCTGTCGTTGAAGCAGCTTCCGCGGACTTTTCTTCCCTGACCGGTTCCACATCATTCTTATCCTTGAATATCTTCGGGCTTTTCGTGGTAAGCGCCAGGGCATAAAGACGTGTTGCCCTGGTGTATATATAGTCGAAATCGTAACTTGAAAATGTCAGGTTGAAATCGCGGTCTGAGGCGAAGAAGATATAATTGCCGTCGAGACTGAATACAGGGCTATTGTCAGCGAAAGTACCATCGGTAAGCTGATGCAGTGTGCCGGCCGGGATGTCGTAAACCCAGATGGCTGATTTTTCGTTATCTCCCTCTTTTGTATAGGTTATCCAGCGTGAGTCGGGAGAAAAGTCGTAGCTTCTTATCTCGCTTGCAGTGGCCTTGTCGACTTCAGTTATTTTTCCCGTTGCAGCTTCGATGAGCTTAAGCTTCATTGTCCTGTCGAAGAAGAGAAGGTATCGGCTGTCGGGCGACCACAGGGGCTGATACATCCAGGCTGATGAATTGAAGGTAACCTGCCTGGCTTCAGCTCCCTTTTTGTTTTCGATGATCCATAGTTCATATTCGCCTGTCTTGTCGGAATAGTATGATATATATTTTCCGTCGGGCGACCAGGCCGGGAAGATCTCACGTATACCCTGGGTTTCGGTAAGGTTTTCGGTAATTCCGTTTTCGGCTGGAACTGAGAAGATGTCTCCCCGGGCATCAAAGAGAGCTCTTTTGCCTGTGGGTGATATGGCTCCGCTATGAATGTCATCCTTCACATTCTTATAATACGGAATCAGGTTGGGGTTGTCGAAATTGATATTCACTTTCACTCTTTCCGATTGACCCGACTGCAGGTTAAGCCTGTAGATATAACCGCCGTTCTCATAAACCAGCTGGTCGCCGTTGCCTGACGGCCACATGACGTCGAAATCCGTATGTCGGGTAATCTGCGAGTTTTCCTTTGTAAGCGTATTGTATTTCCAGATGTTTAGTCTCAGATCGCGGTCGGAAGCATAGAAAATATTATCACCTGACCATGTCGGGAGCTGGTCGGTTCCTTCGAAGTCGGTTATTTGTTCCGAGGTGTTTGCTTTAAGGTCATAAATCCAGAGGTTGGTTGCCCTTCCGCCTTTGTATCTTTTCCAGTTCCTGAATTCACGGTCGACCGGGGTAAACACCATTTTGGATCCATCGGGCGACAGCACTCCGAATCCTCCGTTTACAATCTGAAGAGCTTTTTCAAATTTACCGTCGAGGCTTACCAGGAAATACTTTCCCTGGCGTTCTCCGAATTCAGTACGGGCCGAACGAATAAGTATCTGCTTGCTGTCGGGTGTCCAGTCGAGTACCGCGTTGTCCCAGCCTCCCCTTGGAGGCATTACACCGACGGAGTTGTACCAGGTGAGCTGCCTCGGGACTCCTCCGTTTGAAGGGATCACGAAAATCTGGCGGGTTCCTGAATATTCACCCGAAAAGGCTATCCACTTGCCGTCGGGCGAGATTTTCGGAAAGAGCTCGAGTCCTTCATGGGAAGTCAGACGGCGGGCTTCGCCACCCGAGGAGCTTACGGTCCAGATATCTCCTGCATATACAAATGCTATCAGGTCATTGTTGATGTCAGGGAACCTGAGAAGTCTGACGTCGTCAATGGCAGAGGCTGTCAGAAAAGCGCACAGTGCAAAAAGTGACAGAGTAATGTGTTTAAATATTTTCATACATCTTAATTTTTTAATTTGATTGCTATTATTTTACTGTTTTTTCTATTCAACGTGAATAAGAGGCATAACTGTTTCCGGGTGAAGACCCTGTAACAAAGCTGATTCCGTGAGGGACTGTTGAATGCAGCCTGTCGCGGACGGTCAGTTTGCTTTAACGGCTTAAGATAAAAAATTAATTCCATTTAATGGTTTTCATCGGATTAATATCGAAATTGGCTGCAATGGAATATAAGGGCAGTCATATTACTTTTTGCCGATGAGCCGGGATTACTTTCAGTTTAAACAGTTTACCGTATGGCAGGGAAAGTCGGCCTTCAGGGTTGGCACCGACGGAGTGCTCCTCGGGGCCATTGCCGACACGGCAGGAAGGAGAAGGATACTTGATATCGGTACCGGCACCGGCCTTATTGCCCTGATGCTTGCACAGAGATGTGATGCTGAGATAGTTGCAATAGAACCTCACCGCGATTCCTTTCTTCAGGCCCGCGGGAACACACTTCAAAGTCCCTGGCCTGACAGGATCAAGCTTGTGAACAGTTCTCTCCAGGATTTCAATCCGGGCGACATGCTTTTCGACCTTATTGTTTCAAATCCCCCGTGGTTCACTGATTCGCTCAAATGTCCCGATCCGGCCAGGTCAGCCGCCCGCCATGATGATGCACTTTCAGGGCATGATCTTCTGGAAGGAGTTCTCAGACTACTCTCCTGCGACGGCATATTTCAGGTGATAATGCCGGTAACGGAAGGAAGGATCTTTATTGAAAAGGCGCTAAGCTATGGAATGCATTGCACAGGGATCACCCATATCAGCCCCACTCAGTCATCATTGCCAAAAAGAATGATAATAAGTCTGGGCAGGCAAAAATCTGATGTTTCCGAGCACTTTCTGGCGATAGAAAAGGGCAAGCGTCACGAATACACTTCCGAATTCATTGAGCTTGTGAAAGATTTCTATCTGAAACTCTGACCGTCCGGCTATGTTGTTCAGGGCAGAATTCAGGGCAAAAGAATTAGCTTTCCGCTGTTTCCTGAAAGCCGCATAGTAAACTACATATCAATGAGTTCCGATTCCGGCAGGCCGTATTCCTCTTTCATTTCTATGCCGAGTTTACGGAGTTCGCTGATGACCGGATTATAAATCTCCGGAACTACCGGCCTGTAAACACCTGTCAGGTTTATTTTCTTTTCAAGTATCATCACCACTGCCACCGATGCGGGGAGGGCCACTGTTCTGGCTATTGCCGTGTTCGTTTCGGGTGATCCGAAATCGAGCATGGATGATTTTATCACCTCCTTTTTGCCGCCGGGGTATGAAGCGAGGAAGACATGCTGCATTACCACCATGTCGCGGTCCTTTTCCGACATCATCATCTTGCTGATCATTCTTCCGGCAGTTATCTCGAAAGGTGAGGTATTAGTGTATTCGAGTTTTTCATTGCTGAAGAATCCCAGCCATTCGAGTGAGTCGAGTGCAACGGACGAAACGGGGATGCCTAGTTTGAGGGCTATGTTTTCACGAAGGTTGGCAGCCTCCAGTCCCGACCTTTCGGAAAGGAACCCGGCATAGTCCTTTCCGGTGTAATCAACAATGGTGTCGTCGAGCATGTTAAGCGCCTTCATCACATCGAGTGTTTCGCACCATCCCCTGAACCTGAATGTTCCGCGGTACATTGTGGATACTTCAGGGATACCGTAAATATCCATGTAGCTTATAGAATCCCTGTTTGGATAAACCTCCATTTCACCGACTCCCGGGAAATCGTATGAGAACCTGTTTTTGAAAAGGTCGATGGATTCAATGTTTACTTTCTCTCCGTTTTTAAGATACAAAGCGCTGTTCCGGCTTGCGAGAACCACCCCCTTGGGGCTCCATGAAAATTTATATTTCATAGGGTTATCGGCATCCTCGGGTGCAGGCAGGGCACCGCACAGCGACCAGAACTTCTCAACCTTGCCGCCTTTGGAGTGAATATGGTCGATCACCTTCTTTGCAGTCATGTGATCGATTCCGGGATCAAGTCCTATCTCATTGAGAAGAAGCGTTCCCGACTTCTTTGCAGCCTCTTCGAGAGCCTTAATTTCGGGTTGTACATAGGACGTGGTTACAAGAGGCTTTCCTGATTTTATACATGCACGGGCGGCAACGGCATGATACCTGTAAGGAAGGAATGAAACCACTATATCATGCTGACGTACAAGTTCGTCCAGCACTTCAGTCTCATCAGACGACCATCTCAACGACGACCCGTTGGGATGACCCTTTATCATCCTGTCGGCCTTTTCTTTTGTGGTGGTGGCAATCTTTACGGCATAATTATTACTCAGCAGGAATTCCACCATCGGCTTTACAACCAATCCTGCTCCCAGGATAAGGACTTTTTTCATTTCCGTTATGATATTCGTTTATAATCCTTACAAGTTACGAAAATAGGTGAAACAGAACAATGATAATTGTTACCTGAAGGGAGGCTTTTTATCCGGTGCCTTGGCAAAAAAAATTATCTTTGTTGATGATCAATTACTGAAATGTTTCCTGCTTTTCCCCATGGCCAACAAGCAAAAATATGCCGAGACACCGCTGATGAAGCAGTACTATAACATCAAGGCGAAGCATCCTGATGCTATTCTGCTTTTCAGGGTCGGCGATTTTTATGAGACCTTCGGTGCGGATGCCATAAAGACCTCCGAAATCCTGGGCATCACCCTCACCAGGAGGGCAAACGGTGCCGCCTCTTCTGTTGAGCTGGCGGGATTTCCCTATCATGCCCTCGACATCTATCTTCCAAGGCTGGTCAGGGCAGGGCAGAGGGTGGCGATATGCGAACAGCTTGAGGATCCTAAACTGGCAAAGAAAATAGTAAAGCGGGGGATTACCGAGCTCGTGACACCGGGAGTTTCGCTTGATGATAACGTCCTTACCCACAAGGAAAATAACTTTCTGGCTGCTGTCCACATCGACAAGAAAGCTGCAGGGGTCGCTTTTCTCGATATCTCAACGGGCGAGTTCCTTGCAGCTGAAGGCAGCTTTGAATATATCGACCAGTTGCTGAGTAACTTTCAGCCCAAGGAGGTTCTTTATGAGAAGAGGAAGAAAGAGCTCTTCACTGAGAACTTCGGAACAAAATTCTATACCTTCAGGCTCGACGACTGGATCTTCACCCCGGAAGCGGCAAGCGACAGGCTCCTGAAGCAGTTCGAGACCACCTCGCTCAAGGGATTCGGAGTACAGAACCTGGCGCTGGCGGTTATCGCGGCAGGCGCTGTGCTGCACTACCTCGATATTACCCAGCACTCTCAGCTGGGACATATCACAAACCTGTCGAGGATAGATGAGGACAGGTACGTGTGGCTCGACAAGTTCACCATCAGGAACCTTGAGCTGTTCCATACACCGTATGAGGGGGCCCGCACCTTTATTGATGTGATCGACCGTACCATTTCGCCGATGGGAGGGAGGATGCTGAAGAGGTGGGTTTCACTTCCGCTGAAAGACATTCAGCCTATAGCTGACAGGCACGATATAGTGGAATATCTTATGTCGTCAGTGGATGTAATGCACGAAATTGCCGTACTGCTACAGCAGGTGGGCGATCTAGAGAGACTGGTCTCAAAAGTGGCTGTCGGCAGGGTGAATCCCCGGGAAGTGCTTCAGCTGAAGAGAGCCCTGAGGGCAGTCGTCCCGATAAGGGAGATATGTGACAAAAGCGGATGCGGTCCTCTTAAGATACTTGGGGAACAGCTTAATCCCTGCCAGACAATAGCCGACAGGATAGAAAGGGGACTTAACAGCGATCCTCCCGCCCAGCTTATCAGGGGGAAGGTGATTGCAGAAGGAGTTTCCGATGAGCTTGATGAACTCAGGATAATACTCTACAGCGGCAAAGATTATCTCAATGAGCTGCAATCGAGGGAAATACAAAGGACGGGCATCAGCTCGCTCAAGGTGAGTTTCAACAACGTGTTCGGGTATTATATTGAAGTAAGGAACACTCATAAGGACAAGGTTCCCCCGGAGTGGATACGAAAGCAGACCCTGGTGAGTGCCGAACGCTACATCACGGCCGAACTCAAGGAATACGAGGAGAAAATACTGGGCGCCGAGGAGAAGATCATTGCACTCGAGACGAAGTTGTTCAACGATCTTGTCCAGTCAATAGTGGAATATATTCCACCCATCCAGCTGAATTCGTCGCTGATAGCCAGGCTCGACTGTCTTTATTCCTTCGCCGTGGTATCGAAGGAGAATGATTATGTCAGGCCTGTTATGGATGATTCTTTCAGGCTTGATATCAAGGACGGACGTCATCCTGTGATAGAAAAGCAGCTTCCTCCCGGGGAATCGTACGTGCCGAACGATCTCTTTCTCGATTCCGACGACCAGCAGATAATAATACTGACGGGTCCGAACATGTCGGGTAAGTCGGCTCTTTTGCGTCAGACTGCCCTGTCGGTGCTTATGGCCCAGACAGGCTGTTTTGTTCCGGCCAGGGAAGCAAACATCGGCATTGTCGACAAGATCTTCACCAGGGTTGGGGCATCCGATAACATTAGCCTTGGCGAGTCGACTTTCATGGTTGAGATGAACGAGACGGCCAGCATACTGAATAACCTTTCCGACAGGAGCCTGGTCCTTCTCGACGAGATCGGCCGGGGAACAAGCACTTACGACGGAATATCGATTGCCTGGGCCATGGTTGAATATCTTCATGAGAACAGGCACAGGGCAAAGACGCTGTTTGCCACCCATTATCATGAGCTGAATGAGATGGAAAACTCATTTCCCAGGGTTAGGAATTATAATATTTCGATAAGGGAATTCAACAATAAAATAATTTTTCTGAGGAAGCTTAAACGTGGGGGCAGTGAACATAGTTTCGGGATCCATGTTGCCAGGATGGCAGGTATGCCCCGGAGCGTCGTGTCGCGTGCAAGTGACATACTTAAGGAGCTTGAGCAAAGTCATGAAAGGCAGGAGCTTACCAAGCCCATTGCCGGACTGGCCAGTCAAAGGGAAGGATACCAGCTGAGCTTTTTCCAGCTCGACGACCCCGTTCTGAAACAGATAAGAGACGAGATACTCGATCTGGACATCGAAAACCTCACACCGATAGAGGCCCTGAACAAGCTGTACAACATAAAGAAGTATCTGAAATAAAGCGAAATACAATGGAAGCCAGCCGTTCAGGGTTCAGCGTTCGAGCAAGTCTTGATCTGGCGCCACACGGTTTGATGCCTAAAGGCCCAAGTCTCATATATTCAGCAATTTCCTCATCAATCACTAATTGTTAATTGCTCATTGTTCATTGCTAATTGCTAATTGTTTAAAGTGTTCTTCATAAAGTCCCTTCAAAAACCAGCGGGCGTTAATACCAAGGTGTCTGTTCTTGTAGCCTCCCTCCTGGATCACGAGAATCGGTAATTTCATAGTTCCTGCCATTCTGCCGTTTTTCAGGAAATCTTCCGGCGACAGCAGCCAGGTACCTGTCGGGTCTCCTTTGGATGTGTCAAGACCCAGGCAGATGATCAGATAGTCGGGTTTGAATCTTCTTATGATTTTCAGGGCATGGCTAAGAGTTTCCCTGTATTCCTCACCGTTGATAACCTCCTTCAGGGGGAAGTTGAAATTATACCCGGTGCCTTCACCGTTTCCCTTCTCTTCGGTGAAGCCTGAGAAATACGGATAGGCAAATGAAGGATGGCCGTGGATCGAGACTGTAAGCACGTCGGATCTGTCGTAGAAGATCTGCTGTTGTCCGTTCCCGTGGTGATAATCCATATCAAGTATTGCGACTCTGCCATACCTGCTAAGGTAGTTTGCCGCGATGGCCGCGTTGTTGAAATAGCAGAAACCGCCGAAAACGAAGCGTTCCGCATGATGTCCGGGAGGTCTTGTCAGGACATAAGCTATCCGGTTTCCTTCCAGGATGGAGTCAGCGGCAGTCAGCGCGCAGTTCACTCCCCATCTTGCTGCCTTGTATGCATTTATATTAAGCGGGGTAAAAGTGTCAATGCAATAGTAACCTGCCCTGACCGACAGTTCTTTTGGCGGCCGTGCAACATTGCGGATGGGGAAGACATAAGGATAGACCGAACGGTCAGGTCCGATTGACATACAGACCGTCTTAAAGTATTTTACATAGCCGCGGTCATGTACATCATAAATGAACTTGTCGGGATATTCTTCAACCTTTTCCTCTGAAACATATCCCAGTTTGTTTATTTCCCTGAGGATGCTTTTGACTCTTACAGGGGATTCCACGTATCCGACTTCCCTCACGTGGTGAATCTGATGCCTGGCGTTTACGAATAGTTTTATTTTGAACCTGTTGCTTTCAGCTTTTTGTTTTTCGGGCCGGTGTTTTTTAATATATCGTGCAGGCCGGAGTTTTACAGGGTCTTCCTTTACGCTTGAGACTACCATTCTTATGTATTCCATGGGGCAATAATCCCCGTATTTTCGTTTCAGTATAGCCCTTATTATCTTCTTAAGCTCATTTGCCCTGAGAGGTCGTCCTGAGCCAAGATCGTCGTATACCAGGTAGGGAGGACAGTCGTCTTCGGGTTTTACGGGTGTTTCATATTTTGTGTTAATAATCGGGAAGGCGCCGTAGCGTTCATAGAACGCGAGCCTTTCTGCATTCTGCCCGATAAGTGTCTTGTCTTTGCACAACTCCGGGTCATCAGGAAGGCATTCAAAGAATATCCCTATTGTACCCAGGGATAAAGCCTCTTCTCTCAGTCTCTCATAAAGTGATCCGCCAACACCCGATGTTGGTCTTCCGGGTGTAACGGCCAGATAATCAAGGTAACATAATTTCAGGTCCGACATGTACATCAGGATGGCAAAACCCCTTATGTTTCCTTTATAATCGTCAGCAATCAAAAGGGATGTCTGGAATTTCTTTTCCACGGGGTTTGCCATCTGTAGAAAGATATTTTCGATTTGATTTTCAGAAACAGCAGGGAACTGCAGTTTCATGATTTCCCTGACTCTGTAAATAACCGGCCTGTTGCCATCAAGAAATGGATTGAATATTTTTCTGATCCTGAACATTTTCTTTGTTTTTAATGTGGACAGTTTGAGCGGTGTTTATCCGGGAAAGTCATCCGTGAAGAACTTAAAAACACATCCGCATAGATAAATTGGGGCGCAATATAGCAATAATTATCAGTTAGTGTTCAGCTGTTCTTTGCAGGTTCAGGGATAATTTTGCACCTTTGCGTCAGGAAAAACAACGGAAAATGAGAAGAGTGATTTTTCTTTTTGTGGCAGTGATATTCACTGCTGCTTCCTGCGATGTAAGCAAGACAAGCCTGTTCGGCAGCAGAAAAACCGAAAAGGAACCGGAAGGGACCTCCATCAAAGCTACGGTGCTTATGCCTGCAACTCCCATTCCCGCACCCATAAAGGAGGTTGAGGAGACGCTGGTTCCCGATGGGGACATTGAGCCTTCGCCGGGAAAATACTTCGTCATAATCGGAAGCTTCAGAGATCCTGATAATGCCAGGGAGCATCAGGCTCTGGTTGGAAAGGACGGATTTGTTTCAGAGCTTCTGAAGAATGAAGCAGGATTGTACAGGGTTTCAGTTATGGCAACCGATGACATTATTTCTGCAAGAAACGAGATCGGAAGGATACGTTCAAAATTCCCTTCATACTCCGACACCTGGCTTCTAATCAGAAAGTAACCGTTTTCACCGGCATCGTTTCAGTTAATACAGAAGCAGGCAGAACGTCTGCATGCTTCTCCATCCGTGCATATCCGCCGTAAAAAAAAAGAAAACAGATGACTTGCAAAAGCGGATTATTCAATATATTTCCGCTTTAAAACATTAATGTACCAGCAGGTGCATCATGACAGGAAAGAGGACAAGGCTGAGTTTCCGGGAAAGAATCTTTAAGCTGCTTTTCGTAGCAGGCGATAAATACAAATCAATGCTCAGGTGGCTTGAAGATCTCTGCCGCTTTGTTCTTGTCATATCCATATCCCTTTTCCTGATAGGTTTTCTTTTATATGTGGGCTTCATTGTCTCAGAGGAAAGCCTGACAGGAATCAGGGCTGCTTTCAGGATACTCTTCGTGCTGATTTATTTCGCGAAATACATTCCTGAATTGCTGGCACCGCGCAGGATATTCAATGGCTCGCCGGTTTTCAGGGCGATTGTGTTCCTGCTGTGTACGGCAGTTTTCATTGCCAACTTCATAACGCCGGAAAAGCCATCTTCAATATGGACCCACTTCCATGGAACGGTTCCCATCATCATCGCCCTCTTTCTGATGACTATTTTGAGAATGTCGAAACTTCTCAGGAGGATTAGTACGGTGAAGATCCAGCCGGCAATGGTTTTTTCCATTATATTTCTGATTATAATATTCATAGGAACAGGTTTTCTGATGCTTCCGAAAGCCAATTACCAGAATGTTTCCTTCCTCGATGCCCTTTTTACATCAGTGAGCGCAGTGTGTGTTACCGGTCTGCAAGTCACTGATACGGCAACATCCTTCACAATGATGGGCCAGATTATTATCCTTATCCTTATCCAGCTTGGCGGTCTGGGAATAATGACATTCACTGTTTTCTTCAGTTACATCTTTACTTCCAGTTCATCCTTCCGCGACGGAATTCTCCTGACGGAGCTTTTTTCATCCGAGTCGATGGGAAACTTTTATAATATACTTGCCAGGATATTCCTTATTACTTTGCTCACTGAAGCTGCCGGATCGCTTCTTATATACGGGGTACTTGAACATGATGCGGCCGACAGGATTTTCTTTTCCGTCTTTCACTCGGTGTCAGCTTTCTGCAATGCCGGGTTCTCAACTCTATCCGACGGGTTGGCAACAGAGGGCATCAACCGGAACGCTTCTCTGAAAATAATAATATCCATACTTGTCATACTCGGCGGAATAGGATTCCCTGTGCTTCTTTTTGTATATCGCTATGCCAGGTATCTGTTCCAGGTTGTTTTAAGAAAGATCAGAAGGAGGCAGAAGCCCATAAGGCCGGAACAGCGTAACATTCCGGTAAGGATAGTGATTGCAACCACCGTGATTCTTATACTGGCCGGGATGGGGCTATTCCTGTTATTTGAACAAAATGGAAGCCTTAGCGGTAAAGATACCGGGATAAAACTGGTGGACGCCTTTTTTGGGAGCGTAAGCGCGAGATCGTCGGGATTCAGCAGCATGAATGTATCTCTCTGGAGCTATCCCACTGTTTTTATGATGATGATGTTGATGTGGATCGGTTCTTCTCCGGGTTCAACGGGAGGAGGTATCAAAACCACAACTTTCGCCATAGCGTTGATGTCGTCATGGAGTTATATCAGGGGAAGAGAGTACCTCAGGGTGAACAACAGGGAGATAAGCAATGATACAATCAGGAGGGTTCTGGCCATAATTTTTTTCTCCCTGATATTTCTGACGGCCGGATTCTTGGGCCTGATGGTGGCGGAGCCTGGCAGGAATCCGGTTCATCTTCTTTTTGAAACAGTTGCAGCATATAGCACAACAGGATTGAGCCTGGCCGATCCCTCAACATTTACGGCTGCCGGTAAGTTGATCATAGTTTTTATGATGTTCATAGGAAGGATAGGTCCGCTGACACTTCTTGCAGGAATATTTACCGCCCATGGAAGAAGGTATTCAAGATACCCTGAAATTGATATTGTTATAAACTGACAAAATATGAAGTACATTGTAATTGGTCTGGGCTACTTCGGATCAAATCTGGCCTCCAGGCTCACCAGTATGGGCCATGAGGTGATAGGAGTGGATAATCATCCTGAAAGACTTGATGAACTGAAAGATAGCGTCACCACGGTGATGAAGATGGATGCTACCAATGTGAATGCTGTCAGGAGCCTGCCCCTCGATGATGCAGATGCGGTAATTGTGGCTATAGGCGAGGACGTCGGTTCTTCCATACTGGCAGCATCCATACTGAAAAATCTGAAGGTGAAGCGCATAATTGGCAGGGCTATTCATCAGACTCATCAGAGCATACTGAATCAGATAGGGATAGATGAGGTGGTAATGCCGCTTGAGGATTCTGCATCTCACCTCGCGTCGATGCTTCAGATGAAGAATACCCGGAGAGTTATAGAACTCAACGAAGAGTATGCAGTGGCTGAGATCCTGGTCCCGTCCAAATATATCGGTCATGCTCCCGAAACCATAAATATCGGGGAAAGATTCCATCTAAGGCTTATTGCCATTAAAAATCCTCCCAAAGACGGTGTTCTGACATCCTTGTTCAAAAGGGACTACAAGGTCAATATGTCGTTTGATCCGCTTGCCCCGCTTTGCGAAAAGGACATCCTTGTTGTGGCCGGCCGCATCCTTGATATAAAGAGATTCATAGAAAGTTAATACCATCAATCTGATAAGTCATGACAAATTACATCATTCTGGCCCTGTGCATTATTGTCGTTCTTGCCTACATTTTCGATATATCGGGTAAATATTCCAGGATCCCTTCGGTAATACTTCTGATATTCATGGGTATTGTGCTTCAGCTCGTTCTCAGGCACCTGCCCATCAGTATCCCGAATCTTCAGCCGGTGCTTCCCGTAATCGGAACCATCGGACTGATTTTGATAGTTCTGGAAGCAAGTCTGGATCTGAAGCTCGAGAAAAGCAAGAAAGGCATTATATTGAAATCAATTACGGCAGCATTCTTTTTGTTCCTGCTTTTCACGGCTATCCTTACGTTCATGCTGACCAAATTCTTCGGGTATTCATTCAGGGATTCAGTACTTAACGCGATGCCGCTTGGAATAATAAGCAGCGCTGTTGCCATCCCTGCCGCATCGCTTCTCAAACCCTCAGAAAAAGAGTTTGTTGTTTATGAGAGTTCATTTTCGGATATTTTCGGTATAATATTTTTCGACTTCATATTGCTGGGAGATGGTCCCATCGGCGACAGTATTATGGCTCTTGGTTTTAAAAGTTTGATAACCATAGTGCTGGGGGTTGTTACCACACTTATACTTGCCGCCCTTCTTCACAAGATCTCCTACCATGTGAACTACGTTCTCATTATAACCTCAATTGTGCTGATTTATACTCTGGCCAAAATGTTGGTACTTCCTGCTCTTCTTCTTGTCATGATATTCGGGCTTACCCTTTCGAACAATCACCTGCTTGAACGTGATTTCCTTAAAAAGTACGTTAATTTTGAAAAATTCCGAACCGATATCAAGTCATTCAAAACCATTCTCATAGAACTCACATTTCTCGTACGATCCTTATTCTTCATAATCTTTGGTTTCTATGTGAAGGTGGAAGGTTTGCTACAATGGGACAACTTATTGATAGCAAGTGCCATAACCCTTGGAATATTCTTGCTCAGGTACTTGTTTTTCAAGTTTATTCTCAGGATGAATCCCGTCCCGCTGGTATATTTCGGCCCCAGGGGACTGATTACCATTCTTCTTTTCATCAGTATTCCTCAGGTATCGAGAATTCCATTTTTAAATGAGGAGGTAATAACTATTGTAATACTTATGACCATTATTCTGATGACTGTCGGGAATATGGTGAGCCGAGGAGAAAAACCTGAAGCACTGTTGATAACGGAAGATGAAAAGCCTGATCCACAGTTCATTCCGACAGATGAAAAACCTGAAGAAAGGCTTTCGGAATAATTGACTACCTTCATTGTTTTATATTCCCAGGTTCTGTTAAATAAATAACAATATGCTTAAACAGAGTAAGATGCAAAAGATTAGATTGGTAGCTTTAATATTACTGATCAGCCAGCCCCTTGTCCATTCACAGGCCGGGAAGGTAAAGCAGGTTAAGCTTACGGATTTTGAACTTCAATCTTCGGCGGTCATAAATGCAGGAGGGGAGGAGATATCCCTTCCGGGCTACATTTCAAAGGACTACTGGTACCCTGTAAAGGTTCCTTCTACGGTTCTTTCGGCCCTGGTTGCCAACGGTGTTTACCCCGACCCGAACATGGGGCTGAACAATATGCTGATACCCGATGCATCGGATGAGTTCAACAAGCAATACGATCTCGAAAGATTCAGTTTTCTGCCCAATGATCCCAATCCATGGAAGAAACCCTACTGGTACCGAACCGAATTTCATGTGCCGGCCCTTGATAAGGGACGTCATTTTCAGTTGATATTCAAGGGTATAAATTACCGTGCAGCGGTATGGGTCAATGGTTCCCGGGTGGCTGATTCCACTGATATGGCCGGGATGTTCGCACAATACAGCCTTGATGTAAGCAGGTTCATAAAGCCGGGAGAGTCCAATGCCCTTGCCGTAAAAATATATCCCCTTGATTATCCGGGGACGCCGGCCACTGAGCAGCTGAAGGCATTTGATGATTTTTACCCCAATGGTGGTCCGACTGGCGACATAGGAAAGAATGTAACCATGCTCTGTTCGGTAGGGTGGGACTGGGTTCCTCCGGTGCGTGACCGCAACATGGGAATCTGGCTGCCGGTATATCTCCGGACAACGGGCGGTGTTACCATCGGAAATACTAAGATCACAACTACATTTCCGGAAGAACGGGATACATCGGTCGCGAAAATCTCACTTGGACTGACTCTTTTCAACCATACTGCTTCCAGTGAAAAGGGAAAACTTACGGTGACTATTTCTCCTGAGAATTTCAGCGGACGACCGGTTCAGTTTTCCAGGAATGTGTCAGTGAAAGCCAATGCATCCGAAACATTGGAACTGAATCCTGATAACACCAGGGAGCTTACTTTCAGCAAACCGGCAGTATGGTGGCCCAACGGTTACGGCAAGCCGAACCTGTACAGGATAAACCTGAGCTATACCGGGCAGGCGGGTGTTTTGGATGATACTACTTTCCTCTTCGGTGTAAGGACGGTTTCGTCAAAGTCGGTTGAAATAAACGGCAACTGGAGACGCGATTTCTATGTGAACGGCAGGAGAATTCATCTTACCGGGGGAGCCTGGGTTCCCGATTTCATGCTTAACCGCGATTCGCTGAGGTATGATTATGAGTTGAGGCTCTGCAGGAATGCAAACATAAATCTGGTAAGAATATGGGGAGGCGGAGTCACTCCCCGCGATGAGTTTTTTGACGCGGCCGACAGGTACGGATTGCTTGTATGGTCCGATTTCTGGATTACCGGCGATACTCAGGGAGAGTTCAAGGGCTCGCCCGATTGGCCTTTCGAGACAGAAGTGTTTAAGCGGAATGTCGAAAGTACCATTCTGAGGATAAGGAATCACCCGAGCCTTCTTGTTTGGACCGGAGGCAATGAAGGCCATGCCAGGAGGGAGCTTTATGATTTCATGAGAAACAGTATAATTTCGCTCGACGGCACCCGGCCTTTTATCCCGAGTTCTTCGGGTTTTGCAAAGTTGCCCGATGGCTGGCCGGCCTCATGGCCCGATAATAATCCCAGCGGTGTTTACAGCGGCGGGCCTTATACCTGGCAGGATCCGGTAAGCACCTACAAGAGATCGGTGTCGGCCAGGGACTGGGTGTTCAAGGATGAAACCGGACTGCCATCCATGCAGCCTTACAATATATTGCCGAGGATAATACCCGACCTGATTTGGGACAGGACCCTGCCTTATCCTCTCAACAACACCTGGGGTTATCATGATGTGTGTACCGGTAACGGGCGCTGGGATCATTATTACCGCGACATGATAAAGCGGCACGGGGAAGCTGAAAGCATGGAGCAGTTCTGCGATAAGATGCAGCTGATGAATGCAGTCGGATACCAGGGAATCTTCGAGGCAGCCGGACATAAACTGAATGATATCGGTGGCGTTATGCTCTGGAAGCTGAATGCAGCCTTCCCGAGCCTTGTATGGCAGGTGTATGACTGGTTCCTGATGCCGAACGCCGGCTACTACTTCATGCAGAATGCATGCGAGCCGGTTCATGTTCAGCTTAACCTTCTTAATAACAAGGTGACTGTGCTTAACAGATCGTACAGGGACCTTGCAGAACTGACCGTGCAGGCTGATGTTTATTCGATTGATTCCAAAAAACTGTTTACCGGAAAGGCCGGAATTGATCTCGGCCCCACGGATGTAAAGGAATCCATTGAACTTGACAAGGTGTTGAAGGAAGCAGGTGGAATCTCTTTTGTTATCCTGAACCTGAGTGACAGGGCCGGAAACATTGTTTCACACAATACATACTGGATATCGCCATCAGGGGAATACAAGGCGCTTGATGATATGGCTGCCTCGGGAGTGGAAACAACAGTGCTGAAGGCAGAAGCTGAAGGAAGCGATTTTAGCTGGAAGATCCGCGTCAGGAACAATCAGGAAGGGATCGCCTTTTTCATCAGGCCCCAGGCGCTTACAGACGGAGAGGAGATACTGCCTTCATTCTGGTCGCAGTCTTATTTCACGCTTGCACCGGGAGAGGCAACCGAGCTTACGCTTAGCTGCCCGCGGGCAAAGCTTTCAGGTGCTGCGCCCGTGCTTAAAGTGTCGGGATGGAACGTGCCGGCAGTATATACGGAATTGGAAGTCAAATAATAAAGTTGCTTATCACACTGATGAGATAAGCTTCAATTATTGTAATTCAGACCACCTTCCCTCCCGATAGCTATCGGGGCTTCCCCCAAATATAGGGGGAAGGAGCCCGCTGGGGCTGGAGATTTATTTCCTGGGAAGTGAAGTCAGAAAATAGCAGAATGAACATTAACTAATTGGTTATTGAAAATATTTTGAATAGTTGAAAACATATGTCACTTGCTTTTACAAATGCCAGGATATTCACAGGTACTGAAACGATAGAAGGGAAGGTGCTGATAGTCAGAGGTAATAAAATCGATTCCATCACAGAGCCCTTTTCTATCCCCACGGAATGTGAAATAATCGACTGCGGAGGGAACCATCTGTCGGCAGGATTCATCGATCTTCAGATTGCCGGTGGTTGCGGATATCTCTTTTCCTCTGATCCAACACCTGAAGCTCTGGCTGCCATAACACGCGCTATTGTCCGTACGGGAACAACAGGTTTTCTGATCGCGATCCCGACCAATTCAATGGAAGTTTACAGGCAGGTCATTAAAGTTGTGGCTGAGAATCCGCATCCGGCCCTTCTCGGATTGCATATAGAAGGGCCCTTCATTAATCCGCTGCGCAGAGGTGCTCATATCATGGAATATATCAGGCCTCCGGTCAAGGAGGATGTCGAAGCCATTGTCTCTCAGGCAGCAGGTGTCATCGGAATGATGACGCTGGCACCGGAACTCTGCAGCCCTGAGGTCATTGAACTGTTGAATAATCACGGAATAGTGGTTGCAGCAGGTCACAGCAATGCCACCTTTAATGAAGCAGTGGAAGGATTCAGGAATGGAATAAGGACAACAACCCATTTGTACAATGCAATGTCGCCGCTTCATCACAGGAATCCCGGTCTGGCGGCAGCAGTGTTCCAGACCCCCGGGGTTTTTGCAAGCATTATTGCCGATGGAATACATGTTGATTACAACATGGTATCCATAGCCAAGAAGCTCCTGGGCAACAGGCTTTTCCTTATTTCCGATGCAGTGGAGGAAAACCGGAAGGAAGCCTATATGCACATCAGGAGGGAAGACAGATTCACACTTCCTGACGGTACCCTTTCAGGATCGGCTCTTACCATGATGAAAGCAGTGGAAAATTGCGTAAAACATGTGTCCATACCACTTGAAGAGGCCCTTAGGATGGCAACGCTTTATCCGGCCAGGGTAATGAGAATTGCCGGCAGGGGCAGCATTGAACCCGGATACAGAGCTGATCTTGTTGTTTTTGATGATGATTTCAAAGTGCAAAAGGTCTGCATGAATGGTGCCCTTATATGAACCCGGGTATCTGAGCGCATGATAAACTGAAAATACCAGGTTGATGTCCAGGCAACTGACAATATTAATTACAGCACTCTTACTGACAGTTTTTTCGGCCTGTTCGGAAAATGATACCCGCTATACCTTCAGTCATGGTGCAATAATCAGGGGAGATACATCGGTAAAGGAGATTGCCCTTGTTTTCACGGGTGATGAATTCGGTGACGGACTTGAGTCCATCACGCGGTTGTTGGAAGACGAAGATATCAAAGCATCTTTTTTTTTCACGGGGAAGTTTTACAGGAACAGGGAATTTGAACCATGGATAAGATTGCTGGTTGCAGGCGGAAATTACCTTGGCTCGCACTCCGACAATCATCTCCTGTATTGCGACTGGGTGAAAAGAGACAGTCTTCTTGTTAGCCGTGAGGAATTTCTTAATGACCTTGAAGCCTCATATGACGAATTACAGAAACACGGTATCAGTAAGGAAGAGGCGCCTTATTTCCTTCCTCCGTATGAGTGGTATAATGATACCATTGCCTCATGGACCGGGGAATATGGGCTTCAGCTTATAAATTTCACGCCCGGCACAAGGAGCAATGCCGATTACACGCATCCGGAGATGGGTTCTGCTTATGTTGACAGCAGGACAATTCTGAATTCGATTCTGTCGTATGAAAGCAGTTCCGGAACCGGATTGAACGGATTTATCCTTCTTGTTCATGCCGGTACGGATCCCCGCCGGACTGACAAATTCTATCTCCTGCTTCCTGAACTCGTGAAAGAGTTGAAAGTCAGAGGTTATCGCTTTGTAAGTATTGACAGGCTTCTTAAGGAAGCAATTACAAAGATCAGCAGTTGACGGAACTATCCTCAGATTATTCAGCCTGGTGTATTACAGTTTGCGGCAATGGTATTTCAATACCTTCCCTGTCGAATGCTATCTTGAGTCTTTTTCTTAGTTCTCCTGTTATTTCCCACTGCTTAAGCGGTTTGGTGTCACCAAGGATTTTAATGACAATGCCATGGTCGGCAAAATTCTGCACCCTGAGGAATTTAGGGGGAGTGATAATGGAATCCTTGAAGTTCGGGTCTTCAGCAAGTTCCCTGCCTGTCCTGTCGACCACATCGATAAGATGTTCGAGATTGGTGCTGTAGTCAACGCAGACTTCAAGATTAACCCTGGCAAAGTCTTTCGAGAGATTTGAGACCAGGACAATGGATCCGTGATTAATATGATGAACAGTGCCGTCCAAATCCCGTAAAGTGGTCTTTCTGAGGGTTATGTCCTGAACAGTACCTTCAGTGCCGTCTATTTTAACCACATCACCTATCCGGTATTGGTTTTCGAGAATCATGAACAGGCCGGTTATGACATCCTTTATCAGGTATTGTCCGCCGAAACCGACTGCAACCCCTACAATTCCGGCACCTGCAAGAATAGGTCCTATTTTCATACCAAATTCCTGCAGTATCATCAATATTGCCAGGACTATGAGGACTACCCTGAGGGCGCCCCTGAAAATATGGATAAGGGTATCCTCCCGCTTCTTTTCTGCTTCGATCGACGTATCTTCATCTCTTACCACCGCGATCCTTACAGTCCTGACTATTATTCTTCCCAGTATTCTGTTAAGCAGGTATGCCAGTACCCCGATAAACACTATTCTTAGCCCATGATGAAGAAGCCAGGGAACCAGATTATCAATCCATTCGGTAAAACTTTCGTGCATTTTCAATAGTCGATTACAATGTTAAATAAAAGCTCTGCAAGATAGTAAAAAATGGCCGCGTACCGCAACTAGTTACCAGCCCGGAGTGAAGTTCAGACCGAACTGGATATTTTTAAATCCTCCGTTCTGAAAAGGTACAGCAACATAAGGTTCAAGGATGAGATAACCCATCACGTTAACCCTTACGGAAGCTCCGGTGCTTATTATTGGCGAGCTTTCATTCTTCTTTTCCGGTATTTCCTGAATGTTACTCAGATTCAAGGTTTCAGGCTTCAGATTAAATGACACCTTTGTTCCTTCACTCCATGCCAGTCCTGCATCGACAAACAGGTTGATGTCGGCGAGGAAGAATTTCGATTTGATAAGAGCCAGCCTTTCGGGACCCGAGAATGGGAACCGTAGTTCGGCATTTCCTACCACTATCCTTGTTCCCGAGAGCCACGATATGTCGAACCTGTTATCTTCGGCTGCAGAGCGGTCGTATCTTATATCTTCATAACCTCTTATAATCCATGGATATCCCAGGTAAAATGGCATTATAACCCCGTCTTTTGCATCTTTCCCGAACATACCGTAGTTGTAGAACCTCAGGGCAAAGGTGGCAGGCCGGGCATAAAAGTATTTCCTGTAATCGGCCAGGGTTGTAAATATGTTTGCCGCTCCAAAGTATTTTTCAAGCTGGAGCCTTGCCCTGTGGCCCTGCATGGGCGCTGTCATGCCGAAATAGGAATTGTCTTCCACGTACGCGAGTGATATCTGCTGGAAGTTATCTCCCTTCGGGGCTTTCAACTTCTCTTTATTTCCGCCGATGGGAATCTGATCCAGGGTATAATAATAATTGTATCTGTCGAACCTGTAATAGTACCACGATGATGAAGCCTGCGATTCAAACCTTCTGGTCTGCGAAAGGGGATATGAAGCGAACAATGAAATATTATCCGCGAACATCCTGATGAAGTTGACCATGAAATTGTAGACCGGGAGTTGACTGTCTTTATACGGGATGGTATCCAGGACCAGGTTCATTCCTCCCATAAGGTATGGTATGTGGGAGACAGCTCCGCCCCATTTTACCTTGCTCTTCTGGTTGATGAACGCGACTTGTCCTCCGAAATCATATATTTCTCCGTTAAGGTTAAGGGAGGTGAAGAGCTGATTATTTCCTACCATGTCGCTGAAGATCGCGTTGACACTGCCGGCCATCCCGTTCCTGTAGATCCCGGTTGATACGCCTACGCTTGCGCTGTTGGAAATGTAATCGAGCTTGAAGCGCGATTTGTAGGGTATAATTTTCATCGAATCGACTTCCAGTTTAGGCATTTCCGCTCTGTTGAAAAGCCCTTTGTCCACTATGTTCGCGGCGGCATGCTTCAGTGGAGGAAGAGTGGCCGCGCTCATGTCGGTAAAGTTACGGTCGACCTCGATCCTGTCAAACTGACTTTCTTCGGCTGTCCATATCTCGTAATAAGTTTTTCTGTAGTAGTTGTAGGCGATCAGCTTACCTCCCGACGGAACGCTGATGGCAGGAGAATAGGCTGTTATCCCGCTGATGCCTCTGGCATAATCAGTGAGACGGTATACCCGTTCGCTTTCCAGTTCGTATTTGTATAAATTTCTGAAACCGTCAGCATCTGAGAGGAAGAAAATCCCTTTCCCGTCGGGCGAGAAACAGGGATTCAGGTTGAAAGCATCGCCGAACAGGTCGATTACTTCGGTGGTTTTCTTCTCCAGGTCGTAAATCGCGATGTCGAAGCTGAACTTCTTTTTTCCGGGGACATCATTTATCCGTTCCTGTGAGTATACGATGTATCTCCCGTCGGGCGACCATGCAGGATGAATGTTGGATGCAAAATCGCCGGTCAGCCGCTCTGCTTCGAATGTATTCAGGTCGAACAGGTAGAGATCGCTGATCCCGTCCACCTGTCCGGTTACGACTATCTTGCCGCCGTCGGGCGACCATGCAGGATTCGAGAAGGACTGAACTCCCGGTATCCGGTATTCCCTTGTTATTTTTGACCGTGCCACGTCGAGAATCGCGAGTTTGTTTACCCCCTTGCTGAAAACGACAAATGCAAACTTTTTGTCGTCGGGCGACCATGTTCCTGCCGATTCAATGAAGTTGAAGTCATCTATTTCATTATCCCTTACCACACTCGAAAGTTTCTTTATAATTTTTCCGGTTCTCGCATCGGCAAGGAAGAGATCAAGGGTGAAAAGATCCTTCTCGGAGAAAAAAGCAAGGTATTTTCCGTCGGGGCTGATTGAAGGAGAGATGTTTGTTTCACCTGCATTTGCTTTTGAAACTACCATCCTTCCGACAGGACTGTCGCTTTTCCCCTCAAGGTATTTTTTATAGTGTTCCTCGGAGGCAAGTCTCCATAAAGCTGAGATTGTACTTTCCTCGTAGCCGAGAACTTTTTTTACAGCTTCATTGACTCCCAGCTCGGCAGTTTTTTTCAAAAGGGGCATTATTATCGTATCTCCCCAGGTCTTTCCCGCCATTGCCCAGAAAGACTGACCCCAGCGGTAGGGGAAATATCTTGAATCGGTCGATAGTTGTTTGAGTGTAGGGAAGTCATTGCTCAGGATGGCATCCCTCATCCATATCGAGGTATTGGGGTCGACACTTCCAATGGAAAGATATTCCGCCATGCCTTCAATCATCCAGAGAGGGACATTGTTGATCGATAGCTTCCTCATCGTGTCGGGGTTGAGGAAAAGGTTGTACTGAAAGGCATGAACAAGCTCGTGTCCCAGCGTGTGATCGGTCTGTGCAAGTGATGAAGCAACAGGCATAATAACCCTGTTTTTCAGGCTTTCCGTAACTCCTCCGGTCCCGGTGCCAATAAGGCTGCTTATGGTATTTGTCTGCTGGAAATCGGCATGGGTGGTGTAGAATATGAGAGGGTTCCTTGTTAGGAAGGTATCCCTGAATATAGTCTGATGCATGCTGTACCAGTTTTCGCTCCAACATGAGATTGACTTCAGCAGCGAATCATTCTTCATGTAATGGTAGAGTTCAAAGTTTGGGGTTTGAACGACATCGAATTCAAATTTCCGGTAGCTGGGTTTATTCCTTCCAAAGTACTGAGCTTCTGCGACAACACCCGGAATAATAATCCAAAGCAGGAGCAGCATTACCGGACGAAGGAAATTGCTGCCCGTCGGACTTGTTTTTTCAGGTGATGAATTCATAGCAAATATTTTTAATTCTGCCTTAACACTTTGTTTTCAGATACATGTCATTGTTTAGGTAATGAACAGACAAGTAAAGAGATCAAAAACTATACCATTAAATGCCAGCCCATACATGTCAGGGTTACACATGTAAAATTAACATTGCTGATCTGAATCTGAAAATTCAGGTGGAATATTTGCTTTTAGAATATGTTATTAAGCAGTTTCGGTCTTTCTAGCCTCTGCTTATTTCTTCCTTGTCTCTGTCCCAGTACATTGTCCGGCCTTCAAGATAGGCCCTTGTTCCCATATGAGCGGTCATTGCCTCCTGGAATGCCTCATCTATGTTACACGAGGGGGTCTGGTTCTGCCGGATGCATTCAAGCCATTCCCTCATGTGAAGATGAGTTGTGTCGTAAGTTTTGCCGTCGACATAGGTATAGAGCAGTCCTCGTTGGGCAAAGTATAGTTCGGTGGCTGATGTAACTGCATCGACCTTGCTTTGGCCTGGAACATAGGTAAAGAATGGTTTATCAGTAGGAATTATACCCTGTTCTATTTTTTCCGCATACCTATCGGAATTTCGGTCAGCAGTAATCTGGAGAATATTTGATATCTCCATTGAGGCATCGTGTCCCATGAATACCTTGCCTCTGTTCCTTGAGCTTGCCAGTGTTGCACTATAGAGCATGGCCATATTCTTCGATGGCCATTCAAAGGTAGTCTGCAGGACATCGGGAACTGTCCGGCCGTCCTTGAAGAAATAAATTCCTCCCGATGAGGTGGCGGAATCGGGAATTCCGAGATGCATTATCTGGTTAGCCGCATCATATTCGTGTGTAAGAAGGTCTCCCGATAATCCGGTGCTGTAATCCCACCAACAACGCCAGCGGAAAAACCTTTCCAGGCTGAATTTCTCCCTCTCATCAGGCCCGACATACTTTTCAAGTCCAAACGATTTCATATAGTCGAGATATTCACTGATCCTTTCCGGATCGCCCTCGAACTGTTTCCAGTCGATGGTTTGAGGATTTGCCCCCTCGATAATGTCATACACCCAGGCGCCGTTTGGTGAGTTCCTGTTTGTACATACCTCTATCAGATTGACGTGCCCGAGCAGGCCGTTCCTGATTATCTCTTCAGCTTTCTGGTAGCAGGCTGTCTGACGGCCCTGGTGTCCCAATTGGAATACGATTCCCGATTCCCTGATAGCCTGTCGGACCAGATAAGTCTCAGGGACGGTCCATGTCATTGGTTTTTCGCAGTAAACGTGTTTTCCTGCCCTGGCTGCATCGATGGTCATTGTCCCGTGCCAGTGGTCGGGGGCAGCTATGACAACTGCGTCAATATCGTCGGCTGCGAGCATTTCCTTGTAGTTCCTATATACTTTAGGCGATGGTCCGAAGCTGCCGTCCGTTCCTTCCTTATTGATATTGGATCCGGTAATCCTCGCAGCCTCACTGTAGGGGGTAAAAATATCGCAAACACCATTTACCACAACATTCAGGTTGTCCTGCTCGAGGAAAACATCAAGGCGGGTATCATCGGGATTATCCTCCTTTGCCTTGACAAGGGTATCAATATATGAAGGCTCAGCAAAACCAAGGGCTCTCATCAGTTGTTTCCCCCTTATCCCGAAGCCGATAATTCCAAGGCGGATCTGCTTACCGTTGGGAACAGGTTTGAGGAATACCGCATCTTTGTTGCTTATCTGGAAAACGTCGGAGATATCCCTGTTGAGGAAAGCAGTTTTCCTGGTTTTAATCAAACCGTAAGCCACAGCTCCAAGAAGCGGTACCGTAGCCAGTGTTTTAATAACATCGCGGCGACTTGTCTTTGAGGCCTTGTCTGTATTTTTATTATTGTCTGAAGCCATATCTTAACTTTCTTTTTCAATTGTTAGATGACGAATTTCCTGAAACCTTCAGGCAGAACTCTGATCAGCCATCGGTCGATACCAATCACCCTTGCTGAGGGAAAGACAAAAAGGATACCCAGTCCGGCAAATTCTACCAGGTTCTTATCGATAAGAAAGTAAGTTCCCTCAAAGGGCATCATGTATGTAACTCCGATAAAGGAGGGATGCGACATTGTATAAAGGAACAGCAGTATCATTCCGCCTATGCATGCCAGACGTGTGAAACAGCCAATGAACAATCCGAGCCCCACAAGTGTCAGTCCCCATTCATTAAAAAAATCAACGTACCTCATCAGTTCTACGTTGCCTGCCATGTTAATGAAAAAAGAGCTGAATGGTCCTTGCGAGTCTAGCAGATAGCTTTTGGCAGTCCAGTTTGGGTTCAATACTTTGACCATTCCCTCGAAGAGAAAGTTCCATGCAATAAACACACGAAGTATGACCAGCCAGGTAAGCTGTACCTTTGAATAATTGTTTTCCATATACAGAGTTTGGTATTTTATAGCTGAAATATTGTTTTTCTGATTTTAAAAATGTACAAATTTATACAATTTATTGATTGATTATATTCATCCGATGAGAAAATCTCATGTTTTTTACTTTTTTTAAACCTTTTAAGTACTATCTGCATGATTTCTTCAATCTCCGCTCCATATCGTTTTAGAGCAAGTTATTGTTGTTTTTAAGCTTTGTTGTATGATACTCAAGTCATGAAGAAGAAAAGTTCGCACTCACCCTTTTTGACTCAATGATAATCGGAGCATAAACCAAGATAAGCATCTCGTACTGCTCTGGTCTGCATCATGAAAGGATGGTATCTCGATATATGCACCGGGCTGAGTAAAAAACGACCAGAGAAAAATTCCAGGAGCAATGAACATCAAATGGTATGTCGTTCCAGATGCTTACGGTATTCAGCAGGGAATCGATGCTGGCTGATGCGAGGGCTTTCCGGACTATAATGAAGCATATCCACGAAATGGATGCTGCTGAACGGACGGTTATAACGGTTCACATAGAAACTGAGAAGGGGCTTTACATAACTCACTGCGATTACTGCGAAACTGCATACAAGGCTTCCATCGGTCGTTGTAAGAGACGGCGACATCTGAATATGCTTTGAAAAACAGTACAAAAAAGAATACATTTGATGGAAAAAATGAATAATTCTGACTTTTGAAGAATTATGCAGTTCATTGGAATATAAGAGGAGTTTTAAATGTCATAATTATATTATATAGAGTAATCGCAAAATTTAATACCAATTCTTAAAATCATGAAAAAAATATCGTTGATAATCTATGTGCTTGTTATGGCGGTGCTGATTCCCTTTGTATCGCTTGAAGCTGTTCCGAAGGCTAAAAAGAAACAGATCGGAATAGCAACCTATTCTGTCAAAGGGCTTGAATCGGATATTGAAGGTTCGCTTAAGGCTTTGGCCGATTATGGCTACACGGTAATGGAGATCTCAAACTACAATGCCGGAAGAGGTACCGTGGCAGGCTACTCGCCTGCTGATTATGCGGCACTTGCCGAAAAATATGGACTTGACATAATCTCAAGTCATGCCAGGGCAAAATTTGATGTGAAGGATATTCCCGGCAGCCTTGAAGCCTGGGGAAAACTGTTTGACGACCATAAGATTATGGGCTGCAAATATGTTGTGTTCCCAATGAATACCTGGTCATCCGACGTTGATGCGCTCAAGGCTGAATGCAATCTGATGAATCTTATCGGAGCTGAAGCCGGCAAACGGGGACTGAAATTCGGATATCACAACCATAGTATGGAATTCGCCATAGTACCGGGAACCAACCTGACATTCGAGGATTTTCTTATTCAGAACACCGATCCAGACAAGGTCTTCTTCCAGATGGATGTTTACTGGATCACAGTTGGAGGGATGGATCCCGTTACTTACCTGAAGAAATACCCCGACCGTTTCAGCGTACTCCATATTAAAGACGACTATGTTATCGGAGAGAGCGGCAAGATAGATTACAAGCCCATATTCAGGCAGTTTTACAAGAACGGGCACAAGGACTGGTTTGTAGAGATGGAGGCCAAGATGACCGATGAACAGAGAAAGCAGTCGATTGCCATGATGGAGATGATGAAACAGAGGATGAGTGGCACTCAGCAGGGACCTCCGCAGGGAGCTCCCCAGGATCAGGCCGGACAGAGGCAGGGTCAGCCACAGGGCCAACAGGCCAGTGCCGGTTTCGGACAGAGAACTCCACAGTCTCAGGCTGATATGCTTAAAGAATCGCTCGAGGGCATCAGGCTCAGCGCCGAATATCTGAAAAATGCCAAGTTTGTGAAATAGGTTTACTTCAGTCAGATAGCTCTGCCTGAAGTAAATACGGTCATTTGATATGGAACGGGGAATGAATTCTGTTATTCATCCCCGTTTTCATAGTCCTTTTTGTTCAGTTAAAAATAAACAGATACTGCTTGTCTGTTTTGTTCATTGTTTCCTGCATCTTGCGTCTTTTGCCCTGTGCCCTGTGCTTTTCACTCTAACTCTGTTTTACACCACGTTGTGGTGTGGAGGTTATCATACTTTTAGAATCAAAATTATATTCGGACGAAAAATAAGAGTAAATACCACCATAAAAGTTGGTTACAGTTTTAATATTTGCGTAAGCATATAGCAATAAGGCATCTGTCATCTAAACCTGATCTTAAAACATTGATTATGAGTGAAAAAGATAAGAGTGTCCATAAACGTGGAAGACTGTTGATTGGGCAGGACTGGGCTTCAGTGGCCATAGGTTTCGGAATCATTGTATTAGTGGTACTGTTCGGCCAGGCCATAAGTACTCCTTCGTT